>Ga0210387_10002808_pt1 | contig 13360 bp, 11 predicted proteins | sample IncBWC7OmetaG_FD_160108 | JGI IMG/M metagenome (GOLD analysis project Ga0210387, IMG submission 160108) | Forest soil microbial communities from Barre Woods Harvard Forest LTER site, Petersham, Massachusetts, United States - Inc-BW-C-7-O ...
CAGGCGTCGGCGTATCGCAAGCGACGCCGGCGTCTGCCGCTGAATTCGTACCCTGACCGTCCGCCGGGTACGTCGCCAACACGTGCAGCGCTGGGCCGTGAGCCGGCTGCTCGTCACGCGGCCCGACGTCACACCCGGTCGTGATCAGCGCGATGGCAACGAGGGCCGACGCGCTTCGCCCGATGTGGGCCTTAGCCCTCAGCTGTCCGTGTAGATGTGGAGCTGATCGCGGATCGACTGCTCGCTGACGCCATTGCGGATCTGGTCCTTGAGGCAATCGGCAAGCGTGATCAGGAGGTCGTCGACCCCCTTTTCCTCGATGATTTTCGACAAGAGCTGGCGGGCTTCGCGGCTGTCGTCCTCGCGCAAGAATTCCCGCACCTTCTCCACAGTGATGTCTCCCTGGAAGTCGAAGTACAGGTTCTCGAACAGAAATCGGACAAGCTCCTTCACGAAGAGCCTCCTTCAGCGCTTGGGAAAAATAGCCTTGAGAGCGGCATCCGCAATACCAGTCCGCGGAACCGTCACGCAAGCAGTTTGCGGGCTCGTCCCAGCTTTTGCACGGTTTTGCCACGTAAGTCACCGGCAACTCAGAAGATTTGGGTCGGTTGGAAGGTGACAAACCAAACACGGACGCGCGTTCTGACGCAGCGCGGACGCACAGCGAGACTGAAACCCGACAGGATGTGGATCGGTGCCCTGCCCGCCACCCGCCGGTGCAATGCCGGTACCTCGCCCCCCGGCGCCGGCGGTCGCGTGACAGATGGCGCAATCCCGCTCCACGTGACAGCTCACGCAGGCGCTGATGTTTCGCTCCGCTTCCCATGCGTGGTGTCGGGGAGTGCGGGGGCCGTCCGTCCATTCCGACTTGGGCGGGTGGAAGCGACCGCGGTTCGAGTCGTTGGCGAACGGGCCGGACATCGTCACGCCGACCCGCTGGTGGCAGGTCAGGCAGAACGACTGCTCGCGGTGACAGCTCGTGCACTGTTGCTGGTTTTCGCGGGCCGCGATGGGGTGCATGTCCAGCCAATCGTTCGGATGGATGCGGCGCGGTCGCACCCGGCCGTCGTGACAGTCCGCGCAGTACTTCTCGGTGTGGCAATTGGCGCAAAAACGGCTGTCGTTACCGGCGATCATCTTGTGGCGCTCGATCCAATCCGGCCCGTGCGCCGCATCATGCAGCCAGCTCGGCGGCGAGAGGGTCCCGGCGTTGAAGCTGACTTTGATTAGTCCGGACGGATCGGTCAGGTGACAGTTGCGACAGTCCGACCGCGCTTTGCCGGCGGCGGGTGACGGCGCCTGATGGCAGTTGAAACAACCGCGCATGCGCGGCAATTGGTCGCGTGTAGCAAGCTCCAGGTTTTCAACGGCGCCGTGACACTGAGCACAGCCGATGTTGCGCGTGACGTGCAGCGCATGATCGAAGCGCAGGTTGGGTTTGGGGATCGAGAGCTCGGCGACGCGATTTCCATCGCTCGCCTTGTAGCCCACATGGCAGAAAGCACACTGGCTGACCGGATCCTTCGGGTCGGCTTTGACGCGTGTCAGATCGCGGTGGTCACTGTTGTGGCAAGCGTCACAGCGCGTGGCCTGGGGCAGCATCGATTCGGCAGCATCATGGCTGGTCCGCGTTTTCTCGTGGCACGTGGTGCAGGTGAGCCCGAGCTCTTTGACGTGCCTTTCGTGATTGAAGCGAATCGTGATGTCTTGCGGCGGGAAGATTGCCGGGCTCGGACCGCGATCGTGGGGCAAAGCGCCGGGTGGACGGTCAGCCTCGGGGACGGGCTCGCCGTCGACGCGTGGCGCGAGACCGTGCGACATGCGGGACGCCACCGGCGCAACAGGCGCAGCCGCAGGTGACCCGAATGGTCCCGCGTCGCTCGTCGACGCATCTTCTTCGGTACTGGTCGGACCGGCGTCGACGCCCGAGTCAGCGCTGGCACTGAGCGCAGGGACGGGCGCGACGTCAGCGCGAGCGAGCGGACTTTGTCCGCACAGCGCCAAGCCCAACGCCGACATGCAACCCAAGGCAAGCAGCCACAACGACTCTCGGCGCGAGCCGCTGGAAGACCCGTGTTTTCCCTGAAGGTCCTTCATCGCAACACCGAGAAGTCCAACGTGGCCAGGGCTCTAAAGCGCTGCCCCACGAGCCGGTTCATCGAGTGCTCCCATTCGACGCCGAAGCGGCCCTTACTGAAGAGCAGGAAATGCGGCGAAACCCCGGCGCCAAGCACGTACGAGAAGCTGGTCGCGGCGCTCTGCGCACGGAGCGCGTCGTCCCAGTCGTAAAGCGAGAGCACGGTGAGAGAATCATAGTAGCCACCGTCGTAACTCTTGCGACACGTGACGTCTCCGCCGTAGCGATGACCTGCGTCGCCAGATTCAGCCATCGTGTTCAGTGCGACGCTACCGTCCCAAAAGCGATAGCGACCTCCGAGTGAAGCGAGATAGTCATAGGTTCGACCCGTTTTGTTGACGTCGAGCGTCGTTGCGTACGTCGAGGGGACACCTTCGGTGGCAAACATTCTCACTCCGCCCGTCGCGGCGACCTCGAGCTCGCGCGAGAACGCTATGTCTGCGCGACCGGTGACGGATGTAGTGCCAGTGTGCGCAAACCAGTTGAATATCGAATCACCGTCGAAGGTCGGCAGAAAATATTCGAAATTGCCACCGAAGACGACGCGGTCGCTCGCGTACCAATCGAGCCCGCCGTTGTACTGGCTCAGGCGCTGATTGTAGAGGTCGTACACGAAGGAGCCCATGGCAGCGCCCAGGTCGGACTTGTCCGCACGCAGTGAGTACCCGAGCCGCTCGCTCGACGTGCGGTCGCCCGTTGCGAACGTGAGCCCCCCGCCGTTGTCGAGAAAGGGAGAAACCAGCACCGCGTCGCGGTTGATCACCTTCCGGTACGTGAAACGGCTGTGCAGAAACTGAACACCCGTCGATTCGACCGCAAATCCGAAGGCGGGCGCCAGCTTCGACTCCTGCAAGAAGCTCGGCGACTGGCCGAAAGCGAGCCCCGCACGATCGCCGCGCGACACGCCATCCGCTTCGAAACGCGACGTCGACAGCATCGGCAAGCCACCCCGCTGCTCGAAGCCCGCGTACGCCTCGACGGCTACGTAGGCCGGCGTGGTGATCGTGACGTCGGCGCCGTCGAACGACCAAAACCCGAGCGTGTCGACCACGTACTGTCGGCCGAGTCGAAAGCCGAGGTAGCCGTCTAGGTAGCGCTGCCCCTCCAGGTACGCGTACATGATGTCGAGCGGCGCCTCGGCCAGGCCCGGCACGTACGAGCCCGAATCCGGGTCGCGCTCTTCTGGCCGCTGACCGAAATCCGAATCGAGTCGCAAACGAGACTTGAACGTCAGTGACGGTCCGAGCGGGACTCGATCCGTCTGCAAGTCGTACAGGTTCAGGGCCAGGGTCTGCGTGTAGCGACGGCGCTGCACGAGTGGACTGCCGTACGGACTTTGCAGCGAGTAGAACTGAGCGTCGAGCGTGGCGTCGACTTCGGTCTCGTAAGCTCGTGCGGCGCGCGGCTCGAGAAATGCCGCGCACAGTCCGAGGGCGGCGAGCAACGTGCGAGTGAGCTTCACAGCAATGACCCTCGCGAGCCGGAAAGTGGTCTGACTTTCGCGGTCAGCGGACGCCAGTCTCAGCGACCAGAGGCGGCGTTGTCAATGCGAAGCGCGGGTTGAAACACGCCCGAGCGCCGAGACCGGGGAGATAGGTACTCCGAGGAACCCGCTGACGGGGCCGGGCGTTAACGCCTCATTGGCGTTGCCTCAGCGACCGAGAGCCTCGGCCCGATTCACGATACGCGGCGTCAGGAAGATGACGAGCTCACCGCGAGTGTCACTCGCCCGACGACGCTGGAAGAGCAAGCCGAGCAGCGGAATGTCACCAAAAAACGGCACTTGATCCACGTTACGGCCCGTGTTGCGCGTGAAAATTCCGCCGATCACCGCGGTGTGACCGTCCATCACCAGCAACTCGGTCTCCGCTTCACGCTTCAAGATCGTTGGATCGCCGCGCGCGGACGTTTGATTGAAGTCCGGTTCGTCGCGGTTGATCTTCACGTGCATGCTGACGCTGCCGTCGGCCGTGACGTGCGGCTTGACGAGGAGCTGGAGCTTTGCCTCTTGAAAGGTCGTCTGCACACCCTGCGCGCTGACCTGAGAGAACGGGATCAAAGTGCCCTGAGAAATGCGCGCTTCGTGGTTGTCCAGCGTGAGGACACGCGGACTGCTCAAGATGCGCAGCATACCGCTCGACTCGGCAGCGGATAGGCGCACGGCCAAGTTGATCGTGTTGTCGATAGAACCGAAAGTAAGACCGAGCGCGCCACCCGCTCCGGTTCCGACTGCGGCCGGCAGATTGACCGCGAAATTCGGGTTGGCGACCGTACGAGTGAAGGGGCTGAGACCTGCGGTTGGGGTATTGCCGTCGCTGGCGCCACCGGCCAGACCGATTGAGCTCGGAAACGCGAGACCAGTCGGGTTGCCCGTCGCCGCGGAGAACGTCGAGTCTCCACCCCACTGAATGCCGACATCTCGAATGTAGCTGCTCGTCGCCTCGACGATGCGCGCTTCGACCAGAACCTGCGGAGTCTGCGTGTCGAGGGATCGAGTCAGCTCCTCGATCTGGTTCAAGTTGCCCGCCAGGTCGCGCACGATCATCACGTTCGTGCGATTGTCGACGGCGATCGAGCCGCGCTCGGACAAGAGCGGCCTAGCTCTGTCTTGAAGCTGCTCGGCTTGCGCGTAGCTCACCGGGATCAGACGAGTTTCGAGCGGCGCGAGCTTCACCTCCTGCAATCGGCGTGCGATCTGCAGCTCGCGCTCCTTCTCCAAATCCGCAAGCGGCGCGACGCGCAACATGTTGCCATGCTGCACGACACCGAGGCCTTTGGCCTGAAGCACCACGTCGAGCGCTTGGTCCCAAGGCACGTTGCGCATGCGGATGGTGACCGTGCCTTGCACGTTGTCGGCGGTAACGATGTTGACCTGACCCACGTCGGCCAACAGGCGCAGCACGTTGTGCACGTCCGCGTCTTTGAGATCTAGATCGATGCGGCGGCCCGTGAACGCGCGCTTGGTCTGCCCGAGCAAATTCGGCGCGAACGCACTGGCTTCCGCCGGTACGGAAGCGGTCTCGACACCGCCGAGCTTGCCCAGCTTCGGCGCGGGCTCCGAACCGTCTCGAACCTCCGGGATGTCGTCGTCTTGGACCTGACTTTCGACGTGCACGGTGCGCGCACGGCGCGCGACGCCGCCGTCGAGGCCAACGCCGGTCATCGACGAGGGCAACGCGCCCGGCTTGGCAAACGACCAAACCAACGTGTTGCCGCGCGACGAAACACGAGCCTTCGCGACCTTGTCGCCTTCGGTCTGAATCACCACCGACTTCGTGTCCTTCTCGGCCACGAAGCTGGAGATCGAGTTGAGCTCGCCGCTGAAGGCCGAGACGTCGAGCGTACGCGTCAACGCGGGGCTCAGCGTGGTGCTGGAGAGAACGAGCGTATTCGTGCCGGGCGACGGGCTGGCTTGGCGATATTCCGGGATCCCGGTCAGCTCGATGAGCACGCGGTCTTCGACGTCGGAGTGCTCGAAGCGCACGTCCTTGACCTGCGACGCTTGAGCCGGCGCATTCGATTTCGCCGAGGCCGAACGTGGAGTGGAAAGGTCTGCCTGATTTTTGGCGAGCGCGATCACGAGATCCGTGCCATCGACGATCACCGAGTACTTGGCCTGCTCGAGTAACGTGACCAGCAAGCGAGTGGTGGACTTGCCAGCGCTCTGGAAGGCTTGGGTCATGACGCCACCGACCACGCCTAGGCGTTCGGTGAGGGCCGTCGGTGCGCCCTTCAAATCTGCGTCGGGCACGTCCACTATCAAGCGCAGGCCGTTGCGCTCGAGCCGCGCGGTGAACGCGGGGATCTCGCTGAAACCAACCACGATGCGCACGACCTCGCGATCGGCATCGCGAACCATGCGCACCGAGGTGGCGTGATTCGCTCGCTCTTCGGCCTCCGCCCGATTAGGGACGGCAAGGGCCGTGAGCAGGGCGAGCAGCGATGTCGCCGCAAGAGTTCGGGACGAAGTCCGCCTCATAATATGGCTCCGATTCTTCGGGAGCATAGCTCCCGGCCCAGGCAGTGAAGTGCGCATCCCCCGGGCGCCTCACCTTCGGGCTTTGGGGCCCCAACCCCAAAGCGATTATCGGGAAGTGAGCTTTTATTGCGTTTTAGAGCATTCACGACGGTTCGACTCGAAGCGTATCTGCTTGTGATGGATGCGAACAAATAACGGGACACGATGGCAGCGCTTCACTAATTGAGATCCACAAAGTTGACTTTTGTCGCGCGGTGACTCCAGACAAAGCACTGCCTTGCCTGGGCCTCCCGGCCCGATCATCCCCGTTGCGACCTGACGCCTCGAAGAGGCGGCTACTACTTCTTGGGCTCGCCGTCGGAGTCTTCTTCTTCGGGGCGAAGCGGAATCACGCGCGTAGCGCTCGGAACATCCGGATTCGAAGGATCTTCACGCACCAGCACCACGTCGCCGGGCCGAATTCTGTCGACCCGCCAATTGATCTCGTACGTGGTGCCAGACTGTCCGGCGCCCTGCACCACGTCGGCGCGACCAACGAATTGCCCACGTTGGATCACGAAGCCCTTGCCCGTCGGGTCGACCAGCATGGCCTTCGCTGGCTCGGCGCGCGTGACGATGCCGATCAGCTTCAACTCGTCGAGCGCGTACTGGCCCAGGATGACCTCACGCTGCGAGTGAACGTGCGCCTTCGATTCCTCCACGAATTTCGCGGCGAAGGAACGAAATGGATCGCGTGACCGCTCGTTCTCGGAAAATTCGGTCTCCTGAATGTCCACCTTTGCGGGCAGCGCATCGGCGCTGGCAGAAGGAGCTGTAGAACCGGCGGAGACCGGCGTTGCCGCGCCCGGAGCGGCGCCCGGCGGCACCGCCGCCGAGGAGGCCTGCCCTTTGCTCACGACCGGAGGATCACCGCAGCCGAGAATCGCAATTGAAAGCAACCAAGCGTGGCGGGCGCTCACGGGGTACCTCCGATCGCTGCGCCGCGCTTGTCTGCAGGGTTGACGGCCTTCTTTTCGTCGAGGGCACGGAAGGCGGTCGCCAAAGCTTCCGTCTTCACGACCACGTCGTCCCCCTGGACTCGCGGGTCGGTGAGCGAAATATTTTCCATGTTGATGATGCGATCGAGCTGACCGACGCCATAAAAGAACTTAGCGACTTGGTGGTAGCGACCGACCAGCGACACCTTCATGGGCACGCGCGAGTAGAATTGCTCCGGAACTTCGGACTGCGGCGACCACGCCGTGAGCGAGATGCCCGACACGTTGGCCACCGTCTGCACTGCGCTCAGGAAGGCGGGGTACTCCGTGTCGACCGGCAAGACCTTGTTCAAGTCGCGCTGGCGTTGCTGACGGTCGGCCAGCTCGGCCAGGTCCTTTTGATAGGCAAATTCGTTCTTGCGCGCGTCGGCCAGCTCGTTGCGCAGCGTTTGCTCTTGCCCGTGCGCGGCTTTGATCGAGCTGTCGATATCGCCGTAAAACACCACGAAATAAGCGACTCCGACCAAGGCGAGGACACCCGCGCCGACACCGATCTTCGCGATCAGCGGGAGCTTTGCCAACACCGACGTTTGGCGCGCCATTAGTATTTCACCTTTGCTTCGAGTGCGAAGCTCACGACCTCGAGATGGGTCACAGAATCCACTTGGCGACTCGCGGGCAGGAGCTGCACGTCCGCAAAGTAGCTGGACAAGTTCATTCGCCGCGCCAGCTCGCTCACGTCCTCGCCGTCTTGGGCAAAGCCTTCGAGCCGCAGCTTACGGTGGTCTTCCACGAATTTGACGAGCCACAGGCGGCGTGCGTCCCATGCCGGATTGAACACGGCGAGCGGGTCATCACGGCGCAGTTGACTCAGGCGATCCGGGTCGACGCTCGGGCCGCGACCTGGCGTGAGTAGCCGTGCCAGCTCCAGCAGAACCGCCGTTGGGCCCGTACGCGCACTCTGCAACTTGCCGATCGCTTCCTCGCGAGCTCGCAATTGCGCGAGCTTTGCCTTCACGTCGGCGTGGTTGGCCACCGCATTCTTCGACTGATCGATTTGCGACTGAAGCTCGGCGTTTTTGTGGCGCTGATCCTTGAGCTGCTCACCCATGTAGCCATGGAACACGAACAGCACCGCGACCTGCGCGAGCATCAGCACCATCACCACGGCGAGCCAGAGCTGGGATGCTTCGCCGCGTTCCGCGCGCCGCTTCTGCGGCATCAAATTGATGCGAATCATGCGCGCGCCTCTTTCTCTTTGCGGAGCGAGAGGCCAAGCGCAACCGACAGCTGTGCCGCGCGTGTCTGCAGCAGCGCGGGGTCCACCTCTTTGGCTTCGATGGACAGCTTCTCCACGGGCGACCAAGTTTCGACCGATACGCGCGCGCGCCGTTCGATGGCGTGCGCGAGCGCTGCGAGGTTCGCCGACCCACCCGTCACGTAGATCCTGGAGATCTCGCCTTCACCGCTGGTCGCCATGAAAAAGTCGAGACTGCGCTGGATCTCCGCGGCGATAGTGTCGCTCACGGCCTCGATCACCTGCACCACTTGCTGCGGCACCATGCCGGCGCGGTTCGGGTCGTCCGCCGACGCCGCACCGCCGCACTTGTAGGCCTCGGCCTGATCGTGCGGCACGTTCAACTGCTTCTGAATTTCTTCGGTGATCACGTTGCCGCCGTTGGCAATTTCACGAGTGAACGCGCTGACTCCGTTGGCAATGATGTTCAACGAAGACAGGCTGGCCCCGACGTTGATCAGCGCTATGGTCTGATTTTGCGGCAAAGTTCGCGAGAATTCGAACAGATTTTGCACCGTAAACGCGTCGATGTCGCACACCACCGGCTTCAGCTTCGCGCTCCTGGCGAGCTGCAAATACTCTTCGATCTGGTCACGCTTCGCAGCGACCAGCAGCAAATCCATTTGGCTGGCTTCGGTGCGGCGCCTCAAGACCTGATAGTCGACGTGCACGTCCTTGATGTCGAAGGGGATGTGCTGCTCCGCCTCCCACTGGATCTGCTCATCGAGCTCGGCCTCGGTCATCATCGGCACGGTGATCTTGCGGATGATGACGCTCTGACCCGACACGCTGAGCGCGCATTCTTTCTGCCGGATCTTGGCATCGTGAAAGACTTTTTGCAGCGTCTCGGTCACCGCTCCCGAGTCCATGACCTGCCCGTCCACGATCACTTGCGGCCCGAGCGGGGCGTAGCCCAGGCGCACGAGCCCCAGCCCTTTGCGGGTCTCTTTTACCTGGCAGACCTTGATCGACGCGGTGCCGATATCGACGCCGACCAAGTTTCGTCCTTCGCCCATGATGCCTCTCGGAAAACCAACTCACACGAAAGCGTGCCGTAAAACTCTGGCATCCACGGACTCAGATAGCCAAAAAACCGGGGACTGCCCGGCGGTCGACGGACACATCGGGCAACAGAAAGCGAGACGAGGGAGACAAACGCAGACACTGGATCCAGTTGCGAAGGAGACTGCTATTTCTCTCATAACCATTGGTATTCAAAGGCATATATGGGATTGACCCAGCTCTGGGTCGCGTCGGACCCAGAGCCCCATTCGTCTCAAATAGGAGCGAATTCAGCGTCAAAAGCTTGGCCCTGCGAGTGCCACGCTCGAGACGGAGCGGGTCTCGGGGTCGAGGTTGACCCCCCTTAATCTGCTACGAAACGCGCGTTGCAGCCTAATTTGGCTGAATCTCGATCTGGCACGCGCACTGCAATGAAGCCGGTCACCCCAACGGAGACCGACCAATGCCCGCAACCACACAGAGCCGAGCCCAATCGAAATCGAAGAGCGGACGCGTCGTAGCTGCGAAGTCCGAGCCGACGGTCAGCCGCGAGACGCGGGCCTCGGTGGCGCCCCGCGCCATGAACGCTGCGGCGGTTCGCCCGTCGTTGGCACCGCGCCCGGCGCGTCGGCACGCGCCAGCCGCAACCCACGCGGTACATCGCCCCGCAAGCTCGCTTCCGGCCATCGTGGTCGCCCGCTCGGCGCGCGTGAAGAAGACGCGCGGCTTGGATGCTCGAGTCAGCGCCGAGCTCTTGGCTCGCTACGAGCCGCTGGTTCGCAAGATCGCCGGCGGCTTTCAGCGCAAATTGCCGCGCAACGTGCTGCGAGAGGATCTGATCGCGGCCGGCATGAGCGGTCTTTGGGACGCCATCCGCCGTCACCCCGACGGTCCCAGCGAAAGCTTCGAGTGGTACGTGCGCGTACGCATCCGCGGCGCCATCTTGGACGAGCTGCGCGCGCAAGACTGGTTGCCGCGCCGCGCTCGCGCGGCCGCGGAAGCCGCCAGTGGCACCGACGCCTACGTGCCCCCGCCTGCGGTCGTGCGCTTCGACGACGTGAGTGAGTGGGAGCAAAATCGTTGCCTCGCGGATGCCTCGAGCAGTGAAGCAGCGGTCGCGGCCAAGTTCGCCCAAGAGACACTGGCCAAGGCGGTCGAGCAATTGCCCGAGCGCGAGCGCCACATCGTGAGCCAGCACTACTTTCGCGGCGTCAAATTCAAGGACCTCGGCGTCGAGCTCGGCGTGAGCGAGCCGCGCATCTCGCAGCTCCACTCGCGCGCCATTCAGCGACTCAAGGGCATCATCAGCTCGGCGGCGTGACCGAGAAACAGCGCGAGAATCACGCATTCGAGTGCTCCCGTGTCACGCGACGCCGAAGGCAATGACGGCCTTTCGACGGCGAGCGTGACCACCAAACCCAACTTTTTTGGTGGTCACCGAGTAGCGCGTTTGGGGGCGTGGCCTTCGGCGTCAGGGGAAGATTTCTCGCTCACCGTAGACTTGAGCGATGCGCTGCAGTGCGACGCCGTAACACGCACGGCGGTAGTCACAGTTGTGGAGCTTGGCGAACTGCGCCATGCGGTCGTAAGCGCTGTGCATCGCTATCTCCAGACGCTCGTCCACTTCTTGAACCGTCCATTGTTCGCTGCGACGATTCTGAACCCACTCGTAGTAGCTGACGGTGACGCCACCCGCATTGGCGAGCACGTCCGGCAAAATCTCGATGCCGCGGCGTTTGAGGATCTCCTCACCTTCCGGTGAGCACGGACCGTTGGCGCCCTCGGCGACGAGCTGCACTTGCAACGCTTCGGCTTCGGCGGCGCCGACCTGATTCTCGAGCGCAGCGGGCACGAAGATGTCCGCTTGCACGCCGAAGAATTGTTCGCGCGAGATCTTCGTGCCGTTGGCGTAGCCGGCGATAGAGCCGTTTTGCTCGACGTATTGCTTGAGGCGATGCGCGTTGAAGCCTTCCGGATTGTACAGGTAGCCCGTGTGATCCCCGACCGCGACCAAGGACACGCCGAGGTGGCTGAGCAGCACCGCGGCGTGCGAGCCGACGTTGCCGAAGCCCTGAACCATCAGCTTTTTGCCTTTGATATCGAAGCGCGCGCGGTCCGCCCACGAAAGCACGCAGTGCACCAAACCTTGACCGGTCGCTTTTTCGCGACCGAACGTGCCGCCACTGCTCACGGGTTTGCCAGTGACCACGCCCATCACACTTTGGCGCGAGACCATGCCGAACGAGTTCATGTACGTGTCGAGCGCCCAGGCCATGGTTTGCGCGTTGGTGCCCACGTCCGGCGCCGGGATGTCGTAGTCAGGACCGATGTTCGCGCCGAGGGAATGAAAAAACCGGCGCGTGATGCGGCCGACCTCGGTGCGCGAGACACCGCGCGGATCGAACTTGATGCCACCCTTGCCACCGCCAAACGGCAAATTCATGAGCGAGCATTTCCATGTCATCATCGCGGCCAAGGCCTTGAAGTCGTCGAGGGAGGCATGCTCGTGATAGCGCATGCCGCCTTTGTACGGCCCGAGGATGTTGGAGTGCTGGATGCGGTAGCCCTTGAACAGCCGGTACTCGCCGTTGTCCATGCGCACCGGGAAGTTGACGATGATCTCGTTCTTCGGCTGACTCAAGATGCTGCGGATGTGCTCGGGCAGCGAGATGATTTTCGCCGCGTCGTCCAGGTAGTTCTGAATGACCTTGAAGAATTCGTAACGCGGAGCTTGGGTAGATTGAGTGGAGCTGGGGGGAGCCGACTGCATGCGGGTATTGTTCCAGTTACGGTGCAGATCGGCAAAAAGTAAGGCTCTTTGTCGAGAACGGCGCGGTTCGAGGCGCGCCCCGCTCTAGGCGCCCACCCCAACCCACAGGATATACAAGTACACGATCGGCGCGACGATGATCAGCGCGTCGATGCGGTCGAGCATGCCACCGTGACCCGGCACGATGCTGCCCGAGTCTTTGATGCCGGTCGAACGCTTCAACAGCGACTCGACCAGATCGCCGAACTGCCCAAGCGCCCCGGCGACCAACCCGAGCAGAAGAGCGTGCTCGAGCGGGATACTGCGCAAGTACAAGAAATGCGCGAGCGCGGCGCCGACCTCAGCGCCGACCAGAGCGCCCACGAAGCCAGCTCGTGTTTTCTTGGGGCTAACCGCTTCGTACAGCTTTCGCTTGCCCAGAAAACGACCGAAGAAGTAGCCGCCAGTGTCGGCGAGCCACGCAAAGGTCAGACACATGAACACGTAGTGCGGACCGACCGCTCCCGCGTCGCGACGCACCAGCGCGAGCGCGCACAACAAGCCGCCGATGTAGAGGGGGCCTGCCACGCCAGCAAACGTGCGCGAGGCGGCGCTCGAAATTTCCCCGAGCCGCCACAGCGGGACCAGCAAGCCCAGGAGCGGCACCACGAAGAGCAGCGTGAGCAACACGCGCGGATCGCTGCCCCACAAATAGAGACAGAGCGACGCGCCGAGCGTCGTGAGCACGCCGATGCCACGGGCCACGCCGTCGGCTGGGTGCGTCATGCGAAACAGCTCGTCAGCGGCGATCGCCGTGGCGACGAGAACCAAGACGAAGAAGCCCCACGCCGGCCCGCGGAACAACAGCCACAAAAGCGGCGGTACGACGACGGCAGCAGTCAGAAGTCGAACTTTGAGGTTACTCGCGGCCAAGAGAACCCTCGGTTATCAGCGCAATCGACGCATCACAAGGGGAACCGCGCAGCTTTTGGCTTCGCGCTCGCCACCCCGGCGACTTGCGGCGAGGGCCGACTGCCGTTAGACCGGCTGGCGCCTTTTGCCATGAAGTTTTCGTCGGCCTTTTTCCTGCGGCGCCGGCTGCTCATCGGGTTCGTGGCGCTCGTCGCGGCGGCGTCCCGCGTGGGTTCGCCCAAGCCGCCGCAGCGTTCAGTGGAGGGGTTGGCAGAGCTGCTCGGTGGCACGATTGGCGGCGTGGTCA
>Ga0210387_10002809_pt1 | contig 13360 bp, 12 predicted proteins | sample IncBWC7OmetaG_FD_160108 | JGI IMG/M metagenome (GOLD analysis project Ga0210387, IMG submission 160108) | Forest soil microbial communities from Barre Woods Harvard Forest LTER site, Petersham, Massachusetts, United States - Inc-BW-C-7-O ...
CGCGCAGGGCGGCGATCGTCCTCGGAATGAACCCTTCGCCCGACCAGCTCCCGGCCCTCGAACGCATGTGGAATACCGAGCGCCAACCGCTGGTCCGCTTGGCTGTCGCGTACTCGCTCGCTCGTCACGGACGCCGCGAGCGTGTTCGCACGCTGGTAACCGCCCTAGATCACTGTACCCGCGAGGTGTGCCTTCAGGCCGCCTCGCTCCTCGAGTGGTTGCCGCGTGACCTTCTCGCGGACGTGCCCGAGGATGTACCCGCCGCGGTGGCAGAAGATCCCGGCAAGATCTGGGACATGCACCTGTTCGCGGCCGCCATGCTCCAGCGCATGGGCCTCGAGCATCCGCTCAGCGCGCGATCGCGGGCGGCGCTGTTCGTCAACTCGCACGACCGACACGAGGAGCTGTCGCGGGTGGCGTTGGAAGCGATCTCGCGGGACACCGGGCTCGCCCGGGCGGAGGTGCTGGCGCGCCTCGGGGCCGCATCACCGGACTACCGCCCCTTGCTGGCCCGCTTGGCCCAGGTGGCCACCGCGGCTGACCTTCCGATACTGACCCGACTCATGCCGCGATTCGCTGGCACCGACGGGCCGGAGGCCGCATTCCTGGTCGAAGCAGCTGGTACGGTGTCGGGCCCCGAAGCCGAGGCACGGCTCCTGGGTTGGTTCGACGAGTATCCGGCTCGGCGCTCTTCGATCGCGCTGCGGTTGCTCGAGCGCCGGCCATCCAGCCAGGGTGCGCTCGACCACATCGTCGCAGGCGCTGATGGCCGGGTGCGGCTCTTGGTTCAGCTGGTGCGCGGAGCGCCCGAGGCAATGCCGACACTGGACCTAGCGCTCCGTGCGCCCGATCCGAAAGAGCGTCTCTTCGCGGCGCGCCTGGCGGGCATGGTTGGTGACCCGCGCTCGAGCGAGGCGCTGTGGACGCTCGTGAACTTCACCGACGATCGCTACTATCCCGCGGACGCGTTGCTGCGGCACGAGGCGATGGCGGCGCTGGTACGCATCGCGCTCGCCACGCATCGGCCCCCGCCTCGGCCGAAGAAGACGATGGTCCTGTCGCCGCAGCGTTCGGCGACCGCCGGTTGAAACGGCGATCAGAGATCGTCGTCGTCGAGATTGGGCTCTCGTGCGCGTAGCGGCGATAGACCCAGGCCCCGATCGCGCCCGAAGATGATGACGAAGTCATCCGAGGATGCGCGGCGACCTCTTCGTCAATGATGAGCGCGGCGGGGCGGACGCGGCGCCGTGACTCAATGACGTCCCCAAGCCCGCCGAGCGGGATCCCAGATCAGGTCGAGGCTGCCGCCAAGCACTGGATCCAGAAATGCGCGTGCGGCCGCCGTCACGTCCGCGAGCGTGGCCCACTCGAGCTGATCCTCCGCCGCCATCGCGGCGTAGGGCGCCGCCCAGGTAGCCGGCGGTTCCGGCAGGGTCGCAGGCAGGTCGTGAGTCTTGCGGAAGCCGAAGGTCTGTTCGAGCGCTGCGCGTACACGCTTCGACTCGAGCGGTTTCACCCCCGCGAGCAGGGCCAGGTCGGGTAGGTCCTTGAGCCGGGAGTTCGGCCGGGCCCGCGGGAGGGTGTAGGCGTGCAGCTTCTCGGCGATGTGCGTTTCGATCGGGTAGAGCCGCAGCGTCGGTGGCGCGATGCCCGCGAAGCCAAGCGTGTCCTCGGCGGTCACGACGTCCGGGGCGCCCAGGATTGGATCGCTGAACCCGACGTCGACGCCGAAGGGTTGCCCGTACGGTTTTCCGGCCATCGTGCACGTCGCCTGAAAACGGAGACCGTCGTAGATCATTCCGTCGCCCTGAATCTCCGGTCGATCTTGGTCGGGCCCGACCTCGAACGTGAAGAAGTCACCGAGATCGAGGCGCGCCGCTTCTTGGAGACGCGCGAGAACCCCGTCAGCCGATCCCGTCATCCGCAGGTCGATGTCCCTCGTGGTTCGAGCGCGGTCGAGACGAAGCTCCAGGACCAGCCCGCCCTTCAGTGTCACTGCGGTGCCCAATACCTGAACGATCCGTGCAAGAAGCCGGTCGAAGACCAGGAGCTGCCGCTTCCGGGCGAAGTCGGCGCCCGTCTTCGTCACCGCACGCAGGCGTTGCTCGAGCGCCTGCTTGAAAGCTTCCGGCGACGCATACCTTCGGGTGGTCAAGCGGCCAGCCCCCCGAAGGGTTCGAGTGCCACCTCGACGTCATGCAGGTCGGGCCTGGTCACAAGTCCACGCCGCAGCGCTTGTTGCGCCGCCTGACGCAGAAGATCTGGCGAGACCTGGTCCTTCGCGCAGTCGACCAGCGTGCGGCGCGGGGACGTGATCGGGACCGGACCAGACCAGGCGCGATCGCGATTCGGGACGCTTGCGTAGTGGAGCGCGACGCCTGCGGGAACGCGGAGCCGACGTTCACTCCACTGGGCGGGAAGTGTCAGGTGGATGCGGTTCGGTAGGACGTCCGATAGGCCATGGAGCGCAAGGGCCGTCTGGTGCGAGAACACCCCCTTGCGATCGGACCAGAGCCAGACGACCGCCAGCTCCTCATGCTCGGCAGACGGAAAGTGGACCAGTCGATACACCCCATGCCGGACCCTGAAGACGCGGCCCGCCCGGATGTGCTTGAACAGTAGATGCGTCGAGAACCCAGCGTCGGCCGCCTGCTTCGTCGTGAAGTGGCCGGCTTGGGCGCTCGCCGTCTGGTAAAGGCGATCCCAGCTCGGTCGTGGTGCAGTCGACGGCACGCACAGACAGTAACCGTAGGTTACGTTGTGTGCAAGGCGATCGCCCTGCATCAAACGTAACCAACAGTTACGTTTGGTGGCTTAAGCGCGCGACTCACGGGGACTAAGTCGTAAGTGCGAAGATTTCTGTGCCTCGGCGACGCATCACCTTGGGCTAGTGATCAGAGGGCTGCGACAATCGCGCCGCGAACGGTGACCTCGGCGGCGCCGACCGCAGCCGGGACGACGATCTTGTTCACCACGAACCAGACAAACTTATGCTTCGGCTGATGCGGGATCGGATGAATCACCCGCACGCTCTGTAGGACAACCGTCGGCTTCGCTGGACGCGGTGCCGGGCGCGCCTCCGCTCCTCGACCGATCGCTGCTACCAGGACGAACGCCAAAAGGAGTCTCTTCATCGGCCAGTCCTCCGGTCCGATCTCGATTGCAAGGGCGGGACCGCGGTCACGGGCGCCGATCCTGCCGTTTTCGTGCCCTCGCCCGGCGCTTCCGGCGGTCTGTATCCGCCTCACTACGGGGGGTGGGGTGTCGCGTGCTGGGGCCAGTATCCGTCGGCCGGCTCCGGACAGGTCTGGCACCGACTCCTCGCCCAGCTCCTGGCCGATGCTCGAGTCCCGTCGGACCGACATACCAATCCCATCCCACGTTCCATACCACCCCTCGTAGCGGCCATGGCCCTCAGACCATGATCCCACGCGGCTCCAAGTCGCTGTCGTGATCTGCCTAGGATGAACTCAATCGACGACTCCCACTCGCTCCAGTTGGAAGCCTAACTTTCCCGTCGTGAGGTCGGTCCGACGCGTCCACATCACCAAATCGACGGGTGGTAGCCATACCATCGCCGAGATCACCCGCCCGTAACGGCCGGGACGCCCAGATTGCGAACCAACGCGGTCAAGTTGTCGAGTTCGATGCCGGCGCCCGCGGAGGCCCCTACCCGTCCGTCTCGCGAGTATCAGTCGAGCGAGTAGCTCGCGTCGAAAGCCGCTGGACTCCGTCCAGCCGTCCATCGCCTTTCCGAGCGCGCTGGCGACTTCGTTCCACAATCCCGAAGCTACAGTGCTACATGCCGACCAGCCAAAACCGTTGTCTAGCGTGTCGGACGGTACGGTACCCCAAAACGGCCGAACCGATTACCCGACGATCGGCGCCGTGCCGGAGAATCCACTGGGTGTCAGACGGCTCGGCGTTGTAGCGCGGTCGAAAGAGTAGTTCGTCATCGGGCGACCATTCGGCCTCCATCTCCTCCGCGACCTCGCGAAGGGTCTTTGGGGAGAGGGTTGTGCGGGCGCACACGACGCGATCTTAGCGGCTCGTTTGCCACCGATCCATCTGGCACGCGCACCTCACCCTAGAATTCCAACCCCACGCTCACCCATTCCGCAGGGCCCACGGCGGCCCACCGTCTTTGCAGATCGTTCTTCCACAGCGTTAGGCCCGGACGGAGCTCTCCCGATACCCCTATCGTGTCCGTACTCAAAAGCATTAACGCCTTCAAATTGTTCGCAGTCTCCGCGAGCTCACGCTCGATCTCCTTTCGGCGACGTACATCACGACGGAACGTCGTTACGGACGACGTCGGAATCTTCACGACGTTTGGTAACAACCGCTCTATATCGGCATACTTCTCATTGAAACACCCAAAATCCGCCGCGCTCGTACGAATGGCGGCGTCCGCCGACAGGAGCATGGATACCACGCGCTTCGGTTCATCTATCATCGCAAGGATCGCAGCCGCCACTGCACGCTGTGCTCCCACATCGAGTCGCGCGCGCACCAGCTCCACGCCGCGGTCTGACAGCGCCAACATGCTGACGATGTGCTGTCCACGAAACGACGGAGCTTGATTCTCCCCGTTGTCTATCAGGCTATCGAGAAGCCCGCCGAATAGCTTCTCGGAATGGGCAACTAGCCATGCGTCCTGCTGCGGCCACAGTGTGTCGAACGACACTTCCAAGTTTACTTGTTGCCGCGGAACGGCCTGAAGATACTCAGCACGCAAGCTCGTCGTATGAGCGGATACGGACGAGTCCACGCCGATCGCCTCAATGCAGCGCAGCGCCTCTACCTGCACGGACGGATCCGAGTTCGCCACGAGCAGAGCGACGCTAGGCAGGGCCGCGCTCAATCCCATCCTTCGCACCTCGGCAATCATGTAGGCCATTCCGTTTGCCTCGGTGTTGTAGGCCATTCCCATTGCCTCGGTGTTGGGATGCGGATCCTTACCGGCCCACCTTCTTGCACTGACCTGAATTACTGGTAAAGCAACTGCTCCGCATCCGGCTCTCACCAATGCTCCGGCAACAAACGGATCGTCGGGCGCTAGCGCCACTATCTTCGGCGCAACGGTCGGAGAACGCGCCAGGAGAGCGTTGACAGTCGTGACCTCCACGCCGAAGGGCGTGCCTCTTTCTCGCGGAAGCAAGTCGAACACGCTGTCCGGAACGGCACTGGGATCTAACAGCGTCAAGGCCAGAAGATCGCGATCGATCGCATCGAACGAACGTGTTCCTGCAGCCATAGCCCGCGTCAGATCATCCAAAAAGTACTGTCCCAGGTTCTCGTATCCGCGGCGAGCCGCGTAGAAAATGAGCCCTTTGTCGCTGTTCAGATGATTCTGGATCGCGGCTTGGTAGGTCTTTTCGTCGAGCGACACGTCGAGGCGCCACAACGCCTCCTGCCATTGCGGAAAGACGCGAGTCGCGAGGTATTCCTTGTTGTCCATCTTCGCCGTGTCGATCAGGAAACGGTTGGCCGTCGGCGTGACCTTGGTCAACTCACGAAAAAACATTGAATACGAATCCGCATCGGAGCCCCCGCCCTCCAATTGCTCCACGGCCCCGTCGGGAGCGCTTCTTGCCAAGACGCCGTACGCTGCTGCCTCCACGTCGCTTGGGTTGTCAGCATGGATAAAGCCAGAAACCTCGTCCACGGCCTTGGCGTCGAGATCGTCATAGTCGCTTAGCGCCTCAAGGGTAGCTATGATCCCTTCGCGCGCGCTGGAGCTTCGACCTGGGTTAGCGCCGTGGAGCGCGGCAAGCAGATCTTCCTTGTGGCCGCGCGAAAGATCGAAGGCGGCCCGCCATTCCGGGTCAAGCTGTCGCGCAAGCTCGTCCAGGATCGGGCCAGGTGCTCGAGCGGTGAGCGCCTGCCCTTGATCTAGACGCAGGTTGCGGCCAAGAGACGTTGCGCTCGCCGGCAAGTCGAAGGTCCACGTTTGCTCCGGAAAGAAGCCTGGCAACGGGACCTTCGGGTGGCCTCGAAACAACGCGAGATTCGTACCGTTTGACGCGATGTACTGGCGGTGGTCCAGCCACGTATACAGACTTCCGAACCCGAAGGTCAAGAGCGCAACTATGGCGGACACCGACCGTAGGATGAGCAGCCTGAGGTGATTCCTCGAGTACTTCTGAACGTTGAACCGAACGTTTCGAAGCGACTGCCGTCGGTGGACGAACAGGAGGGGATCGCGGGTGTAGCTGCCCGCGAAGACGGGCTCTTGCGCTTCGGGACGCCCCGCTCTCTCCAGTTCCTCCGCGACCGAGTCCTGAAGGTGCTCGACGAGCTCGGTGAGATAGACGCGACCTCCTTGGCCGAGATCGTCTTGCCCCGCGATCGTACGGGTCAGGTACTTTGAAAAGAAGGTCCCCTTGTCGTCCTCAAACGAGGGTTGGTCCGCGCGCGAAGCACTCAAGAGGATGCGAAAATCCGCGCCACTGGAGAGGGTGCGGAAGAAAGCACCGGCGGACTCGGCGTATCCGCCGCCCTTGCAGCAGTCCAACACTACCAGTACGCCGCGCGCCCGCGTCCCAGTGAGCGCCGCCTCAAGCAACTCAGCGGCAATCCCCGTCTCTGCAACTTTCGATGAGTTCGCATCTACTGGCAAGAGGTAGAAGCGATCTTCACGCCTTTGCCCGTGACCAGCGAAGAACACCAGGAGGATGTCGTGCGGCTGGCATATCCGTGCGCTTTTAGCGACGGCGCCGAGAATGTTCTCCGCGCTGGCATCATCGTCCAGTAGTGTGGCGATGTTGTCGTCAGGGACCCCGCACCCATCCGGTGAGCGCAGGGCGCTTGCGAGAGCACGGACGTCAGCGGCGGGCCTTTGGAGCTTGAGCGCCGACTCCCGATAGGCGGAGATTCCGATGAGGACGGCGCGTGTCGCCTCGGAAAAGCTCAGGGCATCGGCCTTCACCGCGTCTCCTCATCAATCGGTCCATGGCGTAAAGAATGATCGCGGGGGCGCATTCGTGCTCACATCTCCCCGAGGACGATTGGCCTTGGCCGGGCCTGCCGCGGCCGAGGTAACACCAGAGGCGGTCGCATAAATGAGGAATGCGTTGACAAAACCAACGAAGTAGTCGCTTCCGGCCCCACCACTCATTGCGACTCCTCCCATGGAGACGAACATCGCGACGGCGAGACCAAGCCATTTCGGGCTGAAGTTGAAGGCCTTCTGGAGCCCATTCGACATGACAAATGTCGCACCGGAAGCTCCAGTTAACGTGAGCATCGATTCGAGCGTGAAGAACTCGTGTGGGATGGCAGCCATTCGTAACCTCATGAATACTGCTCTCAGGTCTTTTCGCCCAGGTCAAGCAAAACGGAGACGGTACCTGGACTTGCGCGACGATCTGGACGGCCTTTAGTGACGGTGTCGGTTACGGCCGCGAACTTTGCTTCCATGGGCTCGGTCTCCGCTTCGCGAGGTACCCCATTTCCCCTTTGTCACGTCTAGAGGTTTCCCGGACAATCGGCAACGTATCGTACCGTTCGGCCGACATACCCGCTCCGGAGATGCTCCCGCAGACCGGAAGACCGACGGAGCCCATAATCTCGAATCGCGGAACGGGATCAGAGACTTCGAACAGTACCCCACGTTATGGGTCTCGACCTCCGGGCCATTCGCGAGTGTCGGTCATCTGCTCGAATTCATGCCGATGGCCACCGGCTGGCCGAGAATGTCTCCGCGGCGGTGGCGTTCAGTGAGGAGCTAATACGTGCCGCGGAGAGCGATGCGCCTGACGGATCTACGATTCGTGAATCGCGAGAACTTGCCACTCTTAGATTCCAGACCCAAGGGGTTCATCGCCAAATATCGTTCGGCCCTCGGGGGCATAAAGGTAGTATTTCTCCTCCTGGACCTGGGACAGGTGGCACAGCGTGAGGCAGCCCGGGTCGCCGCGGGAAACAACCCGCTGCGGGCTAACACTCCCTGTCGCGCTCCGAGCCAAGCGCATCCGCTCGCTTGCTTCGTTCGGATGTTGGATCGCGGCCAGGGTGCCTTGTCTCGTCGTGTTCCGTGACCTGCAACGCCAAGGCGAACAGGCAGCGAGGTTCTACCGCGACAGCCGGCCTGGGTATCAACCATGACTGCACGCGCGCTCAGTGACGCCAATGTCGCGCAATCTGGCAAGATTCGCCCATGGCCATCCTGACACTTGGCGCGTCCACCTACGACTTCGATCTAGAACTTCTTCGACAGTTATTGGAGGTGATCGACGCCGAGATCAGTAAAGTGAACGCGGCTGCCGACGTTTGGCCAGACGCCGACGGCGAGGGCCTATTCGATCGAGGCAACGGGCTCTACGGCCTCGGGTTCGTCGCGTGCCAGCAGTACGTCAACGTGACGTACAAACACCTCGCTTTTCCGACGGATCGGAAGAAGGCGGTTCAAGGCGGTCCCAAGTTCTCGGGGACGCTCTCATACGCCCAGATCATCGACGCGGCGGCGAACTTCTGGAAGCACCAAGGGGAGTGGGACGGCACGGATGGGCACGAGAAGAAGACCAGGGCCGTTCTTGACGCCGTTTTCCCGTCGAAGAAGGACTACGTGATGGCGAACGTGCTCCACGAGCTGCTGGGCAAATCGGCGGCCACGCGCCTGTGCGACATCGTTCCGTGGTTGGAAAGGTGGCGGGACGATCTGACCCCGCCCGATCCGGTCGCGTAGCTCGTCCCCAAATGGCACCGTCGCGAGCCGAATAACTTCGATCGCGATAATTGGTTCTCATTCGTGCACCTCTTACCTCCGGCATCGGCGTCTTCGTCGCGTGGTGAAGGACTATTGTCATATTGTCTCTTGACACCGAATCGGGGATCCTGGAAGGCTCGCGAGTGCCGTTGGGAATTATAGCGGTCTTAACTGGGGGTCTCGCCGGCGAAAGGGAGACCTATGTCCACGCGCCGCCACCTCGAACAAACCGGCCCAATTTCTGCGCCGAGCTCATTTCGTGCTCGACTCCTGTTTCCCACCGCGCTAGCGGTCGGTATCTTTGCGCTGCTGGCCGCTCCGCGCGCCTGGTGCGACAGCACGCCGGTGGTGCATGCCGTGCCCGAAACGCCGCTGACCGCGCGCCGTGCGCTGGCGGCCAAGAAGAAGGCTGTTCCAGCACCGCTCCCGGACAAGCTCACCTTGGACGGGGCGCCGCCCGCAAGTGTCCCGTTCTACTTCGAAGTCCCAGTCGTCGATGGAACCACCACCGGCGGCCGAGTGAAAGTTTGGCCCCGCGCTGAACAGGCCACGCAGAACAGTTGTGACGCCGGTCCTCCCGCTGGAGCGAGTCAATCCTACGAGCTCGGCATGGTGCCCGTGAAAGAAGACAGCGTCACCTACCTGCGTGCGAACGTCCCTGCCCTTCAGGTCGGCCAGACGTTTTGCTTCAGTGTCACCGTCCAGTTCGTCTTGACGGCGGCAGACATGGGCGACCTCGAGGTGACAGCCGGGAACGCCATCCGCGCGCGAATCCTGACGCCGCCAAATTCCTGTGCGATGAATGACGCGGATTTTAGCGCAATCCTCCGCAGCGCCTTCGCGACCGAGCAGCTGGTAGCGACGGACACGGGGCTTGCGGCACATTTCATCGCGAATGCCTTTCAGCCATTCTTGAACGATTGCACGAACCTTCAGATCTGGACTGACCAGCTCAGCGATACTCGCGAGCATCTCAAGAAGTTGACCGCGTCGGTCGACAAGCTCATGGACACTCGGTCACTTTCTCCTTTGGGGCCACTGCCGAGTCCCCGTCTGACGATCGCGAATCAGCCGGTCGAGGCGTCCTCAATCGCGACCGCCACCGCCAAGAGTGACGACTTGCGTAGCGGGGAGGCACAACTCCGCGCTCGAGCGAACGACGCCGACTACCCCGGTCCGGACCGGGCGATCCTAACGGAATGGGCCGACGCGCTCAAGAAGCTTGGCGCCGCCGTCGTCATGGACACGAAAGACCCCAAGCGAAAGGCTGCAATCAAGGATGGCCTCGCTTCTGTGAAAGCAGCCGGAGCCCATCGACTGTCGATCGCCGAGGTGGCCAAGGATCAATCGGCTGGCGTCTACAAGCTTTGCGACGTTCTCATCGGACCCAGAGCAGGCGGTGTTCTCGATCCAGACGCGGTCGTCAGCGATTTGGGTTGGTTGGCTTCTCATCTTTCGCCCCGAGAAGCGCCAGCCCTGAAGGACTGGAAGACCACGTTTACAAGCATTTGGAAGGCCGTAAAGGAGCGTAACGCCGCCCAGGACAGCGAGAGCAAGCTCATGAAGCAGGCGAATGATGCCGACACCGCGTTCAAAGCGGACCTCGTGAAAGTGTTCGCAGATGACCGTGCTCGATCGGCGGCCGTTCTGGCTGCGGAACCATTTGGCATCGCAGGCGTGGCCGGATCGGGGACCACTCCGTCGGCCGCCAATTTTGCTTCAGTCGACGCTGGCGGTCTCCTTGGCTTTCCTTCGGGTGGAACGTCGGGGACGACCTGGTTGGTCCCGTACATCGGTCTCAACCTGTACGCGACACCCGTGGATCGCACTATTTCGCTGGGTCAATTGACCGGTGGCGGCTGGCAACAAGTCCGTCAGCGGGTCTCTCTCACGCTTGGAATGACGCTGTCGCAGCCTTCGTTGAACGGGCGCACCGTGTCTGCACCGTTTGCGGGCCACTATCCGATTATTGCGGCTGGTATCCGGCTCACTCATTTCACGAGGATTACCGGAGGCGCGATCCTCTACAACGTCGCGGACCTGAATCCCGCCTCCGGCGCATCCAAGCTGATGGCTGCGCCGTTCGTAGGTGTAGCCCTCGATATAGACGTCATTCACCTGCTGACACAGGCCAAGCTCTAAGCGGGGAGGAGAGATATGCCCGGCACCGTTCGATTGGACGTAGATACCCACCAACACAGCTCCGTTCCGTTCGACGCTGACGTCGTCGTTATTGGGGCGCCTCCAGGTGCCACGGTGTCGGCGACCCTGTCAGAGACCCGGGGCCGCCCGCCCCTTTTTGGTCCGGTAACCAATACTGCCGTTGCGGGAGGTTCGGGGCAGCTCACTCTGACCTTTAGTGTTCTCCTGCAAGGACCAACCTTGGCTGTCTTGCTCGCCTCGGTCAGCGATGATCAAGGCACCTTTTACCCCTCCGACGCTGAACGACTCGAGGTCCTATGAACAGAAGAAGGATGTCCTGCCTGTGCAGCCTCGCCATGGCAACGGCGGCCTGCTCAGGTGCTCCGAAACCTGTCGTTTCCTCCGACGTCGTGACGGTCATCTCCTGTCCTGACGGTGGAGACGGCGGAGACGGCGGAGAGTGTCAATTGGTTGCAGACGGAGCATCGCTCGTCACTGTGCGGGTCTGCGTACCGGATTCCGTCCAGACACTCGCAAGCCCCCTTGCGCTCACATTGCGGACGTCGGCCGGTACTTGGCAGAATCCTCCCGATCCTACGCAGCCTGTGGTTTACACAGCGTCGCTGTCTGGCATCCGCTGCGTCAGCCCGACACTGGTCACGCCGACAACGACCCTGTTGGTTCGCGTCGACGCGCAGCTGGCCGGGTTCGACAGCGTCGCCTTCATTACATTGAAGCCAGCAACATTGCGCTCGGTCGAGTTGACGGCTATGCCGCCGCTTCTCACACCGGGGCAGGTGAACGAACTCCCGATTCGAGCCGTGGTTCGCGCGGTCGGCCTCGGCTCCCCGACCTCCGGAACGAGCGTGGCGTTCCAGGCTACCGCCCTGCCCGCTGGGACCTATGCGTCTATGTGGCCGACGGCGACGATCATCGATCAGACTGGCCAGGCCACGTCGACCCTCGTTGTCGCCTCGGGAGCAACTGCTGCGACAGTCACAGTGACGGCCACAGGTCCCGTCATCTCTGGCCAGCCTCAGCCATCAAACGCCACCGCGACGGTGACCCTCGCGGCGCTTCACGCTGATGCTGGCTCGGCGCCCTAACCTGCTGTGTAGCTGCGGGGTGTGAATGAAACGACGGATCGTGGCGAGCCTTATTCTTAGCTTCCCAGGTGCTTGCGCGAGTAATGGCCCCGTATACGGTGGAACCTGCCCTCCGGGAAAAGTATCTGTGGGCAGCGGTTCATGCCTTGAGAGTTGCTCGTCAGACGGTGGACCCTGCTGCCCGCGTGGGAGTAGTTGCCAACAGACAGGCGCGTATTGCGTGGTCCCGGGATGCTCTTCGGGCCCAGTGATGGCGTGCCTAACGACTGTCGCAACTAGCATCAGAGTTCGGTCGTGCGCTCTGTGGGTCTGAGTGAGAGAAGTCCGCGATTCAGACCTCCTCGCGTAAGCTACCCGCCGAAGAGATCGGACGGCGGGAAGCGGAGTCGCGAGCAGTGCCTTGTCCGTCCATCGGTCGGCGTTCGGTCAATTTGGAAGATCGATTACTAAAGTTGGACCGACTACCACTCGCCCAGATGGAAAACCGCTCTTCGAGATCCTTCCGAATCCATCCCACTCCCATACCACCTACCCGTAACGGCCCGGACGTCCAGGTTGCGAACCAACGCGGTCAAGTCGTTGATTTTACTCAGCCGTTACGCGCAGCAACGCGTCATTTTCGTATTCACACGGTGGAAGCCGTAGGTTCAATCCCTACAACGCCCACCCAAAATTTCAGCTGCTTAGAGTCCGCATCTCGTCTTCCGGCCTGAGGAAGTCGTCGCGGACGTCGACAGAGACACCGTAGAGGCGGATCCAGAAGAGGTCGACCTGGTCGGGGTCGGTCTCGCCGGCTGCGACGCGGACGACGGAGAGAACCGCCCCCTCCATCCATGTGACGAGGGTCCTCGCTCTGGGCCTGAGTTTTCTGCGCGATCGTCGAAAGCAGAGGAGGCCCGGGCGATTCGCCCCGGCCTCCTGTTTGGTGCTGCCAGTTAACCGGCGTGCATCCGACGCACGGTCAGCGTCCAGCCTGCGGTCTACCGAAGGCCCGGAAGGACCTGCGTGCCCTCAATCTGGACGGCCGTCAGCGCGTGCGGGTTGAGCCCCAGGAGGGCGAGGATCGTCGGTGCGACCTGGGTGGTCTCGACGGAGGTGGGATCGACCCGAACCGGTATGCCCGGTCCGCTGACAACCATCAGGACGTGTCGGTCGCCGGTGTTCATACCACCGTGCTCGGCGAGCTTGGTCGGCCCCGAGTAGACGATGCCCACCTGGACCTCGCCGAAGACGTCCGGGTAGTGACCGTTGTCGACCGGGACGCCGAAGAAGTTGGCGGCTTCAGCGCCGGCCCAGATCCGGGCGAGGCCCGAGTGCTCGACGGTGACCGGGTTCTGTTTGACGTCGAAACCTGCGGCGGTGTGGTTCCACAGGTAGCTCTTGACGAAGTCGCAAGCGGTCT
>Ga0210387_10002810_pt1 | contig 13358 bp, 15 predicted proteins | sample IncBWC7OmetaG_FD_160108 | JGI IMG/M metagenome (GOLD analysis project Ga0210387, IMG submission 160108) | Forest soil microbial communities from Barre Woods Harvard Forest LTER site, Petersham, Massachusetts, United States - Inc-BW-C-7-O ...
AGCAGGCAAAAAAGGATCCGGCCGCGGTGCGCATCAAGGGACTGGTATTTGCCGCCGGCGTGATCAGTTCGATGCTGTGTCTCGCCGCGGTATTGCTGGCACTGCGCGCCGGTGGAGAGGAGATCGGATGGGGATTTCAGCTGCAGTCGCCGCTGTTCGTGACGCTGATGATTTATTTGCTGTTGGCCGTGGGCTTGAACCTCTCGGGCGTATTCGAAGTCGGCGGCGGCTTGGCCGGCGTCGGCGACGGCCTCACTCAAGGCGAGGGAGTCAGCGCATCGTTCTTCACCGGTGTGCTGACCACCTTGGTCGCCACGCCGTGCACGGCTCCCTTCATGGCGGCCGCGGTAGGCGCCGCGCTGACGCAGTCGGCGCTCAACGCGCTGTGTATTTTTGCGGCATTGGGCCTCGGGCTCGCCTTGCCCTACGTGCTGCTATCGTTTGCGCCGTGGATGCGGCGCGCGCTGCCGAAGCCCGGCGCATGGATGGACACACTGAAACAGGTTTTCGCGTTTCCGATCTATGCGTCGGCGGCTTGGCTTCTCTGGGTGCTGTCGCACGAGACGTCGCCTTTCGGCCTGGGCGCCGCGTTGGCGGGAATCGTACTCATCGGGCTGGCGGCGTGGGCCTATCAGAAGTCCAGCTCCAGTTCCGGCGGCGGCAAGGTCGCGGTGCTCGTGACCGCAGTGGTGGCGCTGCTGATCGCCCTCATTCTGCCCTGGCGGTTTGCCGACGTGGCAGCCGCCGCCCCGGTGGATTCGGCGGCGCGCACCTCCGGCGCCGATGAATGGCAACCCTATAGCGCCGCACGCGTCGCTGAACTCAACGCCGCCGGCCGCCCATTGCTGGTCAATTTTACGGCGAGCTGGTGTCTGACCTGTCTCGTCAATGAACGCAACGCGTTCGCGGATTCGGCCGTGCAGGAAATCTTCCGCGATAAGAAAGTGGTCTTGATGAAGGGCGATTGGACCAACCGGGACCCCGCGATCACACATGCCCTCGCCGCCTTCGGCCGTGCCGGCGTGCCGTTATATGTGGTTTATAATTCCAAAAAGGGTTCGAGCGAACCTTTGGTGTTGCCGCAAATTCTAACCGCCGGCGTGGTTCAAAGCGCCTTTGCGGATGCTCCCAACCCATGATTGTGAGATCAAAAGCGCCTCTGTGGACACCGCCACCACCATCTCGGTAGTCGATTTTCGCCGCAATAGCATGGTGCTGCAGTGGCACGCCCTCGGCGGCACGTGGACGGCGTACGACACACCGCCCGCGCTGGTACATGGCATAGCCTTGATTCGACCTGCGGGTCCCAACATCTGCATTTACGGCCAGGATGGCCGACTGCACCTGCAGATCGGCCCCAATCAATACGCGCTGTCGGAGACTTCTCCGCGTATCAACTGTACGCGCGGACTGGCGAGCTTTGGCTTTCGCCGCCGTTTCAGCATCAAATCCGGCGGCGGTGGACTGATCTTCGGTCACTCTTATTGGACCCACCAGGGCCGCGATTTTTTTCGCTGGCTGGCGAACAAGGCAGCGGATCCGGACTGGCGAATCGCGAGCGGCCGTCAATGGTCGGACGGCGTGGCCTCACAGGTGCTGAGGCCGAGTTAGATAATTCCCGGCAGCAGGCCGCGCCGCTCCTCATCGGTCAGATGGCGCCACTTACCCGGCTGCAATTCGCCCAGCTTGATGTTCATGATGCGCACGCGTTGCAGCCGCTGCGCTTTGTACCCCAACGCCGAACACATGCGGCGGATTTGCCGATTCAGTCCCTGGGTCAGGATGATGCGAAAGGACTGCGGATTGATGCGAATGACCCTGCTGGGCTTGGTCATTTCACCCATGATTTTCACGCCACCAGCCATCATGCTCAATGAGAGTTCCGTGATGGGTCGATCGACCGTCACGACATACTCTTTTTCGTGGTTGTTCTCGGAACGAAGTATCTCGTTCACGATATCGCCGTTGTTCGTGAGCAGGATCAGGCCTTCGGAATCTCTATCCAGCCGGCCCACCGGGAATATTCGCTCCGGGTAGCCGACGTGGTCGACGATGTTGTCCGGGATCTCCGGTTCGGTGGTGCACACGATGCCGACCGGCTTGTTGAGAACGATGTACACGTGGTTTTTTTTGGTGCCGACAAGCTCGCCATCGACGCGCACCTCGTCGCCGTCCGCAACCTGCGTGCCGAGCGCGGCAATCTGGCCATTGCAGGTGACGCGACCCGCCTCGATCCACTTATCCGCTTCGCGTCGCGAACATACACCGGATTCGCTGATGTATTTATTGAGGCGCAAGCGAGATCAGGGGCCGCTCAAGAACTCGCCAATTTGTTTGGCCAGGGTCATCGGAGCCGCGTCGAACAGATCGTCTGCGTAGTCGGCGATATCGACAAACCGTCCATGCGACACCGCCGCTTTGGCCTTGGCAATGTCGTCGGCGGTTTCCAATCGTGTGCGCATGAGCAGCGCTTGTTGGGAAACGCTCGGCAGCCGATCGGGACTTGGAACACCCACCAGCACCAGACGGCGCACCAACTCGGGTCTCGTCGAGGCGAGTTCCACCGCCACGCCGGCGCCCGCGTGCACCCCGAGTAAGTCGATCTGCCTCAATCTCAGGTCGTTCGCGAGATCTGAAATCGCCGCGGCTGCCTCGGCGCTACTGCGGGAAGGCGAGGCGTCCGATTCTCCGTAACCCGGCAAGTCCGGCGCATACACCGAGCGGACGTCGGCGATCTCGGGCAATAACCGCGAGAAAATACGGCTCGAGGCCTGATCGGGGTGCAGACAGAACAAGGTGACCTGTTCGTCAAAGCCCCCGGTGGTCGGGAATGCGGTGCGCACGTGCAGCTGACCGAATCTACAGTCGAAATACGCGCGCCGAGTTCTTACCGCATCCCCGGGCTTGGACGGCAATTTTGTAGGCTTGGCCAAAGGATCAAGTCTCCCGCGTCGAGTGAGAACCGATTTGCGCAGGATACTCGAACTTGTCCACCGACCCCCGCAGCCCTCAGGAATTAACATATGTTGTTTTGTGGCTACATTAATTTTCACACTTCTTAGCAATAGGGCTAGCTTCAGCAGCAGCGCGAGGCTAAAGTGTTGCTCGGACGCAAAGGGACGTAGGGGAAAGAAAAAGACCGATCATCGCTGGGCACACCTTGAAAAGGTGCCGCGACAGGCATGGGGACCTAAAAGCCGGGTATAAAAACCCGGCTTTTTTCTTTGAATTTGCCGATTGGTTTTGCTGCGGCGCTTTGTGGATTCCGCATTGACTATCCCTCGGAATTTATGGCATACGGGCAACATGAAACATTTAAATCTACTGCTGGCATCTCTCTGTTTCGGCGCGCTGACTCAAGCCATTGCCGCCGAGCCCCCGGTCGCGCCTGCGCCCCAATCGACCGACGCCGTCGCCGCTGCGACTGCGGCGGCCGCATCGGCAGACAGCGCCAAAAATGCGGCCGATGCCGCCGCTGCGGAAGCTGACAAGGCCAAAGTGGCCGCCGATGCCGCTGCAAAAGAAGCCGAGGCCTCCAAAGCTGAGGCCGAGAAGAAAGTCATGCATGCGCGAGGCTATAAGCAAGTGATGCAGAAGGGCCAGGTGATGTATTGCCGCCGCGAAACCATGCTTGGCAGCAACTTCGACAGAGAGGTCTGCAACAGCTTCGATAATATCCAGCTGCAGGAAAAGTACGCACAAGACGCCGTGCGGCAAATGCATGGTGGTGCTGCAAGCACCCCTGGCAAGTAGCGCGATTACCGATTACGGTTGTAGCACCCTGTCCCACACGCGGGATGCGGTGAAGCCGTTTGAATTGCCGCCCTTGAAGCCGACCACTTCGATGAGCCTCTGGCCGTCGTCCGAGAGGCTGTAGCGTTCTTCGAAGGGCGGCCGGTCATCGTCCGGGTCCTTCTTGTTGAGCACGATCAAGGTTTTTTCCGACCAACCGCAAATGGGCGGCGGTGCCTCGCGCGCCGCCGGCAGCGGTGCATCCCGGTCCGATGAGTTGCGGTGTGGAGACTTTTGGGCTGCGTCCGACGGCTGGCACACGCGGTTTCTGCCATCCGACGTGAATGCCACCACACCCGCGACTTGCTTGATGACGAGACGCTTGCCCGGCCAGCGTAGTCCCACGCCCAGTGCCCCCATGGACGGCGTAGCCGGGACCCCGAGGCCGGGATTCCCGACCGTCTGCGGCCCGCCGCGCCGGCCTCGACCACCCGAGTTTCCGCCACCCGAGCCGGCGCCTGGGTTGGCGCCCGACTGTGCAGCCGCGGATTGCATGAGATGCGACGTATCGTCGCTGTCCGCTTCGTTGAGCTGCCAGTTGCCGCTGAAATCAACGCCGGCCGGCGGCGCCAAGCTCAGTCGGTCGCTTGCGCAGGAGCCCAAAAAGGTGACTGCCGCAAGGGCGGCGACGCAAGTGATTGATCCCCTTTGCATGCGGGAATCTTATAATGAAATCAGCCCGTGGAGTGCTGCGCTCGGCCGCCGGCTCGCAGGTCGTTCGGGCCGCATATCCACACGCGCCCTTCAAAGGGTTGAAAGCATACGCGCACGCCCTCCGTGCGCCGGGTCGTCTGCGCGCCGCAGGCGATTTTGCCGTCGGCGAGATCGGCTTGGATCAAGTCCACCAACGACGCGCTGGGTTCGCCCGCGTCCGTCGGCGGCAATGCGTGCGCGAGAATACGCGCCTGAACTTCGTCGCGCCGGCTGACATTGCCGAGCACGGCACGTTTGAAGCGGTCGAGCACGACCAGCACTGAGCTTAAGGTGTTGTCGGTCACGTCGCTGGGCCGCCCCGTACCGCCCATGAATTTTAAATGCAGCAGGCCGCCCACTCCTCGGCCTTCATCATGCAGGCACAGCGCCAAGGCGCCGTGCAGATCCGCGATCATGAGCATGGGTTCGGGCGAGACGTGATAAGTGTCCGGTGCGACTGCGACTTCCGTGAGATCTTTTGCCAATGGGGGACCCTTTGTTACCCCCGCGATGCTGCGCCGAACCCAAGATTCCCTCTGCTAAACAAATCACGCTTTTTAGTTGTTGCAAAAAGGAACTAGCGCACGGATTGACAAGGATCGGCAATGATTGACAAGGATCGGCAGTCATAAGCTCATGTCGCGAGGTAATTGGCGTCATTGCGCCTTCGCGAAGTATGTTGTTGGTATGTATCGGTACGACCTCACCGACAAAACGCTCGTGCAGGAGCGCGTCGCGCAATTTCGCGACCAAACGCGCCGCTTCTTGGCAGGTGAGCTGACCGAAGACGAGTTCCGGCATTTACGGCTGCGCAATGGCCTATACATCCAGCGTCACGCCCCCATGCTGCGGGTTGCCATTCCTTATGGGCTTTTATCGTCGGTGCAGCTGCGCGCGCTGGCAAATATCGCGCGCCGTTACGACCGCGGCTACGGCCACTTCACGACGCGCCAAAACCTTCAGTACAACTGGCCGAAACTCGAACAGGTTCCCGATATTTTGGCGGAACTTGCCGAAGTTGAAATGCATGCCATTCAGACGAGCGGCAACTGCATCCGTAACACGACCACCGATCACTTGGCCGGCGTCACACCCAATGAGCTGGAAGATCCCCGGCCGTGGTGCGAGATCATCCGCCAATGGTCGACTTTCCATCCGGAATTCACGTATTTGCCCCGCAAATTCAAGATCGCCGTCACCGGCGCGCCGCAAGACCGAGCCGCGTCGCTGGTGCACGATGTCGGCGTGCATATCGTGCGCGGTCCGGCCGGCGAGTTGGGATTCGAGATCCTCGCGGGCGGCGGATTGGGACGCACACCCATCATCGGCCAGGTAGTGCGCGAATTCTTGCCTCGCGAACACTTGTTGTCGTACCTAGAAGCCATATTGCGCGTCTACAATTTGGAAGGTCGGCGCGACAATTTGACCAAAGCGCGCATCAAGATCCTGGTGCGCTCCTTGGGTATCGAGGAATTCCGCCGTCGCGTCGAGGCCGAATGGGAATTGCTGCGCGACGGCGGGCTGCGCATTACCGAAGCGGAAGTCGAGCGCATGCGCGGCTTTTTCAATCCGCCGGCTTACCGTGACTTGCCCAACAGCCACCCCGACGCGAATAAGAGCACCGCATTTCGCGCCTGGTATCGTTACAACACGGCAGCGCACAAAGTTCCGGGCTATCGCGCCGTGTACGTATCGCTCAAGAAACCCGACGTCCCCCCAGGCGACGCCACCGATGCGCAGATGGAATTGCTCGCGGATCTTGCCGACCGCTACAGCTTCGGTGAAATCCGCGTGACCCACACTCAGAATCTGTTGCTCGCGGACGTCGAACAAGACAAGACTTACGAACTGTGGCAGACGCTCGAGCATGCGGGACTCGCCACACCGAACATCGGCACATTGACCGATATGATTTGCTGTCCTGGGCTCGATTTCTGCAGCCTCGCCAACGCCGGCTCCATCGACGTCGCGAAGCTCATCAACGAGCGCTTCGATGATTATGACTATATCTACGACTTGGGTGAACTCGATGTGAAGATGTCGGGCTGCATGAACGCCTGCGGACACCATCATGTCGGCAATATCGGTATTCTCGGCGTAGAAAAGAGCGGCGCGGAGTGGTATCAGATCACGATTGGCGGTGCCGCTGGCGCTGACGCTTCGTTGGGCACCGTGATTGGCCCATCGGTGGCCAAATCAGAAGTCGCGGAGACCATCGCGCGCCTGCTGGATGTATATGTCGAGCGCCGCGAACCGGAGGAGCGATTCCTCGACACCGTGCGCCGTCTCGGCGTGAAGCCATTCAAGGAAAGGGTGTATGCCGCGCCGGTTGCTGCGTAATCGTCAGATAGTCGAGGACGAATGGCTGTACCTCGCGGAAGCGGCGGCCAATTTGACCGCGCCGCTGATCGTCACTTTCGCTCAATGGGAAAATGAGCGTGACATCTGGCTGGCCCGCGGCAGTCCCTTGGGCGTCGTTTTGTCGCCGGCTCATCCCGTCGAACGGCTCGCGCCGGATCTTGAGCGCTTCGCACTGGTCGCCGCGGAGTTCTCGGGGCCCAGCGAGGGGCGCGGCTACAGCCAAGGGCGGCTGCTGCGCGAGCGTTATGCGTTCGCGGGCGAGTTGCGCGCCACGGGCTATGTGCGCCGCGACCAATTGTTCTTCATGGCGCGCTGCGGCTTCAACAGTTTCGAACTGCCTGCGCCGGATCTCGACCAGGCCTTGACGGCATTCTCGACGTTCAGCGCAGCCTACCAGCCGTCGAACGACTCAGGATTGGCGCTCACGCTGCCACGGCGCGTCGCGCTTTAGGGAATGTCGCGAACCGGAATTTCCATGTCTTCCAGAATGCGGTTGACCTCCTCTTGGGTTTCCAGTTTTTCAGTTTCCCGCACCAGCTTCTTGGGCAGGTGCGGCGCCAGCAGTTCGATGAATTCATACATATAGGCGCGCAGCAGCGCGCTTCTGCGAAACCCGATCCAAGTGGTGTGACCTTCGAACAAATGCGAGGCATCGAGGACCACGAGATCGCCGTCGGTGGCAGGATCGATGGCCAAGCGTGCCAAAATACCCACCCCCAGACCGATGCGCACGTAGGTCTTGATCACATCGGAATCGCGCGCCGTCAGTGCCACGTCCAAAGACAGACCCGCGGTCTCGAACAAGGCGGGCAGCGATGATCGCCCGGAGAAACTGAACACATAGGTCACGATGGGATACTCGGCCAGCTTCTTCAACGTGAGCTTGCCTGCCGAAGCCAGCGGGTGACCGCGCGGCACCACCACAGCTCGATGCCAGCGATAAACGGGCAGGCGCACCAGGTGCGGAAAGAGTTCTTCCGACCCGGTGGCGATGGCGAAATCCACCCGATCTCGCGCGACCATTTCCGCGATTTGTTCGGACGTGCCCTGGTGCAAGTGCAGGCGCACCTTGGGGTACTTGGTGCGAAATGCTCGAATCACTTCCGGCAACACGTAGCGCGCCTGCGTGTGCGTGGTGGCGATCGACAGCGTGCCGCCGTCGGCCTTGCGCAACTCCGCGGAAGTGCGGCGGATATTTTGCATTTCTCGCAGAATGCTGCTCGCACGCGAGATGATTTCCTCGCCCGCGGCGGTGGTGCGCGTCAGGGCCCGGCCCTCGCGCTCGAACAGCTGGAAGCCGAGTTCCTCCTCCAATAATTTGAGCTGGCGGCTCACGCCGGGCTGCGAGGTATGGAGCTGCCGCGCGGCGGCGGTGATATTCAGTCCATTTTCGTGGACTGCGACGAGATAACGTAATTGCTGGAATTTCATCGAATTACCCGGCCTTATCGTTAAATGATTTTCGGCGCCGCTAGCATATAAGGTTAAGGCGCATGACGAATAGGCATGTCGTCATGCGGTGTGGGTCGTTTCGGACGGGCGAGCATCGTCATATAGTGGGGGGCGTCGCACGCCGGCCCTAAGGGCCGAAGCACACAAATGTGCGCGCCGGCCGGGCAACACGGGGTTTTCGAAGTGAATTATTTCCCGGTCTTTTTCAATTTAGCGGACCAAAAAGTGCTGGTGGTCGGTGGCGGCGACGTGGCCCTGCGCAAGGTGGCGCTGCTTAAGCGCACCGGCGCATGCATCACGGTGATCGCGCCGCGGATTCACGCCGACCTGCTGGCGCGCGCGGCCGCCGGGGCCCTTGAAGTCGGCGTCCGGGATTTCATTCCCGAGGATCTGGATGGTGCGCGCCTCGTGATCGTTGCCACGTCGCGTCGGGCCGTCAATCGTTGGATCGCGAGCCTTTGCGAGTCGCGCGGTATTCCCGTCAATGTGGTCGATGACCGCGAAGCCTCACGCTTTATCGTACCGGCCATCATCGATCGCGACCCGGTGCTGGTGGCAATCTCCACGGGCGGCGCCTCGCCGGTGCTGGCGCGCCGCTTGCGCGAGCGGGTCGAGGCTTCGATTCCCAAAAAGATCGGTGAATTCGCGCTGTGGCTGCGCGCGCTGCGCAGGCCCGCGCAACGCATCTTGCACAACGTGGCCGCGCGGCGGCGATTCTTCGAGGAACTGATCGACGGACCGGCCGCGCGACGCTTCGCGGCAGGCGATGCCCAGGGTGCGCAACGCATTTCCCGGCAAATGCTGGCGAGGGCGTCCGGGCCGCGCGCCAGGGGCGAAGTGACGCTGGTGGGAGCGGGGCCGGGAGATCCCGAACTGCTGACCTTAAAGGCGCTACGGGCTCTGCAGGACGCCGATGTCATCCTGCATGATCGCTTGGTGCCCTCAGGCGTGCTGGATCTAGCAAGGCGCGACGCGGCGCTAATTTGCGTGGGCAAGGCCGCCGGCAGCGCCGGCAGCACGCAAGCCGAGATCAATGCACTGCTCATCGAATATGCACGTCAGGGCAAGCGGGTGGTCCGCCTCAAGGGCGGCGATCCATTCATTTTTGGGCGGGGCGGCGAGGAGTTGCAAGCGCTTGCGCGAGCCCAAATCGGCTTTTCGGTAATACCTGGGGTCACGGCGGCCGCAGGCTGCGCCGCCTACGCGGGCATTCCCTTGACGCATCGTGACTATGCCCACAGCGTGACCTTGGTCACGGGGCACGCGGATGAGGACTTTAAGGAACCTGATTGGACCGCGTTGGCACAGCCCGCAACTACCGCGGTGTTTTATATGGGACTCGCACGTATCGAACACATCGCCGCCAAGCTCAAGGAGCATGGCGCGCCGGCCAGCCGGCCGGCCGCCATCATTGCCCAAGGCACCCTCCCGCATCAGCGCGTCATCACCGGCACGCTGGCCGATATCGGCGCTGCGGCGTCGCGCGCGCAAGTCGAATCACCGGCGCTTTTGTTGGTGGGTGAAGTCGTTTCGCTGCACGCCGCGCTCGCATGGTTCAACAACGAGGTGCCCGCCGACGTATCGCAGTCGGCCTGAGCGCTAGCGGATGGCGTCGACGAAGCCACGCTCCTTGATCCAGGCTTGGTTGAAGAGCCGCGATTGATATTTCGCCCCGCCATCGCATAGCACGGTGACGATGGTGTGGCCGGGGCCCATTTGTTTAGCCAGCGTCACGGCGGCGGCGACATTGATGCCCGCGGTGCTGCCGAGCAGCAGACCTTCCTCGCGTAACAACCGATACACAAAATGCAGGGTTTGTGCGTCCGATATTCGCAGCGCATCGTCAATGGGCGCGCCTTCGAGATTTGCGGTCACGCGGCCGGTACCGATTCCCTCGGTGATCGAGGTACCGCCATCGGTCTTCAGCTCGCCGTCCTTGATGTAGTGATAAAGCGCGCTGCCCGGGGGATCCACCAGCACGATGCGTATCGCCGCTGATTGGGCCTTGAGATATCGGGCGATTCCCGCCAGCGTTCCGCCGGTTCCGGTGGAAGCGCAGAAAGCATCGATTCTTCCGCCGGTATCGCGCCACAGCTCCGGACCTGTGGATTCAAAATGGGCATCGCGATTGGCCGTGTTGTCGAACTGATTGGCCCACAGGGCGTCCGGCAATTCGAGCGCCAGGCGCCCTGCGACTTTTTGGTACTGATTCGGATTGCTGTACGGCACGGCGGGTACTTTGCGCAGTTCCGCGCCCAGGGCTTCGATGATTTGGTACTTCTCGGCCGCCTGATTGTCGGGCATGACAATGACGCATTTGTAGCCTCGGGCATTGCACACGTGCGCAAGACCGATGCCGGTATTGCCCGCAGTGCCCTCGACGACGGTGCCGCCCGGTTTGAGCACGCCGCGGCGCTCGGCGTCCATGACTATCCATTTCGCGGCGCGATCCTTCACCGAACCGCCCGGGTTCATGAATTCGGCTTTGCCCAGGATTTCGCAGCCGGTCTCTTCGCTCAAGCGGCGCAGCCGAATCAACGGCGTGTTGCCGACAGCCCCGGTGAATCCATCGCAAACAGTCATCAAACGCTCGCGGCCGGCACGGATGGACTTCCCAGCGCGGCGTCGCCGGCAAGCTCGCGCTGCATGGTGGCGACGTCCAGCTCGCCGGTCCAGCGGGCGACCACCAGCGTCGCCACGCCGTTGCCGATCACGTTGGTAAGCGAACGCGCCTCGGACATGAAGCGATCGATGCCCAAAATCAACGCGAGCCCGGCCACCGGCAGCGTGCCGACCGCCGAGAGTGTGGCCGCCAATACAATGAACCCGCTGCCGGTGACGCCGGCCGCGCCCTTCGAAGTCAGCAGCAGCACCGCCAACAGCGCCAGTTGCTGCGTCAAGTTCAAGGGCGTATTGGTGGCCTGCGCGATGAACAACGTGGCCATGGTCAAATAGATGCTGGTGCCGTCGAGATTGAATGAATAGCCTGCCGGAATCACCAAGCCCACCACCGGTTTGCTGGCCCCCAATTTTTCCAGTTTGGCGATCATGCGCGGCAATACGGTTTCCGACGACGATGTACCGAGCACTATCAGCAGCTCGTCTTTGATGTATTTGAGATATCGCCAAATGCTGAAACCGTGCAGGCGTGCAACCAATCCCAGCGCCACGAAGATAAACAGCAGGCACGTGGCATAGAAGCCCGCCATCAATTCGCCCAGCGATATCAGGGAGTGAAAACCATACCGGCCGATGGTAAACGCCATGGCGCCGAATGCGCCGATGGGCGCCAATTTCATGACCACGCCGACGATGCCGAACAGCACTTTGGAGAACGCATCGATGAAGCCCAGCATCGTGGCGCCCTTGGACCCCAGCCGCTGCAGTGCGAATCCAAATAGAATCGCGATCAACAAAACCTGCAGTATTTCGCCCTTGGCGAACGCATCGACCAGCGTGGTTGGTATCACGTTGAGCAGAAAGTCGGGCACTGTCTGTAGCTTGCCGGGGCCCGTGTAGTCCTTGAGAGGTCCGGTATCGAGCCTGGTGGGATCGATGTTCATGCCGCTGCCGGGCCGCAGTATGTTGACGATGACGAGCCCGAGGATCAGCGAGACGGTGCTCATCACTTCAAAATAGATCAGCGCCAGTCCGCCGGTCTTGCCGACCTTTTTCATGTCCTCCACGCCCGCTATGCCCATAACCACGGTGCAAAAGATCACCGGCGCTATCAGCATTTTGATGAGCTTGATGAATCCGTCGCCCAACGGTTTCATCTTCGCGGCGAGCTCCGGATAGAAATATCCCAGCAGCACACCCACCGCGATTGCGACCAGGACCTGGGCGTACAAGGAACGATAGAGTGCTTTCATGCCGCAAAATCTACGCGATTTACGCTCAGCGCGGAAAAAAGAAACCCCGGACTTGCCGGGGAATTCGAGGGGAACAGGTGCAGGGTAATTACCCTGCACGTCCGTAACTGGAAGATACGCCGCACAAGAGTGCGAAAACGTTCCACCTTGTTAGTGTCATCCAGTGTTGCAACTAAGTAACGCTGGTAATAAACACAAACCGTTTCGTTGGCTTCAGTGTAGTCGATAATGTAGATAAATCCCATAGTTAAGACGAAATACTGAAACTTTGCTGCGCTATGTCAAACTTGTCGTCAATATGTGACAAAAAAGCCACTACGGCCACGTGGCCGCACGCGCCGCAAAATCCCGCGATGCCGCCGCAATGACGCAGAAGCGCTGGCCGGTCGGCGCCTCCATGACCCACCAGCTGCGAATCAATTGGACGCGCCTGGCGCCCAACCGCTCCAGCCTGAGCACCTCGGCCTCGATATCGTCAGCCTCAATATCCAGATGTACGCGGCTGGGATGGCTCACGATCTGTACTTCGATTTGCAGGTCGTGCTGCGCATCCTCGAGTTTTTTGTAAATCTCGCCCTCGCCGTCGGTCGCCGGCAGCGGGCGCACTTCCATGCCGAGCGCCGCGCCCCAGAAATTCGCCGCCGCGTCGAGGTCGTCCGTTTGGCAATCGATGATGAATCCGGCCAGTTTGCTTTTATGCACTGTTGCCCCCAAATTTGTTCTCTACTAGGATTTTGCTCATGAAATACCTGCATACCATGGTGCGCGTGACCGACATCGAGCGATCGCTGCGCTTCTACCGCGACGCACTGGGATTACTTGAAATATCACGCAAGGAAAACAGCCAAGGGCGTTTTACGCTGATTTTCTTGGCGGCCCCGGGCGATGAGGACGCCCAGGTGGAGCTGACGCACAATTGGGATCCCGAGGAGTATTCGGGCGGACGCAACTTCGGCCATTTGGCCTATGCGGTTGATGATATTTATGCGGCATGTCAGCGCCTGATGGATCATGGCGTCACCATTAATCGCCCCCCGCGGGACGGCCGCATGGCGTTCGTGCGCTCGCCTGACGATATTTCCGTCGAGTTGCTGCAAAAAGGCGCCGCGCTGCCGCCCGCGGCGCCTTGGTCCACCATGCCGAATACGGGCCGCTGGTAGCCTGCGTCAAAACATCTCGGACGCATCG
>Ga0210387_10002811_pt1 | contig 13348 bp, 15 predicted proteins | sample IncBWC7OmetaG_FD_160108 | JGI IMG/M metagenome (GOLD analysis project Ga0210387, IMG submission 160108) | Forest soil microbial communities from Barre Woods Harvard Forest LTER site, Petersham, Massachusetts, United States - Inc-BW-C-7-O ...
GATTTCCGGGACTTTCTCCAGGAAAGGTGCAAATCATTACCTCCGCTTGCTTGCCGTCGCCCAAACGTGCCGGTTTCAAAACAAATCGTTCTTGTGTTTTCTAACATCCGGCTGCATTGATGTGGACAAGTACAACAAGGGACGCAGGCGTCAGACCGCCGAGCAATTGGATTGAACAATTGATGGTGAATAAAGGAGCTCTGCTGCTTCAGAGCCACGTTGCCCGTAAAGCGAAGAGATTAACCCGTTCATTGTTGTCGCACTGTACTTAAATCGGTTCTGACGCAACTTTGGTGCAATCTCGGCCAGGCCGCTCTCCCAGGGCGCGACACACCACATCGATGATCTCGTTTTGTCGCTTGGGCTGCCGTGCGTACGTGGCGCAAGCCTTGAAGACACGCTCGGTGCAGATTCGACCCTCGCGGCCAGCATGCCAGCAATACCAGCGACCAGGGTGCAGCCTTAGGATGATCGGAATGCATTGGACATGAAGGCTGTCACGCTGCACGAAATTAGGAGACTTGGAGAATATGGACCGGTTTGTTGCACTAAATTGGGAGACTCAGCAAACAAATTGCACTTAATTAGGAGACCCGCAATCCTGTGTACATTGCGAGATTTCTCCTGGAAGAAGTAAATCCCCGCCCATTGCCAATTTTGTAGCTTTGCATTTAAATGGGAGACCACGTACGGACGCACGCAGTCTCCTATTAAAGCGCAATAATCTCCTCTTTAAGTGCAATTAAAAATTGTACTAAAAGAAGAGACTCCCTCGAAGGACAACGCTCGCCAGTCTCCTAATTTCGTACAACGTGACAACAAGGTACGTCCGTGATCTGGCGCGCTATTATTCGCCGTTCGCCAGAGCTGATCTCCTACGAGGAAGTCACGGACTGGGTGTACCATCTGCCATCTTTCAGGTTGCACTTGGTTTTGCTCAGCTTCCCACTCAATTTGCTCGAATTCCGGGACAGCGGTTTACGCCTTCTGCGAAAGATACAATGGATAGATCTTTTCATCGACGAGTTCCGAATCAGATGCCTGGGTATTGTTCGCTTCTGTAGCGCTTTTATCAGGTCTCATAGTTCAAGAATTTCACCTATTCTGCCGCTTAGGTCTCTTGATATTTTCGAAATCCAACATCCCGTACGAACCTCAAACTTACGGCTCATCGGCCAGCGAGAACGATAAGATGTCATTTCAACCTTGTTTTTACATGACAGCCTGCGATCCAGATCGTTTTCACGCACGGTTTGAGACCCTACTATGACTCGTCAGGAAGATCGCAGCCAGCAGACTTTGCGGTGGACCGGTTGCTGAGACCGCAGCGACCGTCGCAAATGGACCATGGGACGTTCGAATCCATCCCATCTATACCGTTTCTTTTTTTCCTCCACAGAAAAGGCTTTGGACCACTGCCCGGTGGTTGGCTGAAAAGACCGCGGACGCTTGCGCCTCGAAAAGGCCAAACTCGGAGGCCGGACTCGCGAGTGCGCGCCTTACAGGTCGCAGTCATTGCACTGGTCATCGACGTAAAACTTGCCGGAGACGTTTCCCGAGTATTCACTGGCAATATTGGCCATAGATTCCCATCGTTTCATGCAGACGAAAAAGCGAGTTTCGTGACCCCCGGTCTGTTCTCGACCTGTTGACTTCTAAAGCTGCTCTGATTCAACCAAGGCTACTACGCCTGCGGCCTCACTCCGCATGGAACTAATCGACAAGCGCGTCCTTCTTCCATTTCCACCGAACGACCCGTTGTAAGCCGTTTTGACGCGTGAGACAAAGCGAGTGTAATGACCCCAAAAGGAACCACTGGGTAGAAACAAACGATCTAAAGATTATTAATATTATGTCGGCGAACACCCCGTGCCTTCCATCCATTACTGCTTCCAATATTTTGGCTTGACAGTCTAAAACATTACGACGTTTGATAGCGCCCGATCGAAGATCGGAGCCTCGACCATCAATGCCTCTGTCTTTGCATATCGCACTGGGTAACGCAAAACGCGTGGCTGGTAGGAAAGGACCAGCAAAGCTACCAGCCCAGGATTAGTGTGTTACGGCCGCATTGCGCTTTGGATTATTACTCGAACAACTGACCGCGATAACCAACAATATGAGCCGCGCCGGGAGATGCGTCACCATCCCCCGGCGCTTGAAAAACAACCATCACCGAGTCATCGACAATGAGAAGTTTCGTCTTCAATGGTATCACTATTCCAGTAGCTTTCAAAGCCATCCGCTGTAGCCGTCGCGCTCAATTATGGAACCGACAGGCTTCTATCATCATTGACCTGACCACTCTGGCCCTTCGTCACGGGTGGCATCGTCTTCCGCGCGTATGACCACCGAAGAAGTTTTGAAAGCGTTGGAGCGGTACAAGGAAGAGTCACCCGAGAGTGATCGTCAGACGGCAACAAAACTGGGCGTCCACCCAATGACGTTGACCGCCTGGCTGGGCGGTAGAGATCGGCCTCAACGGTGTATGCTGGCTAGGTTAGCGGGCTTTTTGAGACGCGTTGGCTATTTGTAAGGTTACGGATGGACTCGCCTTTCTGCCTCTTTAATAGGTCCCTGACTTCAACCCGATTGACCCTGCGATAGAGCGCTGGATCATCAATTTAAATGACTGTTCGCAGGGGCATGACTCTCCGTGTTTCGGTTGCCGCAGATATGAGCCAGGGCGTCGATACATTGAGAAGCACTCGGAGCGCATAGTGCATTCGGTTTCCAGGCAGGCTGCCACAGGCGGCCCAAACCAAGGCTTCGCTCCCGACGGCAATGTCCGCAGTGGAATTTGGAACGGAACACGTTCTGTTGCTCTGGCTCGAGCAATGCGCCTGGCTTGGAAAGAACGCCGTACTGCCCGGCCCAAGCAAAGAAGTCCGGTAATAGAGGGATCGGGACAGCGGATTTTCGGGAAACTCGCTGATGCCGATTGCAGTTTCACTCCTGCAGATCGGGCTGGCCAATGTGAACTAAACTGCAAAAATAGGCACCCGCCGATTCAAACACCGGATGCTTGTGTTATCAAATAGGAGCTTAAATCAATCTACTATTTTGAGTTTAATACCTAATAGATGAAAAAAAAGCGTTGAGTTCAGCGTCCCCGCTGAGCGACCCCTCCGCTATCAATACTTTTATATTCATCCTTAGAGATACAGCCCCGACCCAGTTGTAGGTATTGTAATAGTTGGAGTCCTCTAAAGCGATAACCTTTCGTCAGACGGCCTCATTTCGGCCGAAATTTTCGCAGTTCTTAGCGTCTACTACGGAAGTGTAGAGCTCTTTGTTTTAGCTAGCTAGCGATCCATTAACCATTGTGGCGCATTTCGGAGGTGAGTTAAATTCGGGCTCCACGGTGAAAATGTCCCGTGAAAAGATCACGGGTTTTTATTCATCGTAATGTTCGATTGTTTTTACTTTTGATGGTAAATGTTGAAGTGCCGGTGTCGTATCAACTTTCAACCAATTCAGGCGGCGGGCCCGGCGGCGGAAGCGCAATAGATGAGCGATTTTACTCCACGTGCCCAACAGGTCTTGGCGCTTGCGCGCAAGGAGGCCGAGCGGTTCAACCACAACTATGTGGGAACTGAACACCTGTTGCTCGGACTGATCAAATTGGGACAGGGCGTAGCAGTCAATGTGCTACAAAGAATGGGACTCGATCTGGAGGGGGTTCGCATGGAGGTGGAAAAGCATGTCGGCCCGCATCCCGAGACAAAGATGCTTGGGAACATTCCGTACACGCCTCGAGTCAAAAAGGTATTGGCGTTAGCAGGCAAAGAGGCCAAAGCGTTAAATCATTCTCACGTGGGTACCGAACACATTTTGCTGGGGCTCTTGCGGGAAGACGAGGGAATCGCCGCACGGGTATTAAAGCGTCTGGAAGTTGATCCCGTACGAACACGCAACGAAATTTTAAAAGAATTAAACCCAAACTTCAGACCGCCTGAAAGCGAGGCTGAGTTCCCCCAGGAGGGCGATGAGAAAGATGTTAAGACGCCGGCCTTGCGCGCGTTCGGCCGCGATCTGACTGAGCTAGCGAAGAAGGGCGAGCTGGATCCTGTGATCGGTCGCCAGAACGAAATCGAACGCGTGATTCAGATTCTGTGCCGGCGGACCAAAAATAACCCGGTTCTGCTCGGCGAAGCAGGGGTTGGAAAGACCGCCATCGTCGAAGGGTTGGCTCAGGAAATCGCGGCGGGCAGGATGCCGGAATTGTTGCGCAATAAACGCGTCGTCACGCTCGATCTTGCACTGATGGTAGCCGGGACAAAATATCGTGGCCAGTTCGAAGAACGCATTAAGGCCGTGATGGATGAGATTCGTCGCTCGAAGAATGTCATCCTCTTCATCGATGAGCTTCACACGATCGTCGGTGCAGGATCAGCCGAGGGCGCCCTGGATGCCTCAAACATCATTAAACCGGCGCTTAGCCGGGGCGAACTCCAGTGCGTTGGGGCCACCACCCTCAATGAATACCGGAAGCACATCGAAAAAGATGCAGCGCTCGAACGCCGATTCCAGACGGTCAAGGTCGAAGCGCCATCGCTCGAAGAAGCGATTCAGATTTTGAAAGGTTTGCGCCCGAAGTACGAGGCCCATCACAAAGCCAAGCTTACCGATGAGGCGCTGGAAGCAGCCGTTCGGCTTTCCGATCGATATATTACTGGCCGTTTTCTGCCGGACAAGGCCATCGATATCATGGACGAAGCTGGCGCTCGTGCACGCATCAGCTCTATGACTCGGCCATCGGATATCAAGGAGATCGAGAAGAATATCGAGACGATCTGCGCTGAGAAAGAAGCGGCGATCAAAGCGCAAGATTATGAAAAAGCAGCAACATTGCGAGATTCTGAACAGCATACCAAGGATAAGCTAGAGCGAATCTTAAATAAGTGGCGGGAACGGCGCGATGAGCACGAAGTCATCGTCACGGGCGACGATATCATGCACGTCGTAGCGAAGTGGACCGGGGTGCCTCTGAACCGCATGGAACAAAAGGAAGCGCAGAAACTCCTCAAAATGGAGGAGGAGTTGAAACAGCAAGTCATCGGCCAAGACGAGGCGGTGATCGCCATCAGCAAGGCTTTAAGACGGTCCCGGGCCGATTTGAAAGATCCACGTCGCCCCATCGGGTCATTCATCTTCATGGGTCCAACCGGCGTCGGAAAAACGTTTCTGGCACGTTCCTTGGCGGATTTCATGTTTGGTGAGGCTGACGCTCTGATTCAGATCGACATGTCTGAGTACACGGAGAGATTCACCGGGTCGCGCCTGATCGGCTCGCCTCCTGGCTATGTGGGCTACGAAGAAGGCGGTCAGCTTTCCGAAGCCGTTCGACGGCGCCCCTACTCTGTTGTGCTCTTCGATGAGATCGAAAAGGCTCATCCGGATGTCATGCATCTCCTGCTCCAGATTCTGGAAGAGGGCAAAATCACCGACAGCCTTGGTCAAAAGATCGATTTCCGAAACACGATTATCATCATGACTTCGAACGTGGGTGCCGAGCTGATCAAACGCCAAACGTCGCTGGGCTTTGGCGCGATCGCCGACCATGGATCATACGAGGCTATGCGCGACAAGATTCTAGACGAATCAAAACGGGTGTTTAAGCCGGAATTCTTGAATCGCTTGGATGACATGATCGTCTTCCACCAACTTGAGCGGAACGACCTAGTCAAAATTGTGGATCTCGAGGTGGCAAAAGTCATCGAACGAGTACGCGGCAAGGATATCAAGGTTCAGCTGGATAGGAGCGCAGTCGAGTTTCTGATCGATAAGGGCTACGATCCAATCTACGGCGCTCGACCGATGCGCCGTGCCGTGGAGAAATTCCTCGAGGATCCACTGGCCGAGGAGTTCTTGCGAGGGAATATCCAGCAGGGCGACACGCTGGAGGTACACGCCGCTGGTGAACAACTGGCGTTGAAGGTGACTGTAGCCGGAGCGACGTGAACGGGCAAACGGGAGTCACGCCATGGCGGACAGTCAACTTGCAGTCGGCCGAGAGGTGCCGCGTCATACCTTCGCCAATTCAGTGAAATACATGATTCGAGACAAGGCTCTTTGCTCCGAGAGTGCAACGACGGTTTCCAAATACCGTTGTTGCCGTGCGAATGCTTCCTTCCCGCCCGCGGCCTCGACCTCAGCTCGGTGGGCGAGCATGGCTCTCAGTCTTCCGCTCGCGTTGAAGACAACGCTGCCTGTTCTGTCCTCTTGATCAATAAGCCGAAAGCCAGCAGCTTCGAGCAGCTCTCCATTTCACTCCTGGAGGCACAAACTGCATATATCCGTTGACACTTCGCCGCTCAATCTCCTCGTTCGAGATCGAGCCGGTGAGAACGCCCTCATCGATGAGCAGGAGCCTCCCGGTCGGTACCAGCAGTCTCGCCATCTCATGGAAAAGCGCCTTACGGTTAGGAAGATGGATGACGACATCCAGGGAGATGGCAGCGTCGAATGACGAACCGTCAAACGGAATCAGCAGGTTCAGATGGCTTCGAGGAGCGCGACACGGTCTTGAACGCCGGCGGCCGACGCTCTTGCGCGCCCCGAGCCAATCGCGGGTGCGCTGACATCCAGTCCGGTGCCCATGCAGCCAGTCGACTTGACCGCGAAGACTAAGGGCCCGCAAGGGCCGCAACCAACATCGAGAAGCCTGCTAGAGGTGGTGAGTGAGAGTCGGTCTATGTCCGATCGAAACTCATCAGCCGTGACCCACGAGTGCTGGCCGATGTCCTCCCCGTAAGCCTCCTGACGCAGTTGCTTCATCAACGGCGAATCGAATGCCGCATACAGGGGGATCGTAGCCCTTTGCTGAGGAGCGCAAAGAAACATCTGATCGGTCGATGAACGAAGCGCTCGACGCGGCCTCTGCCGCGCGGTATCCCTGGCGTTGAGAATACAAATCGGTCTAGAAGTCCACGGAGACTTGCTCCAAATCCCGGGAAGTAAAGTCGCTGCCGTTATCGGTGTAGAGAACTTCCGGAATCCCGCAGATCTTCCAGCGTGGCTCCTCCTTGCGACAAATTGTCAGTGCTAGACCAGACTGGCTCGGTGGAATATCTTGAGTGAACACGGAATAGCCGTAGGATCGTCTCGCGTAGTCACCCTGCCACGCTTCCATTGGTATTCTATACAACGTTCACCTGTTTGTATTTGCTATGAAAGTCGAAATTAGTGAGTCCTTTTTCTATGAGGCCTGGACCGTGTCGAGCGACTTCGGTACATCGACTCTTTATCGAATTTATATAAAGGTTCTCGACCCTGGCAGAGGAACATCGGGTCAGCAAGACTCTCGACCGCAAAACCTTTTTGCCTACAAGCATCTGGGACAGAACGCTGAGACAATCCTGAGAATGAGAAGTTTCCACGGCGTTAGTGAGGCCGCAAAATGGGATGCAATGGAAAAGCTCGGTGTAAGACTGAAGACGGATTTGAGTCCCAAGAACGCCCCACATACCAACACGGTGATTGACTTCAGAAAGGTCGATCGGAAGAACGCCGCCTATCTCATCGCTAAGGCACTATTTGAAGAAATGATTTCCGGGGGATTCGGCGACTACAAAAATACGAAGGAAAGCAAATACGTCGACCAATTTAAGGTAGACTTTAAGATACCGTGTGTGGTCTCGGCCGGCAGCCTTGCCGCAATCGCGAGCGGAATCCAGGTCGGTGTCAAGCGAATATCGAAATTGAATCCGCAAAATTGGGTGTCATTTGAAGTGAACCACTGCGGCGGTGCCGTGAGAGAGCTCGAGAGCGGTGCGTGACTCTCCAGTCGGTGAGTCCGCGAAAGTCCCGACTGGAAAACTTGTTTTTCATGTCTTTGCCGTTTATCCGACGCAAAACTGATGCGAAGATTCAATCGCACGACGATGCGACCGGACTTTGAAGCCGGAAACTCACCGTTGAGCCAACTGCTTCGCTAGTTGACGCATTTCCTTTAGCACTTGCTCGCCATCAAGAGGAGCCACTTCTCCCGACTCGATTTGACGTATCCGCTCTTGAGCGACCGCGGCCCATTCTCGTTCCGTAGCAGTGTCAAATCCATCGAGCCAGTCGCGAAGCTCCTCCTTTTCCTCGGGGGCCAGCTCTTCAATCGCTTTCTGAATTTGAGTCAACCTGCTCATGATTAAAAGGACCGGTTCAACTCGTCTCTGAGCTTCTCACAGTCGTCAGCATGGCTCAAGTCTTGGAAAGGTCATGACAAAAGAACTTGAAGCTCAGGAACTTACGGAACGAACGGACTATTCTTTTTTGCTCCACTCTCCCCTCTTTAGGTGGTCGGAACGCGGGTTATGCAGGGTAATGGGGGACGAGAAAATCACATTCGCGATGTGTCACCTTGCGAATTTGGCCGCATTATTTCCGCTCAGACCCCCCCGAGTGCGGCAGAATGCGGCTGCAACGAACTGCCGGAGAATGATTGCGAAGACTTACGCGCCTCTAGGTTATATTCCCAAACACAGTCTTACTAAATTAGCGGCGCATGAGAACCTCCAAAAACAGTGTTCCTCTAATTCCACTAAAGGATTTTGGTCCTTCTCCATTCCTTGAACACGGCATTTTCATCGAAGCGTTCGAAGATTGTGTCAGCGTCCGGCACGCACGGATGGAAGTCCATCGACACGACTACGTGGAGCTTTTTTGGTTGCGGGGTTATGGCTCGGTATTGATCGATTTCGACAATTATCCGCTGTCGGGGAAATCGCTTATCGCCATCGGACCTGGTCGCGTCCACGCCTGGCACGTCAAGAACTTGACCGGCCTCTATATTGCCTTCACTCAGGAATTCTTCGATGGAAAAGGACCGCCCCCTAGTGCTCTCTTCGATTATCCATTTATCTTCGGTGGGGAGGTCTCGCCGGTTGTTCGACTAAAACCTAAACAGGGCGAGCAGGCCCAAAACCTATTCCGGGAGATCAGTCAGGAATTTCAGCGGCACGAGAACCTCGCTGTCGAAATGATCCACCATCAACTCCGTTCGCTCATGGTCCATCTAGCCCGCCTATATGCGGCTACATCGCCAGCGCCATTCGCGGCCATCGGTTTAGTGAGGCGTTTTCACCAGGCGGTTGAGCGATCTTTTCGCGCGTCAACGTCCGTCCGTGATTACGCCAAGATGCTGGGCGTTACAACCAGCCACTTGACCGAATCTCTGCGACTGGAAACAGGCTTAACGGCTGGCGAACTGATTCGAGCGCGCCTTCTTTTAGAAGCCAAACGTCTCCTGCTCCACTCCGAACTAACCATCGCCGAAATTGGGTATGAGCTTGGCTTCGAAGACCCGTCCTATTTCTCACGTTTTGTACGACGAGAGATCGAGACAAGTCCCGTGGAGCTTAGAAACCGGATTCGCGAAAAGTACCGGAAGTTCATGCAATAGTCCCAGGCTTGGTATTTGGCTCCTTACTTCAACTAGAGGAACCTTATCCCATGAGGACCGAGAAGAACATTGTCGTCGCTGGAGGCACGGCGGACATTGGCTCGGCGGCCGCCCCCAGTATCTCACCCAGCCAAACGCTCCTCGTGGACGGTGACGACACGATTGGTTAATGCGACCTCACAGCCCAAACCTTCCTCTCTGTTCTTACGAACCTAAAACTAATGAATAAAACTGCTCTCAATATCAGGCCCCAACAAGGGCACTCGGTTTCGCCATTTCCAGTCAATTGGGTACGTAAGGCGCCCGACTCATTATGAACGTATAAGGGCACAAAAGTCGACCGTAAACTAAATCGAGATTCTCCAGGCACACCTCCCAGAGTTCGTCCCCTAACCTTCAGACTACCGCCGTATATGTTCTATATCGTATTTTATATGGAACTCGCACCAAGCTCAGCGGCCAGGGATCCACGTTCCTCGGATCCGTGGATGGCACTTCGCTAAAATGAAAATCATCATTTGCTTTCGCCATTTGAAATGCATCTGCCACAAGTGGCGGAAAGGAACGGATTATTCCTGGCATGTGCAGCATCTGCTTCGCGAATTTGGCTGCGGCCAGTTTGCTGATCGGGGCCGGGGCCCCGCACTATCCAAGGCATTCGCATACGCCGGTGCCAAAGCTCACGTGACAGTAGTGTCCCTTAAACGGTTGCAACCCTCGTTTGGCACTGGAACAGAAATCTCCCACCTGAATCGGCAATTGTCCCGGATTCTGCTATGAGTACCCACAAAGCATTGGTAGCTGGAGCTCACGGCGTCATCGGCCGAAGCGTTGCCGAGTACCTCTCCGCGCGTCCCGGTTGGAACGTGATTGGCGCGGCGAGAAGGACGGCAGAGGACCAGGAAACGCTGCAGCATCTGAGCGTGGACCTTCTCGACCCGGAGGACTGCACCGCGAAACTCTCTGAACTGCATGACATCACACACCTCATTTTTGCGGCGTATGCTGAACGGACTACGCCAGCAGACCTCGTTACGGTAAACGTTGCCTTGCTGCAAAATCTCCTTGATGCAGTGGAACCGTCTTCACCGCAGCTTAGGCATGTAACGCTCTACCAAGGAGGCAAGGCGTACGGTTGTCATTTAGGGCCTTTCAAAACGCCTGCCCGTGAAGACGATCCGCGTTATCTAGGCGTCAATTTCTATTACGATCAAGAGGATCTCCTGCGAACGCGTCAGCAGCGGGCTAACTGGAGCTGGACCGTCTTCCGACCTGAAGCGGTTTGCGGTTTCGCCGTGGGCACTCCGATGAACCTCTCGATGGTTATCGCCGTGTACGCCAGCATTTCACGAGAACTTGGGCTGCCGCTGCGATTTCCCGGCACTCCCAACGCATACACCGCACTCTATCAAGTGACTTCCGCGGACATTCTTGCACGGGCAACTGAGTGGGCGACAGCGAGCGAGGCCGCTGCCAATGAGATCTTCAATGTCACAAACGGAGATTACTTTCGTTGGGCTAATCTTTGGCCGGCCTTAGCGCGATATTTTGATATGCCTTGCGGCGATCCTCTGCCTCTGCGGTTGACAGAGCAGATGGCGTACAAGGAAGCGATCTGGAACCGCATCACGGAACGCCATGGCCTGGAGTCAATCCCTTATAGCCAGATTGCTTCGTGGGGATTTGGCGACGCCATCTTCGGAACAACTTACGACAACATAACGAGCACGATCAAGTTGCGCCGCGCTGGCTTTCCAGACTGTATCGACACTGAGGAGATGTTTTGCACTTTATTCGACCGATTGCGTCTTAAGCGAATTATCCCGTGAGTACGCCTTCTAAAGGCGTACCAACCACATCCGTAACCATAATGAACTTACAACTAGAAGATAAGACCGCTCTAGTAAGCGGATCGAGCCAAGGCATCGGTTTTGCAATCGCGGAAGCGTTAGCAAAAGAAGGCACCACTGTGGTAATCAACAGTAACAAGCAAGATCTCGTCGATGAGGCCATCGGAAAGATCTCGAAAACGGCGCCTGGCGCGCATCTTATTGCGGCTGTGGCCGACCTTTCGACCCAGCAGGGCGTGCAAGATTTATTACGAAAGGTGCCAGCAGTCGACATTTTGGTCAATAGCGTCGGTTTCTACCTGGCCAAGGATTTCCTCGAGATATCGGATGAGGACTGGGATCAGATGATGAACTTGAATTTCATGAGCGGCGTGCGTCTCAGCCGTGCATACCTTCCAGGCATGAAAACGCACGGCTGGGGCCGCATTATTTTCATCTCTAGCGAATCCGGCGTCAAAATCCCTCACGAGATGATTCACTACGGTGTTTCAAAGGCCGCACAGATAGCCGTTGCCAGAGGAATCGCTGAGACTACAACTGGAACCGGCGTTACGGTAAATAGCGTTCTCCCCGGACCTACTCGTTCCGAGGGGGTCGAGGCTTTTATTCAACAGATGGTGACCGCGCGCGGCATCGCTGCGGAGCAGGTGGTTGACGAATTTTTTAAATCGGTTCGCCCTACTTCGATCATCAAACGATTTATTCTGCCACAAGAGGTAGCCTCGCTGGTGACCTACCTATGTAGTCCGCTAGCCTCCGCCACAAACGGGGCCGCATTGCGCGTCGACGGGGGTGTTGTGGCTTCCATCCCATAACATTTCTTTTTCCGTTGGCACAGCCTTCATCCTTTTGTCGCTATGTTTTGCATTAGTACCACTCGCAATAAACGCCCACTCCCCCACGCCTTTAACACCCTATGAATCTCTCCCGTCCCGATTCGCTCCAAACACCTTTCGTAGCCCTCTCGGCCCTCGTCGTTCTAAGTATATCATTGGTAACATTACCCCTACCGGTACAATCAACGCCCGACCCGCAGGGAACCGCAGAATGTTTCTCTCCTGCAAGCCCGGACACTGCTAAAGTAGGTTTTCCAGCCAAAAAAGGGCCGTATAAAATAGCGTTCAGCAATTCCTATTTCGGAAATAACTGGCGCGATGAAATGTTGAAGATCGCGGACGGTTACGTAAAGGAGGCGGACGTAAAACAATACATAAAAGAGTTCAAAGTCTACAACTCTGGCCAAGACGTCGCACAGCAGATCGCCCAAATCCGACAAGCGATTCTCTCGGGCGTGGATGCTATCATTGTCAATGCCGCCCAACCTAGCGGTTTAGATCCGATTCTGGAGGAGGTTGCTAAGCGCGGGATCGTGATCGTGGCATTTGATAACACGGTGACTTCCAAGAGAGCCGTAAATATCAATAACGATCAATTCCAAATGGGCAAAAGATGGGCGGAATTTTTGGCCGAACAAACAAAGGGCAAAGGCACTGTTTTGATGGTGCGTGGCCTCGCGGGAACCCCTGTAGACAATCAGCAAGCCTCGGGAGCGAAATCAGTATTTGAGAAGTATCCCGGCCTCAAGATAGTGGAGGTCTACGGTAACTGGGACGTTGGCGCAACCCAGAAAGCGGTTGCGAACGCCCTGGCTTCCACTCCTCAGATCGACGGCGTCTGGGGAACCGCCGCATGCACAGGAACCATACAAGCGTTCCTGCAATCGAGCCGTCCGCTGGTCCCAATGACCGGGGAGTGCGACAATGGCTTCATGCGTCTGGTCGCGGAAAAGAAGGTACCAGCGCTCGTGATCGGTCAGCCGCCTGCCATGGTGGCGGTCGCTATCCGTGCAACGATTGCCTTGCTTCAAGGAGAGCAGCTGCCAAAGGAAATCAGCCTTCCTTTGGAAGAAATTACGACAGAGAAAATGGTGGCCGGCCAGAATTTCTTCCCCCAACTACCCGACGGTTTTGTGACGGACATCAGCATAGCATCGTGCGGCATCAATACCTCGCCTTCGGTGTTCGCAAAGTAGCGCAAGTTTGCAAAGATAGTGCGTTGCGGACTCTAGCAACTCAGCGACCTCTTCAGAGCGCCAAATATG
>Ga0210387_10002812_pt1 | contig 13347 bp, 10 predicted proteins | sample IncBWC7OmetaG_FD_160108 | JGI IMG/M metagenome (GOLD analysis project Ga0210387, IMG submission 160108) | Forest soil microbial communities from Barre Woods Harvard Forest LTER site, Petersham, Massachusetts, United States - Inc-BW-C-7-O ...
TATCTTTTACCTAACGACCACACAAATTTTTTCCCTTTTTGCTCAATACCTTGTAGGTCGAAACGCGTGCATGAGATTAGCTATGACAAGCAAACTTAGCAAGAAACTGTTAAATGGAACGTGAAGCTACTCACGGTAATCACCGCCTGGGCCCCCCAAGTCGGCAAACTGAGACGTACGACAGTTTCGAAAGCTTTAGAGGCGGTCAACTCGCTCATTCAGACCTCGCCGCCCAAGGGTTGCCTTGAGCGTTTGGTTTAGTTCACTGGTGTGGCAACCCCGCTGTCCTTGGGTTGTCCAACCCTAGGACCCTCGGCTGCGTCCTCATCTTTCGATGGGTATGCCCACTTAACCGGCGGTAATATGCTGTCCATGTCCGCCCACGCAATAAGTTAGAACGGTTTTCTGTGGCCAAACGTTACCTAGTTCTCATCTCGCGAATTTGTGCAGTTTTAGTTGGCTTAATAGCTCTAATTGTCTTCGCCAACGTCTGTGCTTATGTCTACTTGAGGCCCGCCCTACCCGATGTGGCCAGCCTTCGGGAGGTCCAGCTACAGGTGCCTCTGCGCATCTATTCGCGCGACGGCAAGCTGATCCAGTCGATCGGTGAGCAACGCCGCATCCCGGTGCGCTACGACCAATTGCCGCCGAAGCTGATCCAGGCCTTCCTGGCCACTGAAGATGATCGGTTTTTCCGGCATCACGGCGTCGATTGGCAGGGCATCCTGAGAGCGGCGGTAGCCAATTTAAGGGCCGGCGGCATCCGGCAGGGCGCCAGCACCATCACCATGCAGGTATCGCGGGACATGTTCCTGACGCCGCGCCGCGATATGAAGCGGAAAATGAGCGAGATCTACATTTCCCTGCTCATGGAGGCCGAATTCACCAAGGAGGAAATCTTCTCCCTGTACGTCAACAAGATCTTCCTGGGCCAGCGGGCGTATGGCGTCGGCGCTGCGGCTGAGGTGTATTTCGGCAAGAGCCTGGATCAACTCACGATCGGTGAAATGGCTACGCTGGCCGGCATTCCGACCGCCCCTTCCACGGTCAATCCGGTCGCCAACGCCGAAGCCGCCAAGGTGCGCCGCGCCCATGTTTTGGGCCGCATGCTCGAGCTGGGTTACATCAGCCAGGCTGATTACGATCAGGCCAAGGCCAGTCCCATGGAATCACGCCTGCACGGCGCCTCCATCGAAGTCGACGCCCCGTACTTGGCTGAAATGGTGCGCAACGACATGCAGAACAAGTACGGCGATGCCGTTTATACGGCGGGATACAAGGTCTATACGACCTTGGATTCGCGCCTGCAGGCGGCGGGCACCGTGGCGCTGCGCACCGGCCTGCTGGAATACGACATGCGCCATGGCTACCGTGGGGCCAGCGCCAAGGTCGACATGTCCAAGATAAGCACGCCGGCCCAGTTCGACGCGCAGCTCGAGGAATTCCCCATTATCGGCGGCCTGAAACCAGCCATCGTTCAGCAAGTCGAGGCCAAGAGCGCCAAGATCTATGTGAAGGATTTGGGGGTGGTCACACTGCCCTGGGAAAAGCTGGTTTGGGCGCGGCGTGAATTACCCGACGAGAAAGTCGACAGGCCGCCGACGCAAGCCTCGGAAATCTTGAGCCGCGGCGACGTCATCTACACCGTGGGCCGCACCCCCGAATCGCTGCTGTTCGCTCAAGTGCCAGAGGCGCAGAGTGCGCTGGTGTCGGTGGATCCGAAAGACGGCGCGGTCGTGGCCCTGGTCGGCGGGTTTGACTTCTTCCAGAGCAAATACAATCGCGTTATTCAGGCCCGGCGCCAGCCCGGTTCGGGCTTCAAACCCTTCATTTATGCGGCGGCCTTCAACAAAGGATTTACCCCCGCCAGCGTGGTGTTGGACGCACCGGTGGTCATCGACGAAGAAGGCAAGGAAGAGGCGTGGCGTCCGCACGAGGACACCGGCCGGTTTTATGGCCCTGTCCGTCTGCGGGATGCGCTGGTGCATTCCCAAAATTTGGTCTCGGTGCGCTTGATGCGCGCCATCGGCGGCCAGTACACCCGCGATTACGTGACCCGCTTCGGCTTCGATAAATCGCAGCTACCGGATGACTTGACGCTGGCCTTAGGAACGGCCGAACTAAGTCCCCTGCAGGTGGCCATCGGCTATTCAACCTTTGCCAACGGCGGTTTCAAAGTCAGTTCCTACTACATTGATCGCATCGAGGATGCCAATGGCAAGGTCCTGCAACAGGCGGACCCCGCTATCGCATGCCCGCAATGCGGGCGTGCCACCGAGGCCCCTAGCCCCAGAAGCGCGGCGGGCGCCGGGCGCGGCGCGCTTCTGGACGAAGCCTCGCACGACGGTAAGACATTGATTCCTGTGAAGAATCAGGCGCCGCAGATCCTCAGCCCACAGGTGGCGTACCTGCTGGCGGATATGATGGCCGACGTCATCAAGCGCGGCACGGGCCAGCGGGCCCGCACGCTCAATCGCGATGACATCGCGGGCAAGACAGGCACCACGAGCGACTTTCATGACGCCTGGTTCAATGGCTTCAACGGCGACATCGCCACCACGGTCTGGACCGGGTTCGATTCGGCACGCTCGTTGGGCGATGTTAACGACCAGGCGGCTCGCGTGGCGGTTCCTACCTGGACGTATTTCATGAAACAGGCCCTGGAGGGCGCTCCCAGGCACGGTGTGCCGATCCCCGACGGCATCGTCAGGGTGCGCATCTCGCCGAAGACCGGGCTGCTGGCAAGTTCGGACGACCCCAGCGCCATCATGGAATATTTCGTCGAGGGGAATCTGCCCAAGGCCGAGTTATACGAAGGCCAGAACCCGAACAGCCCGGAAGCCGATAAACCGATATTCTAGCGACTGATGCCGACGCCAGAGATTGCCGATGCCTAAGAAGTATTCGCAGCGTGCCGAGGATCTACGCCGCGCCCTCGCGCAGGAGGCCGCCAGAATCATGGCTGAACACGGCATTGAAGACTTCCTGCAGGCGAAGCGCAAGGCGGCCGACCGCCTCGGCGTCAACGATGTCGCGGTGCTGCCGAAAAACGTGGAGATTGAAGACGCGCTGCGCGCGCACCAGCGCCTCTTCGGACGCGATACCCACGATCACACCCTAAAGGAACAGCGGCGCATCGCCCTCGACACGATGCGGATTTTGGCGGAGTTTCAACCCCGCCTGGTGGGCTCCGTGCTCACCGGGACGGCGACAAATTACAGCGATATCAATTTGCATCTATTCGCCGATGCGTCGGAGTCGGTCGCGATTCGGCTGTTGGAAATCGGCGTGCCGCACGAGTTCTACGAGCGGCGCGTGAAGATGGATGCGGAGCGCAGCGTGAACTATCCCGCTTTGCGATTCGAGGCCAATGGCCGCACCGTCGATGCCACGGTGTTTCCCATCGATGGCATCCGCCAGTCGCCCTATTCACCCGTCGACGGACGGCCCATGAAACGCGCCGATGCGCGCGAGGTGTCGGAACTGGTTGAGGCTAACTGGACCTCGGCACCGTGAGATTGAGCGGCCGTCGGCATGGCCTTGGAGTATAGGGGCTTCAAGGCCCGGAAGAGCGCAGGGCCTTGAAGCTCCCTATACCGCAAGGCCTTTCACGCGGGACGCTCAATCTCACGGTGCTCGAGGACGAGTTTCGAGTAGCGGCCATGGGTCGAGTGGCCTCGTACGGGCTCGTAGGCCGAAAAAAATCTCGAGTCGTCCAACACCACCAGTAGCACCAGCAGCACCAGCGTGTGATATTGAGCGGCCCCGAGTTCCCGTCAGGCAGGGGTTAGAAGACTCTAGGCCCTGTTGCCTTTGGGGCCTTGAGTCTTCTAACCCCTGCCTGACGGGCGCTCAGAGCCGGTCAAAATCACTGGGCCGCCTTCCCCTGCCACACCGCCAGCATGTCCGGCGAACCCTGTGCGCGCACGCCGTTGTCGGTGAGAATGTCATCGGTCGCAGCGACGAGCGCCGCGCGCGAGAAGACCAACGCCTCTCCGCCCTTGCTGGCGAATTCAAGCGTGACGAAAGGATCCTTGAGGTCCCGCAGCAGCGCGACCAAGTGCTTGAGGCTCTTCACGGGAGTGCCGTTCACCGAGGACACCACTGAACCGGCCGGATTCGAATAGCCGTTCGCAAGCTTGTGCGGGAAAAACGGCGACGAAATAATCACCAGTTCTTCCAATTCATCGCTGGGTGGATCGAAGGCACGCGTCACCAGCGGACTTTTCACAAAGCCCAGGACCCGCATCAAGTTGGCGTTGTTCTCGAACGCGCCCAAGAACTGCCGGGTCGCGCGTGAAAACACCATGGGTCCATAGACGAAGTACGACGGATATTCGCCGTGCAGGTCAGAGACCAGTGTCGGATACTCGGCCGAGACGGGAAGTTCGACTTTGAGCGTCTTGCCGGCACGCACCAGGGTGAGGGGCAGCTTGCCGTCCTTGGCGACCTTCTGAATCATGTAGCCGAAACTTACCCGCAAGTCCTTGTCGATTTTGACCATGCCCTGATTGTCGATGGCCGTATCGCCGATCCGCGTGAGCACATCCCATTCTTTGAGCGGGTACGAAGGATCGGTTTTGTCGGCCCGATGCACCACCATCCCCTCTACGCTCTTATCCAGCTTCAGATATTCGCGCAGCGCCGGATTCTCCAACGTCTGCAAATCATCGTGCATGCTGGCCTTGCCGACATAGTGGCCGCTCGCAATATCCTTGAGGAAAAGATCCACTTCTTCGTTCGGAATGATGTAGCCGATATTCTGGCTGTCGCCCCCAAGCCGGCTGAATGCGAGGCCGATCATTTTGTCGCCGGCGATGGCGGGGCCGCCGCTGTTGCCGGGATTGATGGCCGCATCGATCTGAATGCGCAGCCCGGACACCGGATAGTTATATGACGCGAACTCGATGCGCGACACGATGCCCTTGGTGATCGACAGCGAGGAGCCCCCGGTCGGAAAACCGTAGGCGAGAACCGGATCCTTGATCTGCGGCAGCTTGCTGGCGCGTGCCACCGGTGGATGGGTGTCGAAGAAACTCGGATCATCGAGCTGCAACACTGCCAGATCGATGCCGGGCGCGATGGCGAGCACCGACGCCGACACCTTGTCGCCGGCGGCATTCGCCTGAATTTGCACTTGGCTGGCGTACAGCACGGCGTGCGCGTTGGTCAGAATGCGTCTGCCCTCGATGACCACGCCCGAGGCGGTGGCCTCGCTCGGCGCCTGCTTGGTCCAGGGTTTGAACGGGTCTGGATAGCGCATGGTCGAAAAAATCTTGACCACCGAGTTTTCCAGCGCCGGAGCTGCGGCTTGATCGGCCCCATGGGCCGCGGCGAACGCCGCGGACGTGAAGAAAGCGCCGACGATTGGCAGAATGAATCGCGCGTTACGTGCCATGAATGTTTGTTGCGTCCTTGTTTTCGCTGGGTCTCATTTACCGTCGACTGAAAACGCCAGCAGTGAATTGCCCGAGATGATGTAAACGTTGCCGTTGACGATGGTCGGGCCGCCATGATCGAGGGGTCCGCCGCTCGCGCGCACGCCGTTTTGTGTTTGAAATGCCTTCGCCGTGTCGAAGTCCCAGAGAATTTTGCCATCGATGGTCGAATAGGCGCGTAAGTGCCCGTCCAGCGATCCTGAAAATACGCCGCCCGGCATGACCGTGACCGCCTGCGATTGCGCATGCGAGCACACACCCTCGCTCCAAGAACACGCCGGCGTCGGTGACTGCGTGTGCCAACGCGCGATGCCGGTCTTGGGATCCAGCGCCCACAGACTGCCGTTTGAGTTGCCCGCTTCAGCCAAGGGGCCTGACAGGGCGACAAACCAGCTGCGATGATCGGCCGCGGTGCCCCAGGCCACCCCGCCATCGATCTTCGCATCGGCGCCGGGCTTGCCTTGCCACAGGATCTCGCCGCCGTGATCGGGATCAAGCCCATACACGATACCGGAGAGCTGTCCGGCCACAATGACCTCGTTGCCGCTTGCCAAGGTTCGCAAAACCGGTGAACTGGTGAAACCGCTCGAGGCTGTCTGGCCCATCACGTTGAGTTGTTTGACCCAGCGCAGCTTGCCGTCGTTCAAACCGAATGCGGCGATCGAATCGGTGAGCGACTGTTCGATGCCGGTGGTGGATCGGCCGGTGCCCACATACAGCACGCTGCGCTTGGCATCGATGGTGGGCGAGGAGGCGATGGCGGCGCCCGCAGGTCCGAATTCCTGCACGCCGGCGCTGCTCTTGTGGGTGGGCTGCGGCTCCTCGAGCACGGTATAGCTCTTCCACAGAACATGGCCGCTGGCGATATCGAGCGCCGCGACGCTGCCGCGAAAGGTGCAGCAGCTGTAGTTGGGGTTTCCGGTGTTGTTGTCCTCGTTGGACCCCACCGCGACATACAGCCTGTCGTTGTACAAGGTGGGAGCGCCTTGGATGCGCGCGGTGGGGTGCGTGTCGACTTGCGTCTTCCACAGCAGCGTCCCCTTTTGTGCATCGAGCGCGTACACCGCGCCCGTGTCATCGCCGAAAAATGCGGCGCTCGGCGCCTTGATGACGTCCAGGTGCGCGAGCGTGCGCTTCAGTTTTCGCGGTATCGCTGCCCGTTTCGACTGGCCCAACTCCCCGATCGAAATCGCAGTATGGCTGCCTGCGGGAGCGTCATAGGTCCAGTAGGTGCAGCCACTCTTGGCGTCGAGCGCGTAGATGCGCCCGGCCGAACTCGTCACGAACAGCCTGCCGTCAACCAGCGTGGGCTGACCGAATTCCTTGCCGCCCTGAAACCCAAAGGCCCACTTCAGGGCGAGTTTCGGCACGTCCATGGCGCGAATCGCAGGTTCCGGTTGATAGCGCGTATTGAATAGATCGCGGCCCCAGCCGTTCCACTGCACGCTGCCGACGGCGACGGGATCCGAACGCGAGGGGCAAATATTTTTTTCCGGCGCCAAGACCGCAGGGGGCGCCGAGGCTACGGGGAGGGAGGAAGCGCCGGGCGGTACGGTGGGTGCATCTTGGCCCAAGGCGATACCGCCGATCAGCGCGAGGAGCGGCGCGCATTTCATGAGCGTATTTAAAGGCAGCACGATTTAACGCTTTTCGATCGGCTGATAGTCTCGCTTGGTGGGTCCCGTGTAGAGCTGGCGCGGCCGGCCGATTTTCATATGGGGATCCGAAACCATTTCGCACCAATGCGCCACCCAGCCGGCCGTTCTCGCGATGGCGAACATGACCGTAAACATCGAGCGGGGGATTCCCAAAGCGCTGTAAATGATGCCGGAGTAGAAATCAACGTTGGGATAGAGCTTGCGCGACACGAAATAATCATCCTTCAGCGCGATCTCCTCCAATTTGAGCGACAGGTCGAATAGCGGGTTGCTGCCCTTGCCCATTTTCTCCAATACCCGATAGCACATGTCGCGGATGATCTTGGCGCGGGGATCGAAGTTCTTGTACACGCGGTGGCCAAAGCCCATGAGCCGCACGCTGTCGTTCTTGTCCTTTACCCTGCCTAGAAACTTGTCGATGTTTGCGACTGAACCGATGCTGTCGAGCATGTCGAGCACGGCTTCATTCGCGCCGCCATGCGCCGGTCCCCACAGGGCGGACACGCCGGCGGAAATCGCGGCGTAGGGATTCGCGCCGGTGCTGCCGGCGAGCCGCACGGTCGAGGTGCTGGCGTTCTGTTCGTGGTCTGCGTGCAGTATGAACAAGAGATCGAGCGCTTCGGCCGCGACAGGATCGATCTCGTACGGCTCGCAGGGAACCGCAAAGAACATATTGAGCATGTTCGCGCAGTAGCGCAGATCGTTGCGCGGATAGATGAACGGCTGTCCCAGCGTGTGTTTGTACGCCGCGGCGGCAATCGTCGGCAGTTTTGCGATGATCCGATGCGCAAAGATCTCCCGATGCCGCGGATCGCCGATGTGCGTGGTGTCGTGATAGAAGGCCGCCATCGAGGCCACAACCGCCGAGACCATGGCCATCGGATGCGCGTCGTGATGGAAACCGCGGAAAAATCCGAGCAATTGCTCGTTCACCATGGTGTGCCGCATGATCGAATTGGTGAACGCGTCGAGTTCGGATTTGGTCGGCAGAGTGCCGTTGATGAGCAGCGTGGCCACTTCGAGAAAGCTCGACTGCTTCGCCAGCTGCTCGACCGGATAGCCGCGGTACAGGAGCACGCCCGCGTCGCCATCGATGTAGGTAATTTTGCTTTCAGTGCTGGCCGTGGCCATGAATCCGGGGTCGAAGGTGAAGACGCCCTGGTCCTTGGTCAGGTTCGAAATGTCGAGTACATCGGGCCCAATCGTCCCGGAAATGGCATTCAGCAGACTCGTCTTTCCGGTCGAGAGATTCTTGAGTTCGTATTTCGTGCTCATTCGCTTATCCGACAGCCATATGTTTCGATTGTTTCAGGCCGCAGCCTTGCACGGCCGTACAACGGAATCAAGCGCACGCGTCGCCGAAGCGAGAACCTCGTCGCGAGTTCGCGGCGGGTTCGCTTGTGCGTCGGTATTAGAATGCGCGGCGTGCTGACACGCGCGCGATGTACTACGGGTTAGGCTTTTGCCGGCGCCGCAGGTTTTGCGGGCGCAGTCGCGTACTTTTTGCGGAACTTATCGACGCGGCCGCCGGTATCCACAATTTTCTGCTTGCCGGTGTAGAACGGATGGCAGTTGGAACAAACTTCGACCTGCAGATCTTGACCGATGGTCGAACGCGTCTCGAACTTGTTGCCGCAGGTGCACGTGACCGTGATCTGCTTGTAATCGGGATGGATGCCGGCTTTCATGAGAACCTCGTATAACTGTTGCGGCAGAATCGAAGCGCTTTTTTGAGGAAGCCGCATCGCCACGCCTTAGACCCTTATTTGCTGGCGATATCTTGCGATTTCAATGCCAAAAACAGGGCCGCGCATCATATGCGCACGTCTCGCACTCCACAAGGGCTATCTCATGGCAGATCAAGGACCGTCCTATTGCACATATTTGTCCACAATAACTGTGGATAAGTCTGTGGACGGCATACCGCGTAGGTGACTCGCACGGCGGAAATTCGCGTAATTGTTGATTTGATCAAAAAATAGACAGGCTACTTTCCTTTTCAAAATCAATATATTACGAGACGCATCTGACCTACTGCAGATGCAATGTGCTGTAGGTCTCACTTTGTTCGGGGTACGAAGGCCGGTGTGTATAAGCTTTAAGCCAGGAAACTGGCCTGAAGATCGTTGAGGAAGCGCAGCCCAAGTTCCGTCGGCCGCCACCCGGAGGCCACTTTATCGAGCAGCCCGCGATCTTGTGCCCTCGCCAGCTTTTCATCGAGGTCGTGAAGAGGAAGTCCAGTGCGCGCGCGGTAGCAATCGCTGCTAAATCCATCGTTTAGACGCAGCGCGTTCAGCATGAATTCAAACGGCAGGTCGGCGGCGGCGATGTAGCTGCCCTCGCCGGCGGTGAGCGACGCGCGGCCGATCTCGGCCTGATACTCGCGCGGTTGCTTTGGCTTGACGGTGCGCAAGATTTTCTCCGGCTTCCTGATGCTCACTTTGCCGTGAGCGCCGGCGCCGATGCCCACATAGTCGCCGAACAGCCAGTAATTCAAATTGTGCCTGCATCGCGCTCCTGGCTTGGCGTAGGCCGACACCTCGTATTGCGCGTAGCCGCAGTGTGCGAGCATTTTCTGACCGGCGAGTTGAATTTGCCAGGCTGCGTCTTCATCCGGCAGTTTCGGCGGCCGCGAATGAAACACGGTGCCGGTCTCGAGCGTGAGCTGGTAGTAGGAAATATGCGAGGCGCCAAGCGAGCAGGCGATCTTCACGTCGTTCAGCGCCTGATCCAAGGATTGCTGCGGCAGGGCGTACATCAGATCCAGATTGAAATTGCCGAGCTTCGCGGCCTTGAGTTCCTCGACCGCACGATGCGTGTCGTCGGCCGAATGAATGCGGCCGAGCACTTTAAGCGCATTCGCGTCAAAGCTTTGGGCGCCCAACGACACGCGATTGATTCCCGCCTCGGCATAGCCTTGGAACTTGCCGCGCTCAATCGTCCCCGGGTTCGCCTCCAGCGTGATTTCCGCATCGCTGGCGAACTCAATCCGCTGCTTGAGCGCGGCGAGCAAGCGCGCGAATTCCTCTGGACTGAACAGGCTGGGAGTACCGCCGCCGAAAAATACGCTGTCGATCGTGCGTCCCCGCACGCGCGGCGCCTCGAGGTCGAAATCCCGGATCAGCGCGTCAATGTAAGACGCATCGGGTTGGCCGGACTTCAGCTGATGCGAATTGAAATCGCAGTAAGGGCATTTGCGCACGCACCATGGCATGTGCACGTACAGCGCCAAAGGCGTATCGATCACGCGCTTGTCAATCACGGGCGCATCGATCACAGCGCCGCCGCCGGCTGCTCGCGCAGCGCCAGCTGCTCGCGTAATGCGCGCATCGCCTTGCCGCGATGGCTCAATTGGTTTTTTTCCGCGGGCGGCAGTTCTGCCGCGGTCTGGTTGAGTTCCGGCAGCCAAAAGTAGGGGTCGTAGCCAAAACCGCCTGCGCCTCTCGGTGTATCCAGAATGTATCCCCGCCACTCCGCCTCGGCGATGAGCGGCGCTGCATCCATCGCATTCTCGATGAACACCAGCGCGCAGCGGTAGCGTGCCCGTCGCTGCTCCATCGGCAGACCGGCCAGCGCGCGCAGCAGCTTCGCGTTGTTTGCCCCATCGTCTGCGCCTGCGCCGGCAAAGCGCGCCGAATAAATGCCCGGCGCGCCGTTCAAGGCATCGGCCTCGAGGCCCGAGTCGTCCGCGACTGCCGCTGACCCGCTCAAAGTCGCGGCGTGGCGCGCCTTGAGCAGTGCATTGGCAAGAAAAGTGGCGCCCGTTTCCTCTGGAGAGGGGAGCTTAAGTTCCGCGGAACTGGTCAATTCGAACGGCAATCCAGCGAGCAGGGAGCGAAATTCGCGCAGCTTGCCGGCATTGCCGGTGGCGATCACCAACCGCTTAGTGGGAGCCGGACCGAGCATTCGCGTAGCCGCGAGCGTCAGGCGGCGCGGGCACTGAGTTGCGCGGCATGCAATTGCGTAATGCCGTGGGTCGCCAGGTCCAACAGTTGGTCGAGCTCGTGGCGGCGAAATGCGTGCCCCTCCGCCGTTCCCTGGACTTCGACGAACCCGCCGCCGCTGTTCATCACGACATTCATATCGGTTTCTGCGTTCGAATCTTCGGCATAGTCCAAATCCAGCACCGGCGTTCCGCGATATATGCCCACCGACACGGCAGCGACCTGGCCGTGCAAAGGGTTCGTGGCGACGGCACGTCTCTTGAGCAGCGTATCGATGGCATCGGCGAGCGCCACGAAGCCGCCGGTGATCGCTGCGGTGCGCGTGCCGCCATCGGCCTGCAACACGTCGCAGTCGATGGTGACGGTACGTTCCCCGAGACCTTTCAAATCGACCACGGCCCGCAGCGCCCGGCCGATCAGGCGCTGTATCTCCTGCGTCCGGCCGCTTTGCTTGCCGCGCGCCGCCTCGCGTGCGGAGCGGGTATGCGTGGCACGCGGCAGCATGCCGTATTCGGCCGTCACCCAGCCTTGAGCAGTCCCGCGCAGGAATCCCGGCACGCTGTCCTCGATGCTGGCCGTGCACAACACTCGCGTCGAGCCGAAGCTCACCAGTACCGAACCTTCCGCATGTTGGGTATAGCCGCGTTCGAATTTCAATTCGCGCAATTCGTTGGCGGCGCGACCGCTGGGCCTTAAGCTCACGCCGCCTTCCAGCGAAGCGCGGCGGCACTCGTATTGTCGCTGTAGGGCGCGGATGCCTCCACCGCCTGCGTTCCCAGATCGTTGAGCGAGTCGCGCAGCGGCTTGAGGTTGCTCTGCGCAAAGCGCGCCAAATCCTGGTCCTTCAAATTGGCCCACAACCCATCGGTGCACAACAGGAGCACATCGCCCGCCTTCAATTTGCGACGCGACGAAATGGTCATTTCAGGCAGCGCCGCATCTCCGCCGAGACAGCACTCGACGTAGTTGCGCATCGGGTGGCCGTGCACTTCGGCCTCCGTGATCAAACCCTCGCGCAGCAGCACCTCGACATGACTGTGATCGCGGGTGCGCTCGAGCACCTGCGCCTGGCGCAGCTGGTAGACGCGGCTGTCGCCGACATGCGCCCAATAGGCCGCTGAATCTTGCACCAAACACACGGCGCAGGTCGCGCGCGGACGCGCTTCCGCGCTCAGGGCCGACCCGAGCTTCACGACTTCCTCGTGCGCCCTGCCCAACGCCAAATGCAGGAAGGTCATGGGATCGAAAATCGGATGGGGAGTCTGCCAAAACGCCTCGAGCATGGTTGACAGGGCTGTTTCCGCCGCCCGCGCGCCGTCCGCATGGCCGCCCATGCCGTCGATCACCACGAGGAGCACGGCCTGATCGGCTGCCGCCACCGCTACGCGATCCTGATTTTCCTCGCGGTGCCCGATGAGGCTCACGTCCGCGGTTTCGATCTGCAATGCCTGCTCCTCGTCTGCTAAGCTTGCGAACCACCGATTATGGCCGATTTTAGCGACGACCCCCATGATTCGTAGCATGACCGGCTTTGCCAGACGCGAGCGCCAGTTCCCCTGGGGACTGTTGGCCTGGGAAATCAAGACGGTCAATCACCGATTTCTCGAGCTTGGCTGCCGGCTGCCGGAGGAATTCCGTTCCGCCGAAGCGGATTTTCGAGCCGCGGTCGCCGCCGCCGTGCGCCGGGGCAAAGTCGAGTGTTCGCTGCACTTTCGGCCCACCGTGGTCGCGACCGCGCTGGAGGTCGATGCCGAATTGCTGGCCAGTCTCACTTCAAGGGCGCAGCAGATTGCCGCGCAGGCAGGCGTAGCGGCGCGAATCGATGTACTGGACCTGCTGCGCTGGCCCGGGGTCATGCGCGACGGCACGCGCGACACCGCGCCCATGATCGCTGCTGCACAGGCCTTGCTCGGCGAAGCACTCGCGGAGTTGGGCCGCTCCCGCGACAGCGAGGGAGGTCGGCTGCGCGATGCATTGGAACAGCGCTGCGCCGGCTTGCTCGAGTTTTCCGCAAGGGTCACGGACCGGCTGCCCGAGATCCGCGCCCGGATGCGCACGAAGCTGCTCGATCGCATCGCACAGCTCGTGAGCGATGTCGACCAAGACCGCCTCGAACAGGAACTCGCCATATTGGCGCAGCGGCTCGACGTCGACGAAGAGATCGACCGCCTACGGGGGCACGTCGCCGAAGTCCGCAAGACCTTTGACGGCAAGGAACCCGCCGGCCGGCGGCTGGACTTCCTCATGCAGGAACTCAACCGCGAAGCCAATACCCTGTCGTCGAAGTCCCAGGACATCGAAACCACG
>Ga0210387_10002813_pt1 | contig 13347 bp, 9 predicted proteins | sample IncBWC7OmetaG_FD_160108 | JGI IMG/M metagenome (GOLD analysis project Ga0210387, IMG submission 160108) | Forest soil microbial communities from Barre Woods Harvard Forest LTER site, Petersham, Massachusetts, United States - Inc-BW-C-7-O ...
GTTTCCCTCTTCGGCTGAAATAAAAGACAGCGACGGCAATGCTCTCGTCACCACGTACACCGTACGCCGTCCTGACGGCAACTGGGCGGTAATGCTGGTCAATCGCGATGAAACGAACCAACACTCGGTGCGTGTTGCGTTTGAGAACGCCGGAAAGCGGCACGGATTTTTCTCCGGCCCCGTCGACGTAGTGACTTTCGGCAGCGAGCAGTATGTGTGGATCAACGACGGAACCAACAGTCACGCGGACCCGGATCATGCGCCCGTCGGTGCGGTGGTCACCGCCGATTCGCAGACTACATTCACCCTGCCGAAAGCTTCGATCACCGTGCTGCGCGGCAAAGTGCAAAGCATTGGCGACTAGCCACACGATTTAGGATCCCGGCGCGCCAGGCTTGATCTCCGCTGCCTTTCCGTCGTGGTAGATCACGACCAGTGGCTTGCCCCCGTTCGGATAGCGAACGGTTTTTTCGTAGGAAGTATCGCCGGCATCCGGCACTCCCATGCCGATTGCGAAGTCAGCCTGCATTTCGTTCATTCCCTGCGTCACCTCGTGCCGCTCGACCGCCTGCCATACGTCGGCGGACCAGTGCTTGTACAAGTCGCGCGGATCTTCGATGAAAAACATCTCGTCGGAGTAAATCTTGTACTGCTCGTCGGCCTCGAATCCGATCGGTACCGCATAGGTCTTCCCTTCTTTTTCGAACACAGCCATCACTTGACGCCGCTGTCCCGCGCCGGTAGGCATGGCCGTGATGACGTCTTTGATTGCCAGCTTTTCGATGGGCTGCAAAAGTCCGGCTTCGTTCGCGAAGTCGACCTGCTTTCGTGCCGGGTCGTAACGATAAAAGAAGTAGCGGTAACCCTCCTTTACCCACACCGGCTGTTGAGTGAGTTGCTTCGCGCTCTTCAGATCGTAGGGATACAGCTTCTTGGGACTGACGTAGTAGTCGGGATTTGAATATCCGACACTGCCCGCCTGCTTCTGCCTCTCGGCCTGGACCTTATCCTCGTGACGTTGGTAAAAGATGTAACCCGCGCGCAATCCTGCGACCACCATTGCCACGACTAACGCCAGTTGAATTCGCTGCTTCGCCTCTGGGCTGATCATGGGAAGAATCTATCAAGTTTTCTGCCGCATACGCACGCGTTCCGTGGCATGCGCCTCCGAGGTAACCTGCCGTGGGTTAAACTGAAAGAGAGAGACAGAGGGAGTGTTGCGATGACCGCCATCACTGAACAAGACGTTCTGAGCGCGTTGAAGAGCTGCTACGACCCGGAGATTCCGGTCAACATTGTCGACTTGGGCTTGATCTACAACGTAAACTTTATGCCAACGCCGGCCGAAAATCCCGAAGAAACAAAACAGGACGTCACCGTCGAAATGACTCTAACCGCGCAAGGCTGCCCGGAGCATGTGAATATCAGCGCGCAGGTAAAGTCCCGCGTCGAACAGTTACCTGGCGTTGCCAACTGCACTGTAAACGTTGTCTGGACCCCCGCTTGGACTCCGGAACGGCTCAGCCCGGACGCGAGAAAGCAGCTTGGGATCGAGTGAGTAAGAGGCAGTCCGCCGCTCAGCCGCCGATGCCGTCCCACGCATCTACGGCACTTCGGCCGGCTGCTTCCGTGATTCGCTTGCCGGCGCGGGTGGCCGTTTCCATCACTCGCATTCCACGGTCGAAATAATCGGGCAGAGCTCGCCGCACGTCTTCAAATTTCTCCGGATATTCCGACGCCAGCACAGCCAGCCCAACGCCCGTCGCCAACACTCCCGCAGGATATTTCTTCTTCATAAACAGGATGGATGCCGCGCCAATCGAACCCAGCACCGCCGCCTTCTTCCAGCTTTCCATAGTCCCCCCAAGAGCAATTTATTGCTTCGATTGTATCCCAGTACGGCACTGACGGTGGCGCACCAAACCGCATACCTTCGCATGCCTGGCGTCCTTGTATACTGCCAGCTTGGCCGGAGGCGCCATGTCCCGAGTCCGTGTCCGCTGGTTCGCTCACGCCGCAGCAGTTCTTGCTGTTGCCGCCACTGTGTCTGCTCAAACCAGGCCTCGTGCTCGCGATCTAGGCGTACCTTTCGACGGCACTCCCGGACTGAACAACGCCATCACTGACGTCAAAGGCGTCGAGGTCGGCCACACCACACTCATCTCCGGCGAAGGCAAGCTCGAAATCGGCAAGGGACCAGTACGCACTGGGGTCACGGCCATTCATCCGCGCGGTAAGGACAGCAATGACGCGGTCTTCGCCGCCTGGTTCACGCTCAACGGAAATGGCGAAATGACGGGCACGACCTGGGTCGATGATTCCGGCTTTCTCAATGGGCCGGTCATGATCACCAACACGCACAGCGTGGGGGTCGTCCGTGACGCGGTGATCGCGTGGAAGGTGAAGCGCGGCTCGCCCGACATGGAAGGCTACTGGTGGTCTCTGCCTGTGGTCGCCGAAACCTGGGATGGCTACCTCAATGACATCAACGGATTCCATGTGAAACCCGAAGACACCTTTCACGCCCTCGACGTCGCCCACACGGGCCCCGTGGAGGAAGGCAATGTGGGCGGGGGCACGGGAATGATTTGCAACGAATTCAAGGGCGGGATCGGTACTTCTTCACGCGTGCTGGACCGGAGCGTCGGCGGCTATACCGTTGGCGTGCTGGTGCAGTGCAATTACGGATCGCGCGAGCAGTTGCGCATTGCTGGCGTCAACGTCGGCCGCGAAATTCCCGAGCACACTGTTTTCAAGGAGGATGTCGGTTCAATCATCGTCGTGGTTGCCACCGATGCTCCTCTGATCCCGACGCAACTCAAGCGCATCGCAAAGAAGGTTTCTCTGGGCCTGGGTCGCGACGGCAGCTACTCGGGCGATGGTTCCGGGGATATCTTCATCGCATTCTCCACCGCAAATCCCGGCGCGGTCGGAACGAAGGGATTGCACCAGCTCACCATGCTGCCGAACGATTCGCTCGATCCAATTTTTCTGGCGACGGTCCAGGCCACGGAAGAGGCGGTGGTCAACGCCATGGTCGCGGCTGAAACCATGACCGGGATCAACAACCACACGGTGATCGCTTTGCCGCACGACCGACTGCGGGAAGCATTGAAGAAGTACAACCGGCTTGCGAAGTAAACGAAAACGCCAAGGACCCGTTGATCAAAATAACTCTTAGCCCTAAGTTCCGGTTCCCCTGCGGTATTCCTGCGGTTCGATTCCAAAACGTTTGAGCATGGACTGAAGGGTAGTGCGCTTGATTCCGAGCCGGCTCGCGGCACCATCCACACCCGACAGCACACCATTCACTTCTCTCAACACGCGGATGATGTGGTCTCGCTCCATTTCTGTGAGATTGTCCTCTAAAGGATCTTGTGGCTCGCCCAGTTCCGCCGCCGGGGGAGCCAGCACGTCGTCTTTGCTCAAGATGACCATTCGTTCGATCATATTTTCGAGCTCACGGATATTTCCCGGCCAATTCCAGTTTTGAAGCACCGCCATCGTCTCATCCGGAACGGATTCGATGTGCTTGCCCATGCGAACGGAATGTTTGCGCACAAAATGATTCACCAGGACTGGAATGTCCGACCGCCGCTCACGCAACGGCGGCAACTCGATCGGGAAGACGTTGAGCCGGTAGTACAAGTCTTCGCGGAACATCTTGTCGGCAATGTCCTGCCGCAAATTCCGGTTTGTGGCGGAGATGATCCGCACATCGACACGCAAAGTATGGATGCCGCCCAGCCGTTCAAATTCTCGATCCTGCAAAACCCGAAGCAGCTTCGGCTGCAGTTCAAGCGGCAATTCACCGATCTCATCGAGAAAGAGCGTACCTTTGTCCGCCAGTTCAACCCGCCCAACCTTTTGGCTGACTGCGCCGGTGAATGCTCCTTTCTCGTGTCCGAAGAGCTCGCTCTCCAGCAACCCCGAGGGAACGGCCGCACAATTGAGCTTAATAAAAGTTTTGCCATGCCGGGAACTCAACGCGTGCACTGAGCGCGCCACCAATTCCTTCCCGGTACCGGTTTCGCCCAGCAGCAGAACTGTGGAATCGGTGGGGGCTACTATTCTTGCTTTCTTCAATACCTCGCGCAGCGCAGGACTCTGGCCGATGATTTTCTCGAACCCTAGTTCGGTCTGAATTTCGCCTTCCAGATATGATTTTTCCTGCGCCAGCTTGTCTCTGGCATCTTGCAGTCTGTCGGCCTGATCCCGAAGCCGTGCCACATCCATGGACGTTCCGGTAATTCCAACGACTTTCTTCTCGGAGTCGAACAACGGTTCAATCGCCATGTCGAAGGCGTAGTTCTTGGCGTTGTGCGCGATCATCACTTCCTCCCGCACCGCAACTCCCGTTTTCAACACCTGCCGTTTTAGGTCGTCGAGGCGGGCTGCTTTTTTCAGGCCCATAATTTCGTCGTCCGTTTTGCCGATCACGTCTTTCTGCAAATAAAGCTGCGGATTATAGATCCACGTATAGCGCAGGTCGCGGTCCTGATTGAAAACCGTAATGGGAGAGTCTCTGAGCGCCACCCGGAAACGCTCTTCGCTTTCCGCGAGCGATCGTTCCGCCTTTGCTCTTCCCTCTTCCGCTTTCACCCGTTCAGTGACGTCCCGCTGAATTCCCCACGTACGCAGGAGCATCCCGTTCTCGACAATCCCGATCATGCTGTTCAAAAACACTTTCGGGTTGCCGTGAACATCGACTTCGTGGGACTCCCGCTCCACGACCCGGAATCCCGACCGCACATAGTCCCGGCACAGCTCGACGTTATGCGGATCATTCGGGTCGAGAGTAGCGGTCAAACGCATGCCAACAAAGTTCTGCACCGTCAGACCATACATTTTGGCCATCGCATCGTTGCACTCGGCCATATAAGAGTCGAGGAGAATGTGACGCACTAATTCGTCCTCCGGCATATCGATGGGAAGCGGAGCGTCCAAATCCTGGCGGAAAATGCCTTCCGAACTCTGGCTGACGAAATTGCGATAGTTCTCCTCCCTGCTTCGCAGCGCGTCCTGAGCATTCCTCCGATCGGTGATATCGCGAGAAACGGCGACCAGATAACTTCGGTCCAGCTGTACAAGCTTGATGCTGGTCTCGACGGGGAACGTCGAACCATCTTTGCGCCGATGAACACCCTGCCGGACCAGGGAACCGGACTTCTGCAATCGTTCGAGCACCGTAGTGCGGACCGATTCGTCTACTTCAGGGTCGATGTCAAACACAGTCATCGCGAACAGTTCTTCCCGGCTATAGCCAAGATCCTGACAGGATTTCTGATTGACATCCAGGAATCGCATCGTCTCAGGATCGATGACCTCCACCGCGTCACCGGAGTGGTCGATCAGCGTGCGGAACAGCGCCGACGAGCGCTCAGCCTGCTTCTGCTCCGTGATGTCCTGCAGAATGCAGACGACCCGGTCGACCCCAGTCGGGCCTTCAATCGGAAAATACGATACGGAAAAGTCCCTCTCTCCAAGTGCCGGATATACATAGCGCTTCTGGAACTTCACCACCTTGCCGCGAAAGCACTGGTCCAATTGTGGCTTGACCGTAGTTTCAAATACGGTTTCTCCCATCAACTCGGCCAAGGACCGGCCAATCACTCGGTCTTTTTCGATTCCACGATAGGAAAGGAACGCCCGATTCGCGACCACGTAACGGTACCGCCGGTCAACAATGATGATGCCCTCTTCCAAGCCCGCCGCTGCCCGCTCAAATTCCCGCAGCCTCTGCGTGCGTTGCCGGTACAGGTCAGCTAATCCGCTGGTCGCGACTCCGGCAATGGAAAATATCAGTAACCCCGTTCCGTTGTGTGGCAGGCCATACCCTGCTGGAGTCGCTGGGGCGAAGAAGAAATAGCTGGCGGATGCGTCGGAGAGTAAAACAGCAAAAAATCCCGGCCCCTGCCCTGCCAGCCAGGAGACCGCCAGAATTGCCGGATAGAAAAGAACGAACGGCAGATTGGGCCCAAGCAGACCGCCCAAAGCGTAACGGACAAGGGTGGCTGCTCCCACGACTACCAGCGCAAACACATACCGCTGGGGCCAGGCGTGAAGAGAGAACACGGACGTTCCAATGGCTTCCCCTCGATCGGCAGAACTCATGGCCAACCTTTCACTTCATGGGATTCCCTGGGTAAAAAACCGTGCGCGTGCTTGTATCAGAGTGGATCCTATGACTGGTAGCGACGCAGCTAAGAGACATCTTGCCGTGCCGGACTTTCAGCCACACGCCCTGACTGCGGCCCGGTTCGCTCCTGAGAGGGATGGGGCGAACCAACGCCCTGGATTGCGTGGCTAGCCTATGCCCGGTCGATGGGCGCAGTCAAGCGCGATTGAGAGACGGGTCGGCGCACAAAGGCGCCATGATTCTCACCAGACTTGGCTCGGTGGTTCGCTTAGTCCTTCACTGCCCGATCAGTAATCTCGAGGCCCTTGTCGATGATGGCGAAAGCCTCGCGCAATTGCTGCTCGTTAATGCACAGCGGAGGATTGGTGTAGAACGAGTTCCAACGCACGATGGTGTACAAACCTTGTTCGCGGAAAAAGCGGCCCAGCGCGGCCATTTCGTCGGAAGTTCCGTTGAACGGAGCCATTGGCTGGCGCGTCTTCTGGCTGCGAACCAGCTCGAAAATACCGAACAAACCGATCGAGCGGACCGCGCCAACGCTGGCGTGTTTTGCTTTGAGTTCCGCGCCCAGCTCTTTCATGATCGCGCCCATTTTTCTCGTGTTCTCGATCAACTTGTCTTCTTCGTACACGCGAATAGTCGCCAGTGCGGCAGCGCAACCCATGGGGTGCGAATTGTAGGTCAGCCCACCGTAAAATACTTTGTCCTGAAAGTGCTGCGCGATATGACGCCGCATGCCAACCGCTCCCAGCGGCAGATAGCTGGCGGTGAGTCCCTTCGCCATGCAGATCAGGTCGGGAACAACTTTCCAATGGTCGATGGCGAACCACTCCCCCGTGCGGCCAAAGCCGGCCATCACTTCATCGGCGATCATCAGGATGCCGTACTTGTCGCAGAGTTTGCGCACGCCCTGCATGTAACCGTCGGGAGGAATCAGAATGCCATTCGTGCCCACCACGGTTTCGAGGATGAAAGCAGCAATCGTGTGCGGGCCCTCGAGTTGGATGGTCTCTTCGATCATGGCGAGGGAAGTTTCCGCCGATTCCCATCCGCGCTCGATGCCGTGATAAGGATCAAGCACGCGCACCACACCGGGGATCCCGGGCTCAGCGGCCCAGCGTCGCGGATCGCCGGTAAGCGAGACTGCGCCTGCAGTTGCGCCGTGATACGAACGGTAGCGCGCGATGATCTTGTGACGCCCAGTGAAAAAGCGCGAAATCTTGATGGCGTTTTCATTGGCTTCCGCCCCGCCATTGGTAAAGAAAAATGTATCGATATCGCCGGGAGTGATTTCCGCAAGCTTCGCACCGAGGCGTGCCCGCGGCTCGGTCGCCATAAACGGATTCGCATAGGCGAGGGTCTGCGCCTGCTCGTGAATGGCCTGAATGACGCGCTCATCGCCGTGGCCAATATTCACCGACATCAACTGGCTGTTGAAGTCGATGAAGCGCTTGCCCTCGGGCGTCCAGAAATAAATGCCTTTGGCCTTGGCCACCGGAATGGGATCGACCTTCGATTGCGCCGACCACTCGAACAGTGTGTGCTTCTTGGTGAGGTCAACGATTTCCTGGCCGGTCATGGAGGGCGTGGCGAAAGTTGTGGTCATAAGATTCCTTTAAAAATAAGTTGCCACGGATTCTCACGGATCATATTGATCACGAATTTATCCGTGTTAATCTGCGAAATCCGTTGCTCAATTTCTCAGAACTTCCGGCTGTGTTCCTTGGCCCAGCGCTCAACAACGACTTTCTTGTCGGTGTAGAACTCGATGGCATCACGGCCCTGGCCGTGCAAGTCGCCGAAGAAACTGTTCTTCCATCCGCTGAAAGGGAAGTAGGCCATGGGCGCTGCGACTCCGATGTTGATACCGATGTTGCCGGCCGGCGCCTCATAGCGGAATCGGCGCGCGGCCGATCCGCTCGACGTGAACAACGAGGCCTGATTGCCGTACGCGCTGCGCTCGAGGAAGGCCAGCGCTTCATCCATGCTGTCGGCGTGAACCAGGCTGAGCACAGGTCCGAAGATTTCGGTGTCCGCAAGATCGCCGGTCGGGGAAACGTCGTCGAGAATCGTGGGCTTCACAAAGTTGCCGGACTCGTATTTCGAAATCTTCGCATTGCGGCCGTCGAGCAGGACTTTCGCTCCTTGCTTTTCGCCGAGACCGATCAATGATTCCACGCGCTCGCGGCTCTGCTGCGTGATCACCGGGCCCATCTGCACGCCATCTTCCAGGCCATTGCCAACTTTGAGTTTCGAAGCGGCTTCGGCGATCGAGTCGCGAAAAGTTTTCTGGGCTTCGCCGATCGTGATGGCAGTTGACACGGCGAGACAACGTTGTCCGGCACAGCCGAACGCGCTGTCGCTGATGATCTGCGTGGCCATCGGCATATCGGCGTCCGGGAGCACGACCACGTGATTTTTCGCGCCTCCCTGACACTGGCACCGCTTTCCCTGCTCGCCTGAGCGCGCGTAAATGTAGCGCGCGACCGGAGTCGATCCCACGAAGCTGATGGCGCGAACCTTCGGATGGTCGATGAGCGCGTCGACTACAGCCTTGCCACCGTTTACAAGACTGACCACTCCCTTGGGCAGGCCAGTCTTTTCGAGCAACTCAATCACATAGCGCATGGTAAGCGGCACGCGCTCACTCGGCTTGAGAATGAATGTATTCCCGGTGGCGATGGCGTAGGGCAGATACCAGAACGCGATCATACCGGGAAAATTGAACGGTACGATGGCCGCGGTCACACCGAGCGGCTGTCGGATCATCATCTCGTCGATGCCGCGCGCAACATCTTCTAAGTTGTAGCCCTGCATCATCATCGGAATGCCGCAAGCGACTTCGACATTCTCAATCGCACGGCGCATCTCGGCTTTCGCTTCGGTGAAGGTCTTGCCGTTTTCCGTGGTGATGATGCGGGCAATGTCATCGATGTGGTCTTCCAGCAGCATCTTCAGCTTGAACAGCGGCTGGATGCGGTCTTCCGGCGGAGTTCGGCGCCATGCGGGAAAGGCCGCAGCGGCGGCTTCGATGGCAGTGTTCACCTCGGCTGCGTCCGCCAGTGGAACACTGGCCAGGACCTCGCCAGTCGCGGGATTGACCACGTCGCGCCATTCGGCGGCCGGCGACTCGGTCCATTGTCCGTTGATGAAGTTCGTCAGCTTCAGCTTGGTGATGGGAGGTGCGGCTATCGTCATGATAATGCCTCTGCTAATCGCGAAGAATGTTGGGATCCTAACTTGCGTACGTCGTGAGAATTCCCTGTCACATCAACTCAATCATACCGCTGACAGGGGTCCTTCGACTTAGACCAACTGCGCCACCGCGCCCTTTTGATCGCACACCGTCGCGATTGCCGATTCGAGTACATCGAGTCCCTCGTCGATCTGATCGTTGGTCGCCACCAGCGGAACCAGCACGCGAATCACGTTGGAATACGTGCCCGCCGTGATGGTGATCAGGCCGTGCTCGTAGCAATACTTGGTGATCGCTTTCGTCTCATCGGTCGCAGGAATTTTCGTTTCCTGCGACTGCACCAGTTCAATCGCCTGCATCCCACCCAGGCCGCGCACGTCGCCGATGATCGGCCAGCGTCGCTGCCACTCACGCGCGCGACGCTGGAAGCGGTCGCCAAGCTCGTTGGCGCGCGCCAGCAGGTTCTCCCGCTCAAACACGTCGAGCACCGCCAGCGCGGCGGCGCATGATAGTGGGTTTCCGGCGAACGTGCCGCCCAGCCCGCCAGGCCCCGGCGCATCCATAATTTCGGCCCGCCCGGTGACGCCGGCCAGCGGCAATCCCCCGCCAAGGGATTTCGCGGTCACAATCAAATCCGGCTCGATGCCGTAGCGTTCACTGGCAAACAATGTGCCCGTACGCCCGAAGCCGGATTGCACCTCGTCGGCGATAAACAAAATTCCGTACTTGTGGCAGAGATCGATGAGCACCTTGAAGTAATCCGGCGGAGGCGCGACGAATCCGCCTTCCCCGAGAACAGGCTCGGCGATCACGGCGGCAACTTCCTCGTTTGCCACTACCCGCTTGAAAGTATCTTCAAGATGACGCGCGCAATATAAATCGCACGACGGATATTTCAGGTTGTAGGAACAGCGATAGCAGTAAGCGAATGGAACCCGGTAAACCTCGCCGGGAAAAGGAGCGAATCCAGCTTTATAAGGATGCGTCTTGCTGGTCAGAGCCAGCGTCATCATGGTGCGCCCGTGGAACGCGTCTTCGAAGGCGATGATGCCGGGGCGCTTGGTATAGGCGCGGGCAATCTTTACGGCATTCTCGACCGCCTCGGCCCCGCTATTGACGAAGATTGTCTTCTTCGCGAACCGGCCCGGAGTCACTTCGTTCATTCGCTCCGCCAGCCGCACGTAGCTCTCGTAGGGCGTGACCTGCACGCAAGTGTGCAGGAAGCGGTCAAGCTGCTCTTTCACTGCGCCGACGACAGTTTCCTGCCGATGCCCGACATTGAGACAGCCGATGCCCCCGGCGAAGTCGATGTAACGATTCCCGTCGACGTCTTCGAGCCACGCGTCTTCCGCCTTGGCAACATAGATTGGCGTGCCGTGAGAAAGGCCGCGGGGCACGGCTTTGGTGCGACGCTCGGAGAGCGCACGGGAATTAGGACCGGGGATGGGAGTGCTAATGCGGATGGTACTCATAGTCGTTTCTCGTGAAAACTCCTTGAAGCGACGCGGGCGCTGCCTGAGTTGCAGAGGTCCTTCGACTACGCTGTTTGTTGCGCTTCGCTTAACGAACAGTCCTCGCTCAGGAAGACAAATTGCCGGCAACTGACAACTGGCAACTGCATTTCAGTACCAGCCGATCGGCGACTCGTTCAGATTGATGTACACCTGCTTCGTTTCGAGATATTCCTCAATGCCCCACGGGCCGAGTTCGCGGCCGAAGCCGGACTGCTTGTAGCCTCCCCACGGCGCTTCGACGTAGGTGGGCTGCATATGATTCACCCAGACGATCCCGGCGCGCAGCGCCTTTACCGAGCGCATGGCCTTGAAAATATCGCGCGTCCAGACGGCAGCAGCCAGGCCGTACGGCGAATCATTTGCAATTTTCAGCGCGTCCTTTTCGTCTTCAAACGGAATGACCGCAGCCACCGGACCGAAAATTTCTTCGCGGGCAATACGAGCATTGTTGGTCACGTCGTAGAAAATCGTGGGCTGCACGTAGTATCCCTTGGCAAATTTCTCCGGGCGTCCGCCGCCGGAAGCGAGTTTGGCTTCCTTCTTACCGATCTCCACGTAGGAATTCACGCGGTCGTATTGCTCTTTGCTGACCAGCGGGCCCATCTTAGTTTCACGTTCGAGCGGCGGGCCCAGCTTAATCTTCTTCGCTTTCTCCGTCATCGCTTCCACGAACTTCTTGTAAATCGACTTCTGCACCAGAATGCGGCTTCCGGCAGAGCAGACTTCACCCTGATTGATGAACACGCCGAACAGTGCGCCATCGATGGCGGCCTCGAAATCGGCGTCCGCGAAGAAAATGTTGGGCGACTTGCCGCCGAGTTCCAGCGTGACGCGCTTCACCGTGTCGGCGGCCTGCTTGACGATGATCTTGCCCACGGCCGCACTGCCGGTGAACGCAATCTTATTCACGTCGACGTGCTGCACCAGTGGCGCGCCGCAAGACTCTCCGAAGCCGGTGACAATGTTGACCACACCCGGAGGCAAGCCGCAGTCAGCAAAATGCCTGGCGAGTTCCAGAGCGGTGAGCGGCGTCTGCTCCGCCGGTTTCAGCACGCAGGTGCAGCCCGCGGCCAACGCAGGCGCAAGCTTCCATGCGGCCATCAACAGCGGGTAGTTCCAGGGAATAATCTGTCCAGCCACGCCCACCGGTTCCTTCAACGTCAGGCTCATCGCGTTGTCGGGAACCGGATTCACATAGCCGACGACCTTGGTGGCAAGGCCGCCGTAATATTCGAAGCAGGTGGCAACATCGTTGAGATCGTATTCAGCTTCGACGATCGGCTTGCCGGTGTTACGGCATTCGAGTTCGGCCAACGCAGGCAGATTCTGCCGGACTTTCTCGGCCACGCGGAACAGGACTCGGCCGCGTTCCTGCGCGGTGCTGGTCGCCCACGGGCCTTCTTCGAATGCAGCTTTAGCGGCGGCGACGGCGCGGTTCACGTCGTCGGGCCCGGCGTCAGGAACCTGGGCGATCACTTCCTCGGTCGAAGGATCGTAGACAGGAAAGGTTTTCGCGGATTTGCTCGCGACCCATTCGCCGTTGATGAACATCTGGTAAGTCTTGACTTCGGTTTGAACTCCGCCGGGCATCTTGGCCCTCCTGGCAGGGGCTAAAGCCCCGATCTTTTCGGCTCGTCTACGCTGCGACTAAAGTCGCACCCTGATACAAAACCATCAAGCCATCCAACCTTGCGAGCGGCGCTCGCCGGACAGCCACGAGCGGCTGTTCGTACATGAATCGAATTCAGCGCTAAACTTCGCTCGCCGGAACCGGCGAGACAATCGCGCTGGCGCTGATCTGTCGTGCCACCTTCCGGCGGCCGTAAACAAAAAAGAAAAACGCGGCCAGCCCGATGAAGAACAGCGTGCCACCGAACATCCACAATTCGTACGACCACAGTGAAGTGATCTGCTGCGCCGGGAAAAACACCAGCGCGATCCCCAAGACCGTGGTCACGAATCCGCTGGTCCCGGCGAGAAACAAAGTGATGCGGCTGTACTGGCCCTTCGGAACCGGCTCCGTCACCGCGAACTTCACCAGCGCGCCGAACATATAAACAAACGGAACCAGCTGCAACACGACCGCTAGCGAGAGCAGTTTCTGAAAAGTCTCCTGTACTCCGGCCCCAGCAAAATTCAAGATCACCAGAACGGCGGAAACGATCCCCTGCACAATGAGCGCCGCATACGGCGTCGCGTAGCGTGGATGCACACGGCCCAGCCACGACGGCATGTAGGAATCGAGCCCGGCGACAAACGGAATTCGCGAGCAGCCGCCGATCCATGCCGAGCCGATGCCAGCGATCGCCAAGCTCAGCATCAGAGCAAACGGAATGCTGATCCAGTTCACTCCAACACGCGCGGCCATACCCGTCACCGCCTGCACCACTCCTTGCAGCACGTTGACATTCTTTCCTACCGCGATGAGCAAGGTTAGCGTAGCGGCGACATAGAGAGTGCCCGACAGCAGGCCTCCCCACGCAACCGCCCCGGGAAGC
>Ga0210387_10002815_pt1 | contig 13341 bp, 12 predicted proteins | sample IncBWC7OmetaG_FD_160108 | JGI IMG/M metagenome (GOLD analysis project Ga0210387, IMG submission 160108) | Forest soil microbial communities from Barre Woods Harvard Forest LTER site, Petersham, Massachusetts, United States - Inc-BW-C-7-O ...
TTCCACTCTTCGACAATAGTTCTGGCAAAGTAGACATGAGGCTTGCTAGGCATGCTTCACAATGGATCCGTCCATAGAACTCTTCCAAGGTTTCCAGTGCCTTCTTGAGTTTGGGGTTTTCCATTGCCTCCAAGGCCAGCATGACATGGTTGTCATTCCTGTCAGTTATGGTGGCTGGCTGGCCGCTGTCAGTCAAGAATCCTACACGTGATATGACGTCCTCGACTACCGAGCGCCAGGGCTTCATTGTTTTCCCCGTCCACGGAGCGGAAATGGCTTGGATAGTGATCGACATGCCTTCAGGTTTGTCCTTGAAGGCGTTCCGCGCCATCCCGATGACGGTTTTGACGGCATCAAAATAAATCACCTGCAACTGCAACCAGCGTGTATACTGCTCGCCCATAGAAAATTCATGCGCCTCCTGAGGATTTACGTCCACTTGGATGATGTCGGTGTCGTCATTGTCATCATCATCATCTAAGTTTTCCCGCGATTCTTCGTCCTCGTAGTCCTCGTCCTCGTCGTCCTCGTCCTCGTCGTCCTCGTCGCTGTTCTCCTCCTCCTCCCCCCCCTTCTCCTCCTCCTCCTCCTCATCATCACCACCATCTGTTTCTTCGTCTACAACTGCGGAATTAGAAGAATTTGAACGTGCGACGATTGAAAAGTGGTGCACGATCGCCCGGGAGTGGGCATCGGGTGAAGGGTTGCCAAGTACAAATGGATGAGGGCGATCCTACTATCCAAGACGTCTGCCTCTGGCTTTTCTCTTTTCCCCCTCAGCATCGAAAGCGCCATCACCAAAGCCCGATAACCGAGAAGTGATAAGCATAGTAATCGGTGAAAATCGCGGTACGTCTCTGGTGTGTAATAAACAGCCTGATGTTGTTTTCTGGCGGATTTCAGGTGAGGAAAGAGATCGTGGACGCTTTCGGGTCTGTGGTTATGAATCTCCCCAAGTATCCGGCGATGATCCGGGTCTTCCGGCCAGGTGAAACCCGACTGTCGGTACTGTACAAGATCATACCAGATCGCTACACAAATTTCAGAGGCCTCTTCTCCTTCGAAGAAATCCAAGAAGATGGTGTCGTGTTTGTTGTATGGAGAAGACTTGTGAGTATACCATTGAAGCCCTTCTGCTGGGAGTTCGACGATGGCCTTCATGAAGAGTGAAGAACGACGGTTTCGTTTAAGCCCAATTCGACGCCACATTTTACCAGCGGACCGCCCGATCACATAAGAAAAAAAGTTCTCGTCGTCGTCGCCCGTCGATTTGCCACATCGATCGATGAAGTTTCTCACTTGCTCTACGTGATTCTCAAAGCTTTGTTCGGCCCTAATAGAATGACGGAGAATGAGACAGGGCATCGGCATGATACAATTGATTTTGTCCATACCATGTATCAAGTAGATATTGGATAACATCCCCTTCTTTGTTATTTGTGGTTTGCTTCGTAAGTGTGACAACGCGAGGAGGATGGTCCCATCCCAAAATGTACGATGGCCTTTAGGAGGAGTCATAGGATTTTGCAGAGCTAATGAGTTTTCGACCAGGAGAAAGCGGAAGTAAATTTCTGAATTCAGCCGAAGCCTGCTCCGCCCACTCACTGGCAGGCTCCTCCGTCTGTTCCAAGTCTTTCTCTGCACAGGTCACGAAAGACAGTTCAGTGGGATGTTGAGCCATAGCTACTGCTACAATCTCGTAGTGTTCGCGAACAAAAATGGTGGCAAGTGCGGACAGTGCTCGCAGTTGTTGTTTATAACGAGCCTGACGAGCCTTATCAGATGGTGAGGGGACAGTGGTTGCCCGCTGCGAGTCGAGGTTGGTGGCCTGCTGGTCAACGGCGAAGCGCCCTTTGAGCCTCTGCTGAATGACGTGGATTATACTAGTAATCGTCCTGAATTTCAACAGGCGATCGTCAACCTCAGGTCCCGGAGTCTGAGTCCTCTGCCGAGTCTTCGCCCGGGTCCCCTGAGGGCGCACCGGCACCGCCTTGCTGACTCGGGCATTTCCAGACATGTTTGAGCGATGGTGATGACGGCTGGATCAGAATTTGGGCGAAGCACTTGAAGTAACACTGGGGAATTCCGAGTCGGACTCGGATCGCAAAATTCTGTCGGACTGACTTGGAGTAGACTTCGGGGTAATACTCTTATGCTATTATTACTATTGTACTACTAAAAAACTTAGCTATGTTATCGCAACAACGGCACAGGCTGAGTCGTGCCACGGACCAAAATAGGTGACCCCTGTTTTCTTCCCGTGACTCGGAGTCCATGCCCTAGTACCACACCAAAGTGATCCTGTATTGGCGAGGATATGCGAATCACCAACTGGGCTCCTTATCTCTTCATGTAACTCTTTCTTGTTTCTCTCTTTACTTCGCCTTAAACTTGTTTCTTATCTCCCTCTTGTACTCTGTTCTTTCGTCCTCTGAAGCGCGGTATCTGCTAGCTTTCTTCCCGGAACTGCTGATAATTAGTCTCTGGCAATGAGCGGTCCACAAGACAGTGACGAGCCTTTTTTTCAATTTGACCCATATGAAGGACCCGGCTCCTCGGGATCGACTGACTTAACACCACCGCAAGGTGGCAAAGGTCGCTATTCTAAAGATATGTCTCGTGCAGATCTATCCACGCCTGAGGAGGTGAATGGGCTGGAGGAGCTCATTCTAGACACAGCTGGGAAAGGCAAGGGAGTGTCAAAGCCGATGCCCATCCGCCCCCCTACAACAGTCGGTAATTTTCACGATCTTTTCGATATATTGCCATCTGTGTCAACAATCGCTGATACTCAATCCGACTCCCATCTTGGCTCCCCATTTTCATCTTCCCCAACACAGTCTTCTTTCAATTTTTATTCCACTCCCACCGATGACATCCAGCAGCACCCTTTGTCTTTTACTTGCGATGATTCGATGAGATTTTTACGACCACCGGTCGACGACGCGTCTTTAGACGATGTCATTGAGCCCAATCTCGGGAAAGGAAAAGGAAAGGAGGCAGAGCTCCCCCCTGTTCTTCCTCCATTAACCTTTCCTCCGACAGAATTTGGCTATGGCGAAGCGGATTGGCCATCGCCTGGGTTGATACCTTCAACACCAGGACCTTCTTCTTACGGTTCGATGACAATGGCGAATTCAAACTCGGACCCGCCGCCAACGCCTGTAACCCAAGTCGTTCCCCCAACGACGGGAAGTCTACCCACTCTAAGTCGCATACCTTCCCGACGACGTTCACTTTCCAATTTATCCATTCATTCCACGTGCTCCCTTACTGCTCGTTCCATGTCCAGAGTCAAAATGAAGTTCGGACCGTCCAGGATACCAAGCAATCTCGCTCGTAAACTTCTTTTCAGGAAACGTGAGGATATTTCCGATCTCTCGCCAACTGACGGTCCTACTAACGAGTCGACTCGAGCCCGGATCGTTGATTCAGGGGAGGGGGATGCAAGTAGAGGCAATTGTCTCATGCCCTGGCGTGTAGATTCTAGGTCGTCCGTTCCATCTGATGTTTCATTTTCGTATTTGAACCTTGACATTGGTTTAAATGCGGAATCGCAGACCTTGCCTTTATCTTACGGCAACCGCACTTTCCTGAAGGGCAAATACCGCTCGAATTCTTCACCTCTCCCCTTCTCAACTCTCGATTTTGTTCCTGTTACCTCGCCAGACATTTTCGCGCCAATTCCTTTGGTCGTTCGAAACTACTTTGATAACGTGCTTCCGAAGGAGCTGCGTTTACAGATACTCTTTCATCTGGTCACCTTGCATCAGGCAGACCATACACGAGCTATCAGCGAGGGTCACTGGACAGTCGCGAAAGCGTCTTCGTCGAAAAACAGATGGGTCGGTAAAGACAAGGGTATCCGGGAACTTGTCAAGCTGAGCAGGGTACGATACATTCAGTGTCGCTCATGTTTTTGGGTCAATAAATGTTTCTACAGGTATCGAAATCCTGGCAGAAGCTCGTTTTTGACGGTCAGCTCTGGACAGACTTCGATCTTCATGCTTTCCGCACAGTTCCCAACTCGCTCATCTTGCGCCTTGCCGAGATGGGAGGTGGCTTTATCAGAAGTTTAGATTTTGCTGGCCATGTTCATCTGCTTTCCGAGACTCTTTTAGATGTTACAGACAACCTCTGTCTGAAACCAGCACCCCTTGGTACCGTACCTTACACGCAGCTTACCGCGATAAACCTTCAGGGTTGCTCGGCGTTGACCACACGCTCTTTGCACCATCTTCTCATACGCTCTCGGTCCCTCCAGAACCTCTCACTCAAGGGGCTTGGAGCAGTCACGAATACCACTTGCGATGTGCTCGCTGTCTATTGCCCACAGCTCATGACTCTAGATATGAGCAGATGCTCAAACATGGACGCTGATGGTATCCGATGCTTAGCAACCGCTGCCATTGCTCGCGGAGAACATCTGCTGCTGAAAGAGCTACGACTCTCTGGGCTAAAGCACGCCAACGACGCAATGATGCACACCCTTGGCAAGGCCGCACCTTATCTTGAGGTGCTGGACTTGAGCTACGTCCGTCAATTGCATAATTCTGCCTTGGAGGCATTTGTATCTTGCGAGATGGATGAAGAGCATCTGGGAGTTGAAACGATCTGGTTGACCGCCCGTGAGGCCGGCCGTGATACAAACGACTCAAATAATTATCGGAGGCGTGTAACTCGGCTTCGCCATCTATCCGTATCATCGTGTGTCCTATTGACGGACATTGCTTGTTCCAACCTAGCACACTCCGTACCGCAACTCGAATTCCTAGAGATGGCAAGTATTGGGGCCGAGCTGAAGGATGATGGTCTCATTAAATTATTGAACACCACCCCGTTTATTCGGCGACTTGACCTCGAAGATGCATCCGACATATCTGATTCTGTCATCGCGGCCATTACTCCGGCCTCCGTACCTGATTCACCAGCGAGATTGACTATGCCTCTTACATCCGAGGCAGAACCAGAGCCTGGGCATGCATTGGAACAGCTGGTGATATCATACGCAAGCAATGTTACCGACGATGCTCTTCTTGCTCTGATACGCAGCTGTACGCGTCTGACTGTCCTCGAAGTGGACAATACGCGGATGGGGGCTGATGTGCTCAAGGAGTTTGTGCTACTGAGTTCGAAACGGCAGATGGTCGATTCGAAGATTGTCGCGATCGACTGTCGGGGAATCGGGGAAAGTGTCGTGAAGGATCTGTCAGGGTCCACACGGCCCAGGAAGGGATGGCGGGCGTATGATGCCAGGAAACTCAAGTACCTCGATGGGAGGGATGACGATTTGAAGGTTGGACAGGACGAATGCGACGAGAAACGGGTGGTGTTGAAGACATTTTATTCCTGGCAGACGGTGGATGCTGTTAGATCTGCCAGAGAGAAGCGCCGGAAGTCGACTTTGAGGCGAGCTGCTAATGACTCGAATGGGAGTATGACAGACTCCGATGATTTTTCCGGACGCGCGACGAGGTGGTGGTCTCCTGGGACTCGGAGACCTACTGGGTCAGGGGCGGGTCTGCCACCGACGATGCCTGAAATGAACAATGATGGATGTAGAATAATGTAAGAACCTTCCAATCTTGTGCTCCCTAGTGTATTTTCGCTCTTCCGTGCTGCTAAGGACTTGGTAGTATTTCATGACTTTTGTACGACTCACCCGCTAACTGTACCATTGTAAGTATACAATCCAAGGATCTATGTACCTTTTTGTGTTTCTGTGCTGTATGCAGATGACAATGCATTATATTAATATCGACATAGAATAGGAGGCCTCAGTAAATTGAGAAGAGAACAGCATATCGCTATGTCGCCTTCTTGGATCTCTTCTTTTTACCCTTTCTCACAGCTGTCGCGTTCACGCCAGGGGTATTCTGACCGGAATGAACCTCGTTGGATTCGAGCGCGTCTACATCGGTGAAATTCCCGCCAGGTGTCGAGGTCCTAGAACTTTCCGGGAGGGCAACGCCCTGGGAGGCTGAGTTATTCTTTGCCAATGCAGCTGCCACGTGCTTCTTGCCACGCCGGACCTTGGGCGATGTTTTATTACTTGGAAGGGCGTGAGTAGGCTCTGTAGATCGTGACAGGTCTTCTGATTTTGTCTTCTTGGATACCGATTCATCATTGGCTTCCGGCAAGTCGTCTCCGTATCCTGTAAAAATTTCGTTGTCATCAGTAAAAGCTGATGAATACGAAGGAGAAATGTATTTACCGGCGAAAGGATCGATAGCCGGCCTTCGTCGCTTGTTTCCAACCTGAGTGGTTTCGGTAGGATCCTCCTGTCTGGCTTTTCCCTTTCCTTTGACCACCTCGTCATCTACAGCCATGCCATCGCTCTGCTCCTTTCCTTCTTCGTCTACGAACACCTCCAACTGATCATCCTCACTGCCATTCTCGTCCCTCTCTCTCATCTCTTTCTCATACTGTACCCGCTCGAGCATCTTGCTCGTCATCTTCACCGGGACGGGCGTAAAGGTAGATGGACCTGCGGGACTATCAATAGCACTGACATTGTCAGAGGGTCCATGAGCGGCGGATTTGGCTTGGGTGATAGCACGTTTGATGAATCTGCCTGCGGCAGTTTTGTCGATTGCGGTTCTCTCTGTCAAAAATATTAGGGGTTAGACTTTCTTTAAACATGCGGAAAGAAAGCGCACTTGTCGCTGGGTTTTCCGCGTTTGTTATTTTTTCAAAGTATTGGCGTACTCGGTCCTAAAACAAAAGCATCAAGTCATGTACAATGCATAGGCTCAAAGCCTTACACACCAATTCGGGAACGACAGGGTGTGTCCTCGGGTCGATACCCTTGGATTTCAAGTAGACTGTTGGTAAGAGCAAGCCCCATAGATGTCAAGCGAAATAAGAAAAAGATGGAAACATGGCGCACTGAAGACCAAATCATAAACGAGGTAGGGTAAGACTGTCTGTAGTTTTGCTTGCTGGATGGGGTCAAGGGCAATGATTAATTCGGGAAGAGATTGGGTGAAGAGAGGTGCGATGTGGGCTTCGAGATCGTCGAGCGAGGATGAGAGGGTTGCAAGTTTTGCTTTGACTTTGGTTGTTTCGCTGGTCATAGCTGTGTGTTGACGCGTTTCAATGAGACGCTGTCAACTTGAAGCTTGAAGGCGATCACTGAGCTGTCAATAGAATCAAAAATTAAACACAGCCACTTCGGAAGTAGGTAAGAGTTTGATGGATCTTTCTCCTCCAGATTTCAACAGATGTCAACAAAGCACTCATGGTCAGTCACCAACACATCGCCGCATTACACCCACTCCTGGCTGACCTTGATTATTACAGTCTTCAGAGTTGAGATATACGGCCAACACACAGTTAGAACATCGTAAGTTGTTCTATAAACATATTTTTGCAAGACTGAATACCACTTTTTCGCAGTTCATGCTCGATATACGGGCACTGGTGCGTTATCAAGTCCAATTGCTCAACCAGTACTAGTCTTACGATGTCCAATGCAGGTCACGCGGATTTGACGAAATAGTAAGTTTGCTTATCTTCCCATCGGCTCTGACTGACGGCAATCACAAGTGACTGGCTCACACATCAGCACCGCGACACCCTCTCTTCCATCGTTGGGCACCCAACCCTCACCTCGTTCCTTGCCATAGCAGATGGCGAATCAATTGGGCGAGTCAAGTTTGAGATGACGGAGGTAGGTGTTTCGAGTTTGTTTCGAAGGATGAAACCAAACCTTGTTCTACTTTTAGCGAATGTTGCAACCGTGTGGACCGCCACCTCGGAAAGACGAGGACTAGTAACTGGAGATTTTTAGTCCGTGTTGTTTACAAGCAGCCCAAGTAATATATTTTGTGTGCCCACTGCAAGTCCACCAAGCCGTGGAAGACTTTGGTTAGCAACGGCGTAAAGACCGGCTATGGGCAAAGCCGTATCGGATCACCGTGCGGATACGTGGGTGTGTGACTGGATTGTGATATCGAGGGATACCCTGAGAGTGTAGATCAGCTCTAGATCAGCTCGCCTCCAAATGGGATCATGGTTCACAGTTCCCGGAACCCCAGGGGACAACAGAGCCCCGCATCCGCTGTATCATCGGCAATTGACTTAACTTCTATGTTGTTGCCAAATGCAATCCCTTCTCATCTTCCCCCATTACCGCCCCAGCTGCTAGTTGGCAATCCCAGTCTACGCTCAAAGCGTTTTTATGCCTGGGTCTGTCGCATTCTAGTATTTTTGCTTTGTGCAGTGACTCGTTTCCACCATAAAGGCCACCTTTCAGGTGGAGGCAGACAAAGGACTACCACCACGCATCGCCTAGCCACCATTTGGCTTTATTACTCCAGTAACAATGACCTCGACAACTGCTGCAATTCCTCCGCACATCCTTCCTGCCTTACAACTCCCATCACCAACGATCTCCCCCTCATCCTCTGCGGATAATTTATTCCTATACCCACAACCTCTCCCCAGACCAACTTCACACTATCTCCCCTTCTCAACATATTCCCAACCCACAAGTGCCAGTACCAGTTCTAGCTCTCTTTCTAGTGCTACTCTCTCGCCGACAAAGCGTTCCCGTGCAAGCACTCGCCCGTCTTCGAGTGACTTGTCTTCACTCGACAGCATGGGCTTCAGCTTCAAGGACAAAGATCACTCACGAGTGAAGCTCTCCGATATTCATGTCGTTCGCCCGGGCGCTCCAGCTGTGGCACGCGTTAGCAGACGATCTTCCTCCCATGGCCGTTTCACTCTCAAGGGAATAAAGAAGAAGAAATCCCTATTGTCCCTCCTCTCCCTCATTTCAGATGCCACCAATCCATCGCCTTCCTCGTCAGCCACGGTGGAATCGTTATATCATTTCTCTCCGTACAACTCTCCTGTGGATTCCGCCATTCCTCGATGCGAGTCTCCCACAAATGAGAAGTTGGGGAAAACCCATGGGATGCGCAAAGAGGACGAAACGGAGGAAGACGACTACGAGGAGACGGATAAATATATCCGAAAGAATGTGTGGCTGAAGAGACACAACATGCAACTCCATCCTTACCCACTTGACGCGCCCTACATGCAGGCGTACGATTCCATCCTCCTCGACAAGTCCGTTTCTTTTACTCTTTTCCGCCGAATTTATCTGATTTGTTTTATTTTTACAGCGACCGACACACAGACATCCTATTACGCCGACTCAACCTTAACGGCTCCCCCAGCTTCCACGACTACGGCAAGAAGCCACCAGCAACTGTACTTGATTTAGGGTGCGGGCAAGGTCATTGGGTGCTGGAAGCTGCGGCTGCTTGGAAACTCTCCAAGGTGACTGGTTTTGACTTGGTCGATGTCACCCTCAGCGCCTTGCAGGAAGCCGACAATGTTGAATTCGTCCGAGGAAATTTGTACGTGGATTTTTTCTTCTTGTTTTATTTTAATTGAATTTATATCAACCTGTGCGTGTCTAGCCTAAAATACAACCTCCCCTTTCCCAACAATTCCTTCGATCTCGTCAGAATGGCGAACCTCTCGCTCTGTATCCCCTACGAGAAATGGCAGTTTGTCCTCTCCGAGGCTCACCGCGTCCTCACTATCAACGGTCGACTCGAGTTAATCGACGACCAAATTTTCTTTCCCTATGGAAAGGTCCCAGTGCCTAGGACAGCACCCGTCTCCCCGACTACCCAAATGGGCCCAATGCATTCTTCGTCGTCTTTTGATTTTGATTTTGATGATGATGATGACGACGACGACGACACATTGGAAGACGAAGAAGAATATATGGATACTGCCTCGACCCTCGTAGGCGACAGTGACTCGTACTTTTCTCATAATTCCCATGACAAGCTGTACCAGTCACTCACCCACACCCTGATGTATGAGGACCTCTCGCACCTGCAATCACACCCATCGCGCCCCGCACCCGAGCCGCCCATCTTTAACCCCCCCAGGATTCCTTCGTGGGAGCAACAGTCCGCAGCGTCGAAAGACGTCGAATCTGTGTTCGAAAACATGCTGAACAAGAAATTTGGCATCCACCCCCGCCCGTCAGAGTTTGTCTTGGATCTGATGAAACAAGTGTTTGGGAAACGCCACGCCAGTAAAGTTAAGAGTATGCATCTCAAGTTGGCGCCGAGGGATCCGTATTGCGGGTTTACTGGGGGTGGGAGCGCGGAAGGGAGCGATAAAGAAGCCTCGGATAAGGGTAGTATGAGGAGTTCGGATTCGAGTGGAGGGAAGAAACACTGGATGGCGATTGAATGGGAGAAGAAGGAGAAGAAACACAAGGACAAGGGGGATCACGGTGGTCACAGTCACGATGGGGATAGACGATCGAGTGGGGAGAGTGTTGTTACATCCATGCAAGTGCCAGAACACATCAGTGCAAAAGCCGCAGGTCGTCTCGGGATCACCTATACGGCTCTCGCAACTGCTACTGCTTCTGCGCATTCTCGCTCACAATCGCCATCGTCCCCCCTGAGTCCATCCGTACCGTCGCAATCCCCTGGGCTGATACTGTGGCCTTCAACGTTCATCCCGATTCCCCCAGCTGAGCTCGAGATGCACGCGTGTAAGCACATGCATACCCTCCTTGGTTGTAAGCCTGCCATCGCGGAGTATGTCGACGGATTCAGGAACGAGAAGGGCAAGAGGATTGTCAAGGAGGGTGAGTTCTGTGAGTCGATTTGGGACTATGAGTGGTGCGTTTCCATCTCTATTCTCTCGCCATGATAGTTCCTATTTCCTGACAACCTCTTCTTGATTTAGTTTTCGCCGCCAGCGTTTCAACTGGCCATCAGAACTACCGGGATCACACACGGAGCCCGAATCATCCAGCGAACACTGTACTCCAACACCAAAATCTGCAACCTTCCGCAGCCTCGAGTTGTCGGGACATTCCGGAGTCAGCTCGGACGTGGCCAGCGTTCCGTACGCCCGTAATGAATTGACGCATGTTCGAACACTCCGCATTTTCGAAGCTGTCAAAATAAGTGACGATGCACTCGCTTGACCATGATATCTTCAGGTCCTGCTCTCCCGTCGAACATGTATCGCTAGCTCTAACTCGCACAGGCGTTATCAACCCACACCACTTTCATTGTTTTCACGTTTCGAACTGCAGCTACAATCTCTTACCCGCAAAAACTCATCGCATTTTATCAGCACTTCATACAATCGATGTTCTCTTCTAGTTATCATTGCATACGCTTCGGCCCACACATTCTTTACATTATTGTCACTCGCATCGCATTATAGGTTATTTGCTATCGGAACATCTGTGTTGTACGTCCACGTTGTCACTCATTTAGACTGAAAATGATATTATTCAAATATTTCGCACATGCGATCGAACAGTAAGTATTTTTGAGGGCACGGGGCTGAGAAGTAAACCGTCGGAGGGATGTCAATGACTTTCCGTTTAATTTAAATAATATAGCACAGTGGTTGGTGAGCTCGAGACATGTATGGGCAGAAATGCCGCAATTCAAATGTATGTCTGTCAGCCGAGGGGAGAAGCACTGTGTATACGAGTAGGCCAAGAGAATCCGTGGAGACATGGAGCTGCCGAGATAGCTCCTCTCCACGCCATCTGCATTGGAATCCCAGGGTAACAACGGTGTGGGTCCATCGAACAGAGAACAGTCTGGAGAAGGATCAGGTGAACAAGAAGTTTTCCAGCAGCAGGTAAAAGGAATAAAAGTCCAGGACATCGGCGACGGCGTTATCTCCATCATCCTTGTTCCGTAGTCTTGGTGAGAGGCATTGTGCCCGATCTCTCTAGCCAATCACGGAGCCTCGGTGAGCCTCGGGGAGACCGTGATTGCAATAGAGGGCCATCGTGATGGTCATAGGAAGTGCGGTATGCCTCCAAAAGGTGCAAATCTGATGAAGAAGCAAAATGCGCTTTATTGGACAAATTGAGTCATGTTGTCCAGAATATGGAAGGAATACGACAGGCTAATTATAAGGTTGCATCCAGAATTTCTGATGAACGCGAGTGAGTGATGAATTCGAAGTCAAGGTAACAGTGGTACACTGCTCAGATTCCGTGGCTGAGACTCGGAATATCGAAGAACTAGGCCTGTTTGACAACCTAGATTCTTTGAGATTCTTTAAGATAAGAATCCACTGCCAAAATCAGAACTATAATCTGATTTTATAATATTTCAAGTTGATTGTTGGTTTCTTCCTGCAACGGAATCCCAAAATGAACTCAATATATAATAAAATCAGATTATTGGTTGGTAGTGGATTCTTCAAAGTATCTGAAGAATCTGGGTTGTCAAACAGGCCTAACAAATCATCCTCATCAGGGAAACGGGAGACACCGGTAGAAATCAGTCTTGCCGGTCGTTGGCCGATCGTTTAGAATGATATACCAGGATATACCTAGCCTTGCCCAGAATCTGGCGGAATTCTAATGGATGGACTCCAATATTACAACGAGCCCATATTTATTGCACGCATTTTGGATATTTAAGGCTATATCATGGCATCTCCGGGAAATTTGACGGTTCCGGCGCCTAAACAGACGGTCACCGGGCCCCGGTGTCACGCCCGGATGTCACTCGGATTTGCTGACTAAGCATACCTTGTTCTGCATTTGGCCGGTTTGCCAAGGTGTGAACATGTGGCCCGCGTGGGGGAATCCCCCAAGATCCTGTGCCCTGACGGATTCCCTCCTTTGATGCACTAGGTTCACAACCTTTAAGAAACCCCAATGACGTTTGCAGTTCTCGGTTCGACTCTACCCCTGCTGCCAAAGTGAAAATGGAGTCAATTTTGCAAACACACCGAACTGACTCAGTTTGGCTCAAACTTTCAAAACACAGCCCTCCCGAGTCCTCGATGATATTCTTGATAGTGTGGCGTGGTACCTCCTCCTCGCTCGTCTGCTCCAATCCCCCCCTCCTCCGTCTCATCCAACGACTCACCTGGCCATGACAACGATGACAACCAATTCAAGGCACGTCTCGGGATTTCAATCAGGTCCAGCAAGCCCAGTAGCGAGAGGTAGCGGCGGCCAGAGGGCAGGATCTGGGGGTGCAAGGTAAGTACGATCCACGGTGATGTAACGTCAATTCGAGGGCGAAGCAGCCTAGAGCACTGCATTCACCCTCTTTTTCATATTTTTTCATATTCTTGTGCTTGTAGGTTACTTGCTCCAGCGCTAGATGCCAGAGCGCTGAGCAGCGTGGTGCCGACAGCCACCCCCCACCCTAGCGCCTTGACGCGGGGGTAATCGAGATTGGCGAGACGTCACATAGGTCCCGACGACTGCTCGTTCCTTGATGGCCACCCCTCCCCAACGACTCGATGCGGGGTCATTCCCACCACCCCACCCTCACTTCTCCCTCCCGACAAGGGGGAATTGAT
>Ga0210387_10002816_pt1 | contig 13339 bp, 17 predicted proteins | sample IncBWC7OmetaG_FD_160108 | JGI IMG/M metagenome (GOLD analysis project Ga0210387, IMG submission 160108) | Forest soil microbial communities from Barre Woods Harvard Forest LTER site, Petersham, Massachusetts, United States - Inc-BW-C-7-O ...
CTTACAAAATCTTATCTCACTAAAAAAGCATTATCTCACTAAAAAGACTTCACAGACAGAATCTCACTATCCCACTACTTTGACCTATACTCGAACATTCCAATGAGCCTCCCTTGTGCTAATATTTTATACCCGACCCTGAAGGTGGATATGAGGTCAGAGGGTTTGCTACATTGTCTATTTTAATCAGCTGGATCTACCAGTCGAGCTTTAACGTTCAAAGTCCTCTTGGCCATTGCGATCGGGAAACTGCATCCCAGTCTTGGCCCATATTCTCAACGAATTTTGATCACCCGTTCGGAGGGCCATTTTGACAGCAAGAGCCACGAAGCCACCCTCAAAGTCGAAACCACCCAGATTGGCACCAGCTTGGACAAGGGCGTCAACAGTTTTCTCGTGACCTTGCCGAGCAGCCTGTAAGTAACGGAGGGTCAATTCTATAACCTAGACGGGGGAGGTAAGAATGACGTGCATAGTAGAGTGCGGTGTGACCAAGAGAATCTCGAAGATGGACAAGTGCACCTGACTGCAGCAAAATGTTTGTGCACTTTGTACTACCATTTAATGCAGCAACATGAAGGGGCGACCTCCCAGAAGCTGGCTCGAGACAATTAACAATCCCACCAGCAATATATCCATATTGTTGAATCTCTGCTGACGGGGTTGTCACAGAATCATTGCTAGCGGCTGCAGAAAGACAAAAAGTCATGCCCTCCACGTCGTCCCTAGCAGCTACCAAATGGATCAGAAAAGGGAACAAGACAGCCTCGGTTGATGCCGCTTCGGTTGCTGTCCAAGACCAGGGGGCGGCTGCGTCTTGTGTAGCCTCATCAAGAGAGTCCCGAGATATGATGATCTTGGGTGTCTGGGACACAGGGAGGGAAAGGCGGATAAATTGGGACAGGAGACCTTGGATATTATCGATATTTTGATCGATCGTTGGTTGAGTAGGAGCAGAGGCAGAGAGCCACGTAAGTTCACCACGAAGGGGGATACCAATGAGGTCGCGAACTTCCTTCGCAGAGAGTTCTGGTTTGGAGAGGAGATAACTTAGTTTGGTAAGCGCGCACTAAGAGGCAGCATATCAAGGATATTAGTTGTGCTTTTGGCCCAGACAATGTCAACTCAACCGATGCACCTCGGGAGTCATATCACCGCCAGGAACTACACCGGCTTGCAGGAGAGTCCTTCCAGTTTCATAGGCATCCGATACAGATCCTTTCGCACATTGTGAAATGGCAACGACAACGACACCTCGATCGCAAGCTTGCTTGAGGGCGAGCATCAAATCTGCACGTTGTGGTGCATTACCGGCTCCAAAAGTTTCTAGAACAACACCACGAATAGGAGGTATAAAGAAAGCGCTGATAGTAGCTCCTGCAATACCTGGGAAAAGGCGCAGTGTGGCTAGAAATTTAGGAAAATATATATCAAAAAAAAAATCAGCCTTAGAAGGAGTATCCGTACCAACGTATGGACTCATATCTACGAGATCTCTCAAAGTTAGCATAGATTGTCATCGTGATGTTGAAAAGGTTACGTTTGTGCGCCCTAAAGCGTCTCAAGCTTGTCTGGCGGATGACATCATTCCAATTCACAACGATATCGATACCAACTGAAGGAAATGGATATCACTGGACCTCTGTGAAATCCTGACTTGTTCCTCTTACCGTTTACCAAAGGGGGGAAATTAGGACTGCTGAAAGCGCTCAAATCGAATGACGATGTTTTTGATACCCTGTTTCCACGATAAAGGGTGTGGTTGAAATATAGACAGCACTCTGTGAGGATGTCGGTAGTTTTAATAAAACATTCCTGGGGTCATCAACAAGCCATACCAGGTATGATATAGTGCCCCGCGATGGAGAGTGCCCCCATCAGATTGTCCACAGCATCGTTGCGCAATTGAGACAAGGGGATTTGGGCACCGGTCAAAATCTAAAATAGATTGCAGTCAGAGGTTAGAGACATAGTATATTTCACGGCAAAACTTTAGTACCACTGTTTTTCCTAAATCTTCCAACAAGAAACTGAGTGCGCTCGAAGTATATGACATAGTGTCTGTGCCATGGAGGATTACGAAGGCATCAAAGGCATAGTTGAGCTCTATTTCGGTCGCTATACGAATCCAATCTATGTTAGGCGTTTTTTGTTGGTAAGTATGAGGCAGTGAGATAGATCAATTGAGCGCAAATCACCATCGATTTCGATATTACTACTGTCCAAGAGAGGGTTCCACTGCATTTACATGGTATAAAAATTTGTTGTTGACAATGGCGGAAATGAACTCACTTCCAATATAGCATATCGAATCGATTTACTACCACTGCCTCCCGGAACTACACTGCGAGGTGTTACTAAACTAGGCAAGTGCGCTTCGTACAATTCCTCGGATATCTTGACGCATGTAGGTTGAGGTTTAGGCTGTTGAGTTGGAGCCAGTTTCGAGGGGTGACCGATGGGACGTGATGATCGTACAAGTAATGTCGGGTGGAAAGTCGGAGGTGTTGGATTAGATGTAGGGCTGAGGGTACCTCCCGAAGGACTTGATGTACCGCTTCCACTACTCCATTCCCTAAACCCTTCAACAGATCCAGAATTCGAGAACAGGGAGTCCTGTAGAGGGTCGTGGAAACGGCTTTGACAGCGAAGTGTTTCCGTTAGGAAGTAAGGTTCCGGGACATAACCCTGTTGTCCGACCAGCATGCCAATTGTTCCTCCAGTATATATTATGAGAACCCGAGACTCATCAGCCGGCTGTGAGAGCTCCATACCCAATGCTGAACAGAGAAATCGGCACTTGATTTACAGGCGCAATAGTACTCGGGTCCAGAAAAGAATTATTTAATTACATAAAGAAATCATTACAGGTTCATGAGAATATTATTACAGTCAAATTTGCGATTAAGCATACTGGTCATTAAGCTTAAGGATAACCTCCAGGTACGCATAGCTTTTTGGTTCCACCAAGTTGGTAGATAGGAAATTACTATAGTGTTATGCAAATCCTTAACGACGAAGGCGACTCGTGGGACAGTCAAAATTTTACAAAATTTCCTATAGCAGGCGGCCAATAGTGCAGTCAAGACCCGAAATTGCATGGGGTAGTCGTGCTGGTTGGGATTTACCGCAGGCAGAACGAGGGAGGATGAGGAGGATCAAGGGACAGCGGATCACTGTCTGAATGCGTTCGTCACCTATTACAATATCCAGTGGCCTACCTACCGCTGTGTACCACGTCATAATCTGCTCACCTACACTACCTTCTCTGCGCTGAGTGTTCGGCCGAGGTTCACTGGCTAATCCTGATGTTGAATTCAAAGCACATCTCGTAGGAGAATTGAAGAAAATATTTTGTCGGATCGCGTAGACTTTGAAATGGCTAGTCGGAGACTCAGAGTGTGAAGACAGTGCCCTAGAGGTTTCGAACAATGGCAGGAGCCTTAAATAACATCAATCTTCAGCCGGGTAAGATAGAACTCACCATTAAGTTACTGGGAGCAGGGGAATAATGTTACACATTCGAAGACTCAAGGTTAATCCTCGTCGTCGGATAGAGACTCAATGTCATTCTGAGCCTTCTCTTGTGCGTTCATAGCGCCCACAAGATCGTCCGATTCCCCCTTCTGGGCGGCAAGTCTTTGGCCTAAACGAGAGGATGGTTAGCGAAGTGGTTGATGTAATACTAAGGACACCAACGAATCAACGTATGAAATGCTTCTTGCGTTTTTCTCTCCAGTTTCGAGACCTTTTTCTCCATCTCTCGTTTTAAGTCCCAGTTCGGTCGTTTTGGGGCAATGTTGAAGACATCCTAATGGTGACACAGTTAAAAAGGGAGCCATGAATGAAAACGCAATTTTACCAGTTCTTGGGCCCTTCTCTGTTCGTCTTCAGCGATGATCTTTTCCGCAAACCCTTCCACATCCTTCTCTACTGTATCTTCCATGACTGCATCATCTGCTTGTGTGCGCTTCCGAAGGGTCCGCGACTCGGGATCAAAGTTTCGGTTTTTGATAATTGATTCACTTCCACGGCCTCTGCGATAATTGGTGGTTCCTTTCAATAAAAATCAAGTTATCAATTCCCAGCAGACATACAGTTCCTCGTTGACTTCTTCGCCCAGTTTCCGCTGCCTTAGTGCCAGGAGACGAGCTTTCCGCGCTTCCGAAGCTTCAGCAAGAGACATAGTTCAAGTTATTACTGCAACAAGAGCGGTGACCATGCTGACTAATCTGATCGAAACTTTTCAGAGACGCGTCACTCAGGTTTGAAGTTACTCTGTTCGGTATCGCATTTTGAATTCAACCACGAGATCTTTGGTGTGCAAAGTTGAAAGCTACATGGCTGTGGTCTTTCTGTGGCGCAGAGCCTGTCTCCAGTTATTCGAGAGAACTTGCAATGGCAAGGCTTCGACTTCAAAGACCTTCAGCACATCTTCCTGTTTAGCGGCGACGAAGTCCGTTCCTATGGAGGACTTTTCTTGCGATCTAATTCGGTGAGTTGCTTGTATTCTGTAGACCACCTATTTTTTTTTGACATCGCTACACAGAAACTTCTCCATTATTGCACACATTGGTGAGTAGATTGGTTGCTGTGAATATTTTGGACGAACTCAAGAGCCCAAATAGACCATGGTAAATCGACCCTTGCGGACCGGTAAGTTGAATTTGTCTTTTCATGGAGACAGGTGAATTTATCGATTTCAGGTTACTAGAGGTCCGTACTTCGGCCTGAATAGTTTTCCTACACCAATAACAGCTGTTTAGTTGACAGGCACTATTAAAAAGAAGCAAACTGGCAAAAATGAACAAGTTCTGGACAAGCTGAAAGTTGAACGAGAGCGTGGAATTACTGGTAAGCAAGAACATCCTTGTCCGAGTTTATTTTGCTGACTAGTCTACAGTCAAGGCCCAAACTGCGAGGTAAACACCAGTTCAAGTCAATATTTTATTGCAGATAGTCACGCCTCTCCCAGTATGATACACAATTTCAATGGCAAAAGTCATATGTTGAACCTCATTGACACACCGGTTCGTCGTATTCCCACCGGAATGATTAACGTACCCGTCACTCAGCTTAACAGGGACATGTGGACTTCGCATGGGAGGTCTCACGATCTTTAGCTGCTTGTCAAGGGGCTCTCCTACTCGTATGTAATTGTTCCATCATTGTTTCTTTTCTGAACTATCGAGAAGGTGGATGCTAGCCAAGGTGTTCAGGCACAATCGATATCTGTGTTTCACATTGCGCAAGAAAGTGGTCTCACAATCATCCCAGTTCTGAACAAGGTTTTCATTCCCGACAGATCCTACGTATTTCCATTTCTTAGCTGTGCCAGTATTAGATTGACCTACCTACTGCCCAACCTGATCGGATAGCGGCCCAGATGCAATCGACTTTTGGAATCAATCCTTCGGACGTGCTCCACATCTCTGCAAAAACTGGGAAAGGCATCGAAGACGTCTTGAAGGCTATTGTTGAACGTATTCCTCCTCCAAATGGTAGTACGAAAGCACCATTAAAGGCTTTCTTATTCGACTCACTGTAAGTCTGTTCTTCATGGAACCAGAGGACACCTTGTCATTCATTACTCTAGATATGATCGATATAGAGGAGTCATATCTTTGGTCAATATTCAGGCGGGTGTCCTTCGAAAAGGTAATATCATCAGATCATTGCGGATCACACCAGACTTTATGTCCCCTTTCGGCAGGCGACAAGATTGCCTCTTGTCATACTCGTAAGAAATACGAGGTGACCGACCTTGGCATTATGCACCCGGAGGAGATTCCTACCACTAGTCTGCATCCAGGCCAGGTTGGTTACATTGCCTGTAACATGAAGGAATCGGCGGAAGGTAACGATAAACCCTGCGTTTCACTCAAATTTGACCTTTGTATGACCAGCTCACATCGGAGATACCCTCTTCCGTGTGGGTGATCCTGTCGATGCTATGCCTGGGTTTAAGCCCACGAAGGCTATGGTAAAGTTGATTGGTTCCTTATCATCAACGGTGTTGTTCACTTATAGTGTCATAAGGTGTTTGCAGGCGTATTTCCTGTTGACAGTGGGGATTTCCCAAAACTGGAAGAATCTATCAAGCGAGTACGCTTGTCCCGTTTGATTTAATGATTTCTTTCCGCTAAAAATTTTTAGCTCACACTTACAGATCGAAGTGTGACAGTACAACGGGAGTCGTCAACCGCACTGGGTCAAGGTTGCCGGCTTGGTTTCTTGGGGACATTACACATGGACGTATTTCGGCAGCGACTTGAAGATGAATATGATGCTAATATCATCATCACCGCCCCGACGGTGCCGTATAAAGGTCGGGAGACAATTATCCTTCTCGACCACAAACTGACACATTATTAGTGGTATACATAGACAAGGAGGTGTTCATCAGCAATCCAACCGAATTTCCTGAAGTTACCGATACATCGAACAAGGTCAAAGAGATCCAGGAGCCTGTCGTCAAGGCTTCCATTATCGCTCCAGAAGGTGACAGCATTCCCTACTTTGACTCTCTCACTGATATGTTTCGCAGAGTGTTTTGGGAACATGATGGAGCTGTGTTTCTCTCACAGAGCTGAAGACTTGGATCATCGCTATTTAGACTCTGGTACCGGTACATCGTCTCGCATAATCTTAACTTGCCTGATTCCTTTGAGTGAAATTGTCACGGACTTCTTCGACCAACTCAAAAGCCGCAGTTCTGGCTTTGCTAGCTTTGAGTGGGTATTTAGGTTATCCACTTCGGTTTCACCTGACCTATTTTCTTCCAGTTATGAAGACGCTGGCTACATAAGGAGTGACCTGGCGAAGGTGCAACAGTCCATCTAGAATCGCGAATGGAGGCTCACCGTTGGAAAGATGGTCTTCCTTCTTAATTCCAAGCCCGTAGATGCTCTTGCCTTGATCGTCCATCGGTCAGCTCAGGACACCGTCGCCCGTACATGGGTCAAGAAACTTCGTAGGTCGACCTATATCTGACTGTTTTACCCAAATAATACTGCACATCTGTCATTTAGACAAAGTCATTCCCCGGCAGTTATTCGAAGTTCCTATTCAAGCCGCAATAGGTCGTAAAATCATTGCACGAGAAACCCTTTCTGCTTTACGTGCCGATGTTACAGCGGGGTTGTACGGAGGTGAGTCACTGTCAACAGCTCGTATATGCGTTGATTCGATCCAGACGCAATGTGATTAGGACACTACGAACGCAAAATGAAACACTTGGAGAATCAGAAGGCGGGAAAACGCAAAATGAAGCGGATGGGAACCGTCGATCTTCCTCAAGAAGCATTCTTTGACATACTGAGTTCCAAAGGGAAATAAATTATCCATGACTCATCGAACATGTGCTATAACGGAGTGAAAACAATTCACTGCAACATCGCACAGTGTAAATCGTGAATGGAGTGGGCAAGGTCGCTCATTGTTGTCAAAGTTCATTGTCATCGTCGTCGTAGGTTTCTTTGATGAGCCTGCCACAACGATGAGCTGTGTTGTCAAATGAGTGTGAATGTAAACCTACCTATAAACAGATGATGGGGGGTGATCGCCGCTGTCGAAGTATGCATTAATGAGTTGTTCCTTGTATATAACAGGGGTTTATTCACTCATTTGTAATAAACGCGTCTATCAATTCAGGGCGCACATAGTCATAATATGGATTCACCACATCGACCTTATCGACCAAGCTTCCTTCTTCGAAGCTAAGGACGTCATTAGGATCACCAAAATCAAGGGCACCATATTCGTGATAGAAATTCCAGAGTGGTGTGAGTTTGAATTGGCCTGCACAGACAACCACAGGAGTGCTATGGGCCCGAGCGGCTGTCGCAGCTAACAGTGAGCCTGCGATGGCAAACATTCCGCCATTGGCCAGGATTGCGTGAGCACCGAGGATAACCTTGTTGACTCGAGACATCAGAGCATATATCGAGGAATCGGGGATTAGGAATGTCGAAATGCCTGCAGATGATAATGACTTGGATATATCATGTCCACTATATCTACTCCGATAACATTAGTTCGGTTTGACTCTAAGTGAGATGAAGAAAGGAAGGCACAAACGATGGTGCGGTCTCTGCGACAATAACAGTATAGTTTCTATGATGCGCCGCCGATTTCAAGAAAGCCTCTACAGTCTTCGACATACCCAGGGTTAAGATGATTTCGCTTCAAAATATGATAATGTCAGTGGAATAGCGTAGTAAGGGATTAATTGATATCTGACTCTGAATGAATGTGATCCTTCGCATTTTTTGAAACGTTATCATAAACGGTTTCCAACTCGTCCAGGACGTCTTGAATGGCCTCCATAAGCACAGGTTTAAGGCTTCTCGCAAAAGAATCGGGATCATTTGGATCATTTTCCTTTAAAGTTCCTTTGCTTTCGGACTTCAATGCGGAATTTTGTTTTCGTGGTTGTCCTTGCATGACAAACTTTGAGATGGAAAAAGTGTTGCGGGAAGATGCAGCAGCTGTGCCCCCGATTGCAGTATGGTATTCTTCGCGTATGTGGTGCAACACCTTTCGCACAGTGTTTCCGACAGAATGTTCTGTCGCAAGCAGTGTGAGATTCTAAATCACGTATCATACTTGCAAGAAAATGGCTGAGACCTTTTGGTTGAGCATCGACAAGCCTGCGACCCACACTCCGGATGATTTCGACTAACTGGTCAATGTTCGAGAAACGGGCTTTTGACACAACTTGACGTAGAACTAGAAGAGTTTCTAGGGCGGTGGCTCGCGAACCAACGACTTGTCTAAATGTTGCCCAGAGTGAACAACTGTAGATCTCCACGACGACAAACCACTGACCGCCGTCGTAACTTTGAAGCCAGATTTTCAACAAGGCGTCGGCTTGCAGCGCTATGAAGTTCAGGAGCCATAATTCAATATTGAGACGAGAAAAGACGTCCAAGTCGACGAGATGACTCAAGCAAGGGTTGACTGACAAATAAGGCAATTCCCCGTTGGGACTACTTGTAACAGTAACATTAAATTTCCAGTAGTGGTTTTTTTTGCACGTGACCTACTTCAAGTATAGGGCCTACCAGGACTCGATTACCATCATGGAGGCCATTAAGAAAGTCTTTGAAACAAAAAAGAACGAGGTAAGAATTGCAACGACTATATACTAATGCAATAAATCTAATAAAATTTCCCAGGACGTCCCGGCGTTGGTGACCTTCGTGACCGCAGGTTACCCGACCAAAGATGACACGGTGTCGATTTTGCTTGCCATGCAAGAGGGTGGTGCTGATATCATTGAACTCGGTGTACCCTTCTCGGATCCGATTGCAGATGGTCCAGCCATACAAGAGACCAATACCGTGAGTGACACCGCACCGAAGAAGAATAGTGCTCATGCTCAACCTAGTTGGCTTTGAAAAACGATACCGACTACCGGACCGTTCTTGGACAATTGCGGGAGGCTCGTACGAGGGGACTCACAGCTCCCATTCTGCTGATGGGTAACATTATCCGGCGATCATATGCCCACACTTTCTCATCCAACGGTTACTTTAGGGTATTACAACCCACTGCTAGCCTACGGAGAAGACAAGTCTATTCAGGACGCAAGCGAAGCAGGAGCTAATGGATTTATCATGGTTGACCTTCCACCGGAGGAGGCTATCACATTTCGCGAGAAATGCAGGAAAGCGAGGTACGTTCCAAAAGTCTTGCCAACCAAGCCTCATTAAGAAAATGCTAGTCTATCATATGTTCCATTGATTGCTCCCTCCACTACCCTCCCCCGCATAAAGTTTTTAGCATCAATTGCGGATACCTTCATCTATGTTGTGTCAAAGGTAGGATGATTTTCTTGACTCCGCCACATGACGGCTGAGGGATTTCAAAGATGGGTACAACTGGATCATCAGACAAAGTTGATATTAACAGCGCACTCCCCAATATCATCTCTCGTGTGCGTGAATATGCGACTGTTCCGCTCGCGGTTGGTTTTGGTGTGGCGAACCGCGACCACTTCAACGTTGTTGGAGACGCAGGCGCAGATGGGGTGGTCATTGGTAGTCGACTGGTAACCATCATTAAGACCGCCCCTCGAGATCAAATTCCCCAGCACGTGGAGGCGTACTGTCGCGAGATCAGCCAAAAGGGACTTCCTCCCAGGGTCAGATCGCCTGCAGCTGGTGCAGCCCGACTCTCCTCCCTTACTCATAATGCTAACAAAGAAGGTCCCCCAAGCTCTCCGTCGCAGCCAATTGTATTACCTGCTAGGTTTGGTCAATTTGGAGGGCAGTATGTACCTGAAGCCCTGGTCGACTGTCTTGCGGAGTTGGAGGACGCTCACAAGTCTGCAATGGGAGATCCTGACTTCTGGAAAGAATTTCAAAGCTACTATGGGTATATGAATAGGCCTTCTAACTTATACCTGGCCGAAAACCTGACTAGCCATGCTGGTGGGGCAAAAATTTGGCTGAAGCGGGAAGATCTGTACGTTTTCCTCACTATTAATAGTCGTAGGTTAAGGGCTAATGAGATCGTCAAGAAATCACACTGGATCCCACAAAATCAACAATGCTATAGGCCAAGTCTGTGTTCCTGTCCAAGTTTTGTCTGAATCTGGCTTATTGGAAATATAGATTTTGCTCGCACGGCGGATAGGTAAGACACGGATTATCGCAGAAACGGGTGCGGGACAGCACGGTGTTGCAACTGCAACCGTTTGCGCCAAGTTTGGTATGGAATGCATTATCTACATGGGATCAGAGGATGTGCGACGTCAGGCTCTCAACGTCTTCCGCATCCAAATGTTGGGGGCAAAAGTATGTTCTCATGCGTCACTTAGTTCCTTGAAGCTAGATCAAATTCGTTTCTAGGTAATTCCGGTTAATTCAGGGTCATGCACGCTGAAGGATGCAGTCAACGAGGCCTTGCGTGACTGGGTGACTAACCTTGCGACAACCCACTACCTCGTTGGCTCTGCTATCGGTCCTCATCCATTTCCTACCATTGTTCGAGACTTCCAAAAAGTCATCGGCGAAGAGATTAAATTTCAGCTACAAGAGCAACGGGGCAAACTTCCCGATGCTCTCGTTGCATGTGTGGGTGGTGGTAGCAATGCTATTGGCACTTTTTATGATTTTATCGGAGACAAAACGGTCCGCTTGATTGGTGTCGAAGCTGGCGGAGAAGGTAAGTTGTGTTTCGATATCATGTGCTCGCAGTGTTATTGAAATCATGATGCTAGGCACCGATGGGGACCGTCACAGCGCCACACTGTCCAAAGGACAACCGGGTGTCCTTCACGGTGTCCGGACGTATATTCTGCAATCGACCGTTGGTCAGATTATTGAAACTCACTCGATCAGTGCTGGCCTTGACTACCCCGGCGTGGGACCTGAACATTCTTGGCTAAAGGATTCTGGCAGAGCAGAGTACGTGGTAGCTACTGATGAGGAGGCACTCCGGGGCTTCCGACTGTTGACTCAACTCGAAGGAATTATCCCGGGTGAGTTTCACAAACTCTAGCCAGAAAACAATCTCAACTCCTCCCTTGTCAAGCTCTTGAATCTGCGCATGCCATCTGGGAGGCAGTGCGTCTTGCGAAGATTTTACCAAAAGATTCAGACATCGTTGTAGTCAGTGTTTTCATACTTCCGTTTTGGCAGAAAATAACTCATGACTAATACAGTGCTTGTCTGGGCGAGGTGATAAAGATGTTGAGCAGATTTCTGAACTTCTTCCAAAGTGGGCAGATATCCTTGATTGGCATGTCGTTGTATGATATACACATATACCACATGCTGTCTAAACAGAGATAGAGAAGGAAGTTAGATAATAACAGTTGACAAATTGGAAACTTTGCAAGAATTCCAGAATATAAATGTTTTTTTAAATCTCATTTTATATGTGATTGTTTTATTTGATATACAAATTGATGTACAAATTAGGTTTATATTTTTTGTAGAAATGGGATTTATGAGATAAGTTAAGTCTGATAAAGACCTATCAGTAAGGAACACAGAAATCCTTTTAACAAGGGTTCATTGTTGCAAGGATTTCTGTGGTTTGGGCAAGAGCCCTTGCAGGCTGAAGCAAATACAAATCAACAATAACAAGCATGCCACTTGATAATTGTTTTTAGAGGTAATGGGAAATGCCAAAGATTATTTGTAATGTTTGGCCTGGTGGTGATGATGAGACGAAGTAGTAGACAGCTGAGAAGATACAAAATAAATCTTCAAACCAATAAACCACAAACGATCTCTAAGTAATAATAGTAAAGGTGAGAGTAGGTCATAAGGTTCCCTAATATCAGTTCTGGAATGAATAAGACTGAGGACAAACAATGGTGCACCAACAATGAAGGGTGCAACAAAGTTAGATCACAGATCACACAATCATACAGCCTGTAATGTGATTGGAACAATATTGGAGATGAGGATGATGTTGAAACTAAGTTTCTAACATGCAAGGACAATGATAAAAATTCTGAGAATGCAAGAAATAAATCTGAGACAATGGGGGAACTTGATTGCTTGTTTTTGTGCTAAGTACATGAGTTTTTATAGGAAAAGGATGAGAAAATAAGAAAATAAGACTAAACTAAAAGGAACAAACAAGTGAGAATGTTATAAATCTAGGGTATATGTAAGCATGTTGCTTACTACATATATACAGCCTGCTGGCTGAACAACTATGTTGTTCAGTTATGTCCCTTTTGGTGTAACAGTTATGGTGCTAGGCTGACAGCCTACTCACCTAGAAGGGGGAATCCGAAGAGATAAACCTAAGGAAACCCCCAACTAGGATAGGCAATGTGTATATACCCTAACTATACAGTACCAAGCTACCAAGTCAGCTGTCAGACACAAGTGAAATCTAGGAACATAGGAACACAATATATATGTAAGTCCGATGTAACGTGGTAGAGTCCGTGGTATGTGTGTGGTGTGCTCTGAGGTTGGGGAATGGTCTGTGATGCGGGTCCAACATTGGAAAGTGGTGTGTGGCAACAGAACATGACAGAGAAGGTTGGGAACAGGTGTCCCCTGACAATTATGGCAACCCATCTAGAATTGCATGAACTAGAGGTGGCCAATAAAATATGAGAAAACAGGGTGTGAAAGTTGTCACATGACTCCAACCATGTGATTGGGTGAACCCACTATCAACTTCAAGGGGGTGTTGGGACAGGAATGCCAAACCGCAGGTGGGAGGGGGGGGGTGTGCCAGCCAGCTGAAAAATAAAGTTTGACATAGGCTTTTTCTGGCCAGAATTAACCCAAAATGGCTGGGAGGTGTCCAGTTTGGCAAAGCTACTCCCTGATCCATTGGTGCAAAGCTTGGTTGTAATAAC
>Ga0210387_10002817_pt1 | contig 13330 bp, 10 predicted proteins | sample IncBWC7OmetaG_FD_160108 | JGI IMG/M metagenome (GOLD analysis project Ga0210387, IMG submission 160108) | Forest soil microbial communities from Barre Woods Harvard Forest LTER site, Petersham, Massachusetts, United States - Inc-BW-C-7-O ...
GAAGACCGACAAAAAGGCACGGCGCGAACGCGTGGAGTACGCGTTACCGCACGCGATCGGACGCATGGCGGGGGGCAGTTCTGACTGGGGAATTGCCGTTGATGACGCCGATGCGCTGGCCGCGGCACGAATCATGGCTGTTGACCCTAACCGGTGAGATTATTACAGTGGGCGCCCCGGGATTTCCTCCCCAGCCCCACTGTGTATGCAATCACTGACCGAAAGCAGCACGAAAGGGTTCTTCCGTAACGCCCCCTCCACCGCTTTCGATCAGTACCTCCTCGACATTCAGAAGCTGCCGTTAATTCGAGAGGTTGAAGAGGAGCGACGGCTGGCGCGCCGGGTGCAGCGTGGTGATGAGCAAGCCGCCGAGCGGTTGGTCACGGCGAATCTGCGATTCGTCATCTCGTACGTGAAAAAATATCAAGGGCACGGGCTCGATTTGTCGGAGCTCGTCGCCATCGGCAACGAAGGCTTGCTCAAAGCCGTGCGCAAGTTCGATCCCGACCAAGGGGTCAAGTTCATCTCGTACGCCGTGTGGTGGGTGCGGCAGGCGGTGCTCAAGGCACTGGCCGAACAGACGCGATCGGTGCGCATCCCGCTCAATCAAAATTCGCAACTCATCAAGCTCGCCAGAGCCGAAACGATTCTGGCGCAAGTGCTGCGGCGCGATCCGACCGACCACGAGATCGGGCGGCTCATCGAGGAAACGCCAGAGACCGTTCGCGCGGCGAAGCAAATGTCGTCGACCGAGGTTTCGCTCGACGCGCCCATCGATCGATCGGATCGCGAGGCGGCGACGCTCGGCGAGCGGTTTGCCGGGGTCGATGGCGCGGAGATCGAGGACTCGACGGATGGGACGCTCATGCGCGAGTTCATCGGGAAAGCGTTCCGGAAGTACCTGACGCCGCGCGAGCGACGCATCTTGAGCCTCTACTACGGGCTCGAGGAAGGGTCAGAGGCCATGACCCTCGAAAAGATCGGCGCGCTCCTCGGCGTGACGCGGGAGCGGATTCGGCAGATTCGCGAGCGGGCCTTTGAGAAGCTCCGGGAGTCGCCGGACGGGTCGGCGCTCGCTGGCTTCTGGAATGCCGCCTAGGGCCGTCTGCACATCAGAATAGCACAGCAGCGCTTCGCGCTGACCGTGCACCGAGCCGAACGCGAATATTGGACGCGGCATCGCGCGTAGCGCCGGACATCGGACGCGGTCACCAGACGTAGCACGGTCACCAGACACAGCGCGGTCACCGGGGCGGCGGGGACGAGGGAGCTGGGACGGCGCGGGGTGCGCGACGCGGGGTGCGCGACGGCGGGTGCGCCGTGGCCGAAGGCCCGGCGTACTGACATCTTTCATTTCGGATGTCTCACGATCCCGTCAAGCCAGTCTTTCTCGACCCCTATGGCCGCCGGGCCCGGGGGTGGCGGCGCCTATGGATAACGCTTGGCGCGCTGGCGACGGTTGTCGGGGTTTTTCTGGCGATCAGCGTGCTCACGCCGCCGATCGCACCGACGTTGAAGGTCGAGCACACGGAGCCGTTCGCCGTGACTAGGGACCAGCGTGAGCGGAATGCCTTCCGCCGTCGAGTCGCGCAGGTATTTCGGCGGGCGCCACCGGCGCGAAAAGCCGACCTGATCCCGCCAGGTGGCGGCACGCTGAACGCACGGCCCCGACGTCCGACGGATCAGATCGTGGCGGGCTTTTATATCAACTGGCAGGACAACTCCCGCGCGTCGCTGAACAAGCACATCAATGACCTCGACTGGGTCGTCGGCGAGTGGTCGTTCCTGTCGCACGCGGGCGACTCGGCCGCGCTGCGCATTGACCGGACGGTCTTCGACGTCGCGCGCCAAACGCGCGACCAATCGCCGCCGGCGTTTTTCATCATGCTCAGCAACTTCGACAGCGCGCTGTCGCCGGGGAAACCGGGGGGATTCAACGTCCCGGCCGTGAAGTATCTGCTCACGCACGTCGACGCCCGGCAGAAGGTGATCACCCAACTCCGCGATGTGATCCTCAAAGATTCGCTCGCGGGTGTCACGATCGACCTCGAGGATGTCCCGGACAAGTTGCAGGACTCGCTCGTCGAGTTCACGCGCGAGATGCGCCTGGCGCTCGCGCCCTCGAAACGTCTCGTGACGCAGAGCATCCATGCGGAGATCGAGCCGAGCTTGCTGCGGCGGCTCGCGGCGGTGGACGACTACTTGTTCGCGATGCTCTTCGACGAGCACTACGAGGCCGGCGCGCCGGGGCCGATCGCGAGCCAATCGTTCTATGAGCAACACGCGCGTCGCATTCTGTCGCTCGTGCCGCCGGAAAAGGTCATTCTGATGATCGGCGCCTACGGTTTCGACTGGAACGATGACCCGAGCTTGCCGCAGGCCACGCAGCAGACGTTCCAGGAAGCGATGGCCGCGGCGCGCACGCACAACGTCGTGACGCACTTCGATTCGGTCTCGCTCAACCCGTACGTCCAGTGGACGGACGCCGACTCGACGGATCACGTGCTCTGGTACCTCGACGGCGTGACCGCGTACAACCAGCTGCGCGTGGGTCAAGAGCTCGGCGCCGCGGGCACCGCGATCTGGCGCCTGGGCGCTGAAGACCCATCGTTGTGGGCCGTGCTCGGCCGCCGCGGGCTCGATGGCTCGCCAGACAGCCTCCGCGTGATCCCGCCCGGCTACGACGTCGAGTTCATCGAGGATGAGTTCACGGAAGGCCCGGACAAGGTCGACTCCGGCGGCGAGATCCTGCACATCCGCGAGCGGCCCACCGAGGGCGAGCGCACCTTCCGCGTCGATCCCGCGAGCGCGCTCATCACCCACGACTCGATCACCGTCATACCCCACCCGTATGTCGTGGACCGCTACGGCTATCGCGAACACGAGGTCGCGCTCACGTTCGACGACGGACCGGATGGGCGCTGGACGCCGCAGATCCTCGACACGCTGTTGTCGCGGCATGCGCCGGCGACGTTCTTCGTGATCGGCGACAACATTCTGCCGCACATTCCGCTGCTGCAACGCGAGTATCGCGAAGGCCACGAGATCGGGAATCACACGATGACGCACCCGAATCTCGCGCTCGTCGGTCGATGGCGCACGGCGCGGGAGATCGACGTCAACGAGCACGTGATCCAATCGGTCATCGATCACCGCACCGCGTTCTTCCGGCCGCCGTACTTCGGAGACGCGACGCCGACGACGACGGACGAGCTCGACGCGGTGGCCGTGGCCACGGACAAGAAGTACCTGACGATCGGTCTGCGCGACGACGCGGAAGATTGGCAGCCGATCCCCGTGCCGCAGATCGTGCGCAACGTGCTCGCCGCCCGCGATAGCGGCAACATCGTATTGCTGCACGATGGCGGTGGCGATCGGTCGCGGACCGTCGAGGCGCTCGGCCCGATCATCGACTCGCTCCGCGCGCGCGGCGACACGCTCGTCCTCGTCTCGGCCCTGGTGGGCATCCCGCGCGATCAGGCGATGCCGCCGCTGCCGCCCGTGGACGAGGTCACCCGCGTAATCGACCTCCTCGGACTGGGCGCCTACGGCATTCTCGAGATCGTGTTCTACTGGATCTTCATGGTCGCGGTCATCCTTGGCGTTGCCCGACTGCTCATCATCGGGCCGCTGGCGATCATCCAGCGTCTGCGTGGGCACCAACGGCGAGGCGCGCCGACCCCGTTTGCGCCTGGGGTCAGCGTGATCGTCCCCGCGTACAACGAAGGGAAAGTCATCCTGCGCACGATCGAGAGCTTGCTTGCCCAGGAGTACGAGGGCGAGCTGGAGGTCGTCGTCGTCGACGATGGCTCCGCTGACCGAACGTACCAAATCGCGCTTCAGGCTTACGGGTCAGATCCCCGCGTGCACGTCTACCAAAAGGAGAATGGCGGCAAGGCGTCGGCCCTGAACTTCGGCCTCACGAAAGCTCACCACGATATAGTTATCGGGCTCGACGCGGACACCATCTTTGCCACGGATACCGTCGCGGAGCTCGTCCAGCCCCTGGCCGATCCTCGCGTTGGCGCCGTGGCTGGGAACGCGAAGGTTGGCAATCGCGTGAATCTGGTGACCCGGTGGCAGGCACTGGAATATGTGACGAGTCAGAATCTCGATCGGCGCGCGTTCTCTCTGCTGAACGGCATTACCGTCGTACCGGGAGCGGTGGGGGCTTGGCGCAGATCGTTGATTCAGGAAGTGGGCGGGTTCCAGAATGACACGCTCGCCGAGGATCAGGATCTCACGCTGCGGATCAGGAGAACCGGGTCGTCGATTGCGTACGCTGACGGGGCGATCGGCTATACGGAGGCGCCGGATTCGTTGAGAACCCTCGCGCGTCAACGGTTTCGTTGGTCATTTGGAACGTTGCAATGCGCGTGGAAGCATCGTGACACGTTGTTCCGCAAGAAATACGGATCGCTCGGGTGGGTCGCACTGCCGAACGTGTGGCTGTTCCAGCTGCTCTTGCCCGCGCTGTCGCCGCTCGCCGATCTCATGTTCTTGTGGAGTCTCGTTTCGATCGTCGAGACGCGCTACACGCATGGGGCGACGTACGCGCTCACGAGCCTCGAGAAGGTGCTTACGTACTACGCGGTGTTCCTCCTCGTCGACTGGCTCGGCGCGGTCGTCGCATTTCTGATGGAGCCCGACGAGGACTACGCGCTCACGTGGCTCATATTTATCCAACGCTTCGTGTACCGGCAGCTCATGTACTGGGTCGTCGTGCGTTCGTTCATGGCCGCGCTGCACGGGCGTGTCGTCGGCTGGGGCAAGCTGGAGCGGAAAGCCACCGTCTCGGTGCCACCATCGAGCGTTACTTTACGGACGTGATGACGCGCCGGCTCCCGCTGTTTCCGCTCCCGCTGGTGCTGTTTCCTGGCGTGCCGCTCCCGTTGCACATCTTCGAGCCGCGGTATCGGATCATGCTCGCCGATTGCCTCGAGGGTGACCGTGAGTTCGGCATCGCGTTTCGGCCGGATGGTGTCGCCGAGCGGGACCTCCCGTCGGGACACGTCGGGTGCGTCGCTCGAGTCGAGAGTACCGAGCTGCTGCCAGACGGACGATCGAATGTGATCGTCCGTGGCACCGATCGGTTCGCCCTCGATCGCTATCTCGATTCGACGCGGCCGTACCACGTGGCCGAGGCGTCGAGCTACGATGACGCGGACGAGCCGCCGCTGACATTGGCGCCGGGTGCGTCGCGGGTGCGGGAGCTGTTCGTTCGGGTCGGGACCGCGGCGCGCACGATTCAGGATGACCCCGACGCGCTGCCGATGCTTCCCGACGATCCGGCGTTGCTCGCCTTCGCGGTGGCGGCGCTCATCGAGATGGATGCGCCGGCGCGGCAGCGGCTTCTCGTGTCGCGTTCGCCAAGCGCTCGTCTCAGGGACATCGAATTGCTCCTCTCGCCGGCGGTCGATTCGCTGGAACGCCGCGCCACGGTGCACGTGCGCGCGAAATCCAATGGACATGGCCCACACCCTGGCGCCTGAACCGCTGATTGCTATCGTCGGCGCACACGGGGTCAAGGTGCGGCCGAGTGAGTTGCTGGTGTATACGGCGGATGGGTTGCCCGGATATAAAAAGCAGCCCTCGATCGCCGTCTTTCCCGAGACTCGCGACCAAGTCGTGGCGGTGATCCGTGCACTCGCGGCAGCCGGGGTCCCATTCGTCCCCCGCGGAGCGGGGACAGGATTGTCGGGGGGTGCGCTGGCGGACGGCGTCGTGTTGTTGGGACTGAATAGACTCACTCGGATCCTGTCGATCGATCCAGTGAACCGCCTCGCCGTCGTAGAGCCGGGCGTGGTGAACGCGGCGCTCAGTCGCGCCGTTGCGCCTTATGGGTTGCACTACGCACCTGATCCATCGAGCCAGGCCGCGTGCACCGTTGGCGGGAATGTCGCTGAGAATGCCGGCGGACCGCATTGCCTCAAGTACGGCGTGACGCTCAATCACATCGTGGCGCTGACCGTCGTGTTGCCGGACGGCGCGGTCGTCACCCTCGGGAATCCCGCCGGCGAGCGCGAAGGCTACGATCTGCTCGGGTTGTTCGTGGGCTCGGAAGGGTGCTTCGGCGTGGCGATCGACATCACCGTGCGGCTCACGCCGAACCCGCAAGCGGTGCGGACGCTCCTCGCCGATTTCTTGTCGCTCGATGATGCGGCGCACGCGACCTCGGCGATTGTGGCGTCCGGTGTCATTCCCGCGGCGCTCGAGATGATGGACGGGCCGACGATTCGGGCCGTTGAGCAGTCGATCTATGCGGCAGGGTATCCGACGGATGCCGATGCCATCTTGCTGGCGGAGGTCGACGGACTCGCCGACGGGTTGGACGATGACGCGGAGACGATTCGCGCGATCTGCCTCGCGCACGGCGCGCGCACCGTGCACGTCGCATCGGATCCGGCCGAGCGAGCGCGGTTGTGGCAAGGGCGAAAAAAAGCGTTCGGCGCCATGGGGCGACTCGGCTCGCATCTCGTCGTGCAGGATGCCGTGGTGCCCCGCACTGCACTGGCGAGCGTGCTCGCTCAGATACGAGCCATCGCCGCACGATATGATGTCACCGTGTGCAACGTCTTTCACGCCGGGGATGGCAATCTGCATCCCAACATCCCGTATCGTGGCACGGATCCCGATGAGGTGCGTCGCGTGCAGGCGGCGATGCGCGAGATCATGCAGGTGTGCATTGACGCCGGCGGGTCGATTACCGGCGAGCACGGGGTGGGACTCGATAAGATCGAGTACATGGACCGCATCTTCTCAAGCGAGTCCCTCGCGGCCCAATGCGCGTTGCGGACTGTCTTTGATCCCGAGCGGAGAGCGAATCCAGGCAAGGTCGTCCCAATACATAATTGTCGTGAACGCTGACGAGATCCGGGATATCGTGCTCGAGGGCGGGCCGATGCGCATTGTCGGCGCCGGCACGTGGCTCGATGCGGGGCGACCGGTGGACGCCGGGCGCGTCGTCGAGCTGGGCACGCTGTCGGGGCTCGTCGAGTACACCCCGGGGGATTTGACGCTCACCGCGCACGCCGGCACCACGCTGGGCGACATCGCCCAGGCGACCGCGGCGGAGCGTCAGTGGTTGGCGCTCGATCCGTACGGCACGGACGCTGGGACCATCGGAGCCACGATCGCGACGGCGTCGGCCGGACCATTGGCCCACGCGTTTGGGCGGCCGCGCGATCTCGTCCTCGGCGTCGAGGCCGTGACGGGGACCGGCGCCGTCGTCCAGGGTGGAGGGCGCGTCGTGAAGAACGTCGCGGGGTTCGATCTCACGCGGGCGTTCACCGGATCGTGGGGGACATTGGGCGTCATTACGAAGGTCACCGTTCGACTGCATGCGACGCCCGCGGTCGACGAGACGTTCGTCATACCGGTCGGGCGAAGCTGGCGCGAGATCGCGCCGGTGCTCGATCGGCTCGCGGCGGCATCCGTTGCGCCGATCGCGCTCGACGTCGTGAGCGCCGCGCTGGCGCGTTCGCTCGATCTCGGCGTCGACGACGCGGCCATCCTCGTGCGGATCGCGGGCAATGCGCGATCGGTGGCGGCTCAGCGCGGGGCGCTCGGACCGGCGGTCGAGTATCCGAGTGACGTGTGGCGCGGGCTTCGTGCTGCCGACGGGGCGACGGCATCGGTGTTTCGATGCTCGGATTTGCCGACGCGTGTTGGCGCCATCTGGGATGTGCTCGCGGCGAGTGACCGCATGCTCGACGCGAGTCCGCGGCGTGGGATTGTGCGGTGCATCGGCTTGGGCGTCGTGCCCGAGGGGCTGAGTACCGTCATCGGTGAACGCCTTCCAGCGGCCGCGTGGCAGGCGCTCGGGCCCGGGCCGGCGTCGGATCTCCTGTCGCGCGATTTGCGGGCGGCGTTTGATCCGCAGCGGCTGCTCAATCCAGGGATATTTGGGAATGGGTGAGACGCCGCTCAGCATGGAGCGCCATGGACTCGATCAGTGCGTGCACTGTGGGTTCTGCTTGCAGGCGTGTCCGACGTACCTCGCGACCGGCGACGAGAACGATAGCCCGCGCGGGAGGATCATGCTGATGCGGGCGCTCGTTGAGGGCGACCTCGACGTCCTCGATCCCGCGATCGACACGCACATCGGGCGCTGCCTCGGCTGCCGGGCGTGCGAGACCGTGTGCCCGTCCGGCGTGCCGTACGGGCACCTGCTCGAGGCCACACGAGCCACCATCGTCGCCGAGCGGCCCATCCCGCTCATCGGGCGCATCGTGCTCGGTGTCTTCGCATCGCCGCGCTTGCTTCGCATCGCGCTTTTCTGTGCGCGTGCGCTTCGCGCTACGCGAATACCGGCGGTGATCGCGCGCATTGCCGGGCGACGAACTGGCGGGGCGCGAAGTGGGGCACGAGATAGCGAGGTGCGACGAACTAGCGGGGCACGAAGTGGCGCACGAGATAGCGAGGTGCGAGTGCCGGGGCCACTGGCACAGGCGAGTGCGATGCTGGCGGCGACGGAGGTGGTGTCGACGGAGCTCGTGAAGAAGCGGGCGTATCGTGTCGAGACGACCAGTGACCGAGGGACGGTGGCGTTGCTCCGAGGGTGCGTCATGGAGGGCTTGTTCGCCGAGACGAATCGCGCGACGGAGCGGACGCTCAACGTCAATGGCTACCGCGTCATCGAGACGCCACCGCAGCGATGCTGCGGCGCACTGCATGCTCACGCGGGCGATGCGCCTACCGCGCGAGCGCTGGCGCGCGCCAATGTCGCGGCGTTCGATGCATCCGGAGCGAAGTGGATCGCGATCAATGCGGCGGGATGCGGCGCGATGGTGAAAGAGTATGGCCGGCTGCTCGCGGACGATCCGGCGTGGAGTGCGCGGGCTGCCGCGGTGGCGGCGAAAGCGCGGGACGTCAGCGAGTTGTTGGCGGCTGCCGGGCCGCTGCCGGGAGCGCCGATAAAAAAGCGCGTGACGTACGATGCCCCGTGCCACCTGTTGCATGCGCAGCGCGTAGCAGACGCGCCGCTGGCGGTGCTTCGGGCAATACCAGGGATGGAGCTCGTGCCGCTCGCCGACGCCGATCAGTGTTGCGGCAGCGCCGGCATCTACAACCTGCTCGAGCCGGAGCTGGCGGCGCAGGTGCTCGCGCCGAAGCTCGAGCGGATCGCCGAGTCTGGAGCGGAATGGGTCGCCACCGGCAACCCCGGTTGCCTCATGCAGATCGGCGCGGGCCTCCTGCTGTCGGGCGCGACCGCGCGGGCTGTCCATCCCGTTGACCTCCTCGACGCCTCTTACGCGGCTCGGGAGAATCCGTTTACTTGATCACATGACGTCCGTTCGCTTCGAGCCTCATATCCTGCCAAGCGAGTACACGGCGCTCAAGACCGGCGCCGGCCTCGTGGACAGGAGCGCCCGGGCCCGGTGGCGGTTCAACGGTGCGCGGGCGGCGGACACGCTCACCGGGCTGGTGACGAACGATGTCGTAAGTCTCACCCCTGGTCAGGGGCAGTACGCGGCGGTGCTGACGCCCAAGGGGAAGATCGTCGCCGATGTGCGGATCCTCCGGCTCGACGACGCGTTCATTGTCGATGTGCCGGCGCTCGCCGCGCCCGGCTTCGCCGACATCGTGAAGAAGTACATCAATCCACGCGTGACGCCGTATGCCGACGAGTCGGCATCGACCTGCGCGCTCGGCGTGTATGGCGCGATGGCCGGACACGCGGTGAGCGCCGTGTCGGGCCTGTCGCCCGAGACGCTGACCGCGTTGCCAGCGTACGGTCATATCGCGTCCGATATCGGGACCATCGTTCGCGTGATGGGCGTGAACGGCTACGAGATCATCGCGCCCGCCGATACGCGGGAGGCGGTCACCCGGCGTTTTGTCGCGGCCGGCGCCACGGTCTGCTCGGCGACCACGTGGGACATCGTGCGGGTCGAGGCCGGGATCCCCGAGTGGGGCATCGACATCGACGATACCACGATCCCGCAAGAAGCCAACTTGGACGAGCTCGGCGCGATCTCGTACACGAAAGGGTGTTATACGGGTCAGGAGACCGTCGCGCGCATTCATTTCCGCGGGCATGTCAATCGGCATCTGCGCGGACTGCGATTCGCGAGCACGCGAGACGAGCTGCCGGCCGAGCGGGCGGAATTGAAGGATGCGAATGGCAAACCGGTCGGTGACGTGCGCAGCATCGTGTACTCGCCACGGCTCGGGCCGATCGCGCTCGCCATCGTGCGGCGAGAGGTGACGCTGGGGAGCAACGTCACGGCCCGCGGTGAGCGGGAGGTGACGGCAATCGTGACCGCGCTGCCGTTTCCGGACGCGTGATGAAGACCGAGCGGACGGCGCTCAAAGAATGGGCGGTCATGGTCGACGCGTTGGGGTGCGGCGACATCATCGGGATTGTGCGGAAAGGCGGCATTCGCGATCGCGATCAGCATGAACGTGGGTTTTCGCTGAGGCACGGTCGGTTTGTGTTTTATCCGACCCGGTTTCATCAGTCGACGGAGCAGCTCTCCGAATCGCTTGTCGCGCGATTGGGGCGATCGCATGCGGCCATGGAGCCGAGTGGGCACGTGCGCATCGAGTATGTCGCGCATGTGGCGATCTGTTTTACGGTCACCGACGTGACACGCTTGGCCCTCGTGCGGCACGAGCTCGGGTTGTCGCTCTCGGCGCTCGAGTCGCGGTTCTTTTATCGTCGGCCTGGGGTGACGCTTTCGGCGCTCCGCGTCGAGCGACTGCGTCAGCCTGTCGTCATCCCTGAGCTTCGGCGATACGGAGGATGCGTGTCGTGGCTCGAGCTCGACGACGATATCCCGTGCGACTTGGACGACGTCGCGCCGGTGATGGGCGAGCCGGAGTTTCAGGAGCGGCTCTCGGCGCTCATGCCGGCGCTGTGCGGCGATGAGATCACCGCAACCCTGTGATGCACGAAGGGCGCAGCGTTGCGCCGCGCCCCACGTATCGTCTCGTCGGTTTGCTCTGCTAAGTCGCAGAGCACCGGAACTACATCTTGCTCTTCTTGTGCTTCTTGCCGGAGTCGGCGGCCATACTCTTCATGGCCGTGTCCTTCTTCATGCCGGTATCAGCCGACATTGACTTCATCGACGTGTCCTTCTTCATGCCGGTATCCGCCGTAGGCGCGGGAGCCATCGCGGGCGCGGGAGCGGCGGTCGACGTCGAATCGGCGCCCTGCGTTCCGGTATCCTTCGCCTTACACGCGACGGCGACGAGCGTGAATGCAGCAGCGACAAGGGCCAGGCGCTTCATTACACAATCTCCTGATCAGGGGGTCGGAAATATGGGCGTGGCCGTGCACGCATCCGCATTCCGTCTGAAGCAAACGCTCGGAATCGGCAGGAAGTTACTGGCTACAATGGCACTGTCAAGACCAGTCCGCTAGTGCAAGTGCCAGCCGGGCGCTACTTTCGAGAGAATGACCACGATCGTTCGCGGCGCGTGCCCCCACGACTGCCCGGACACCTGTGCGACGTTGACAACGGTCGAAGACGGCCGGGCCATATCGATCGCCGGCGATCCCAATCACCCGTTCACCCAGGGTTTCTTGTGTGCCAAGGTGAATCGGTACGTGGAGCGTACGTATCATCTTGACCGCCTGAAAACGCCTCTCCGGCGGAGTGGTCACAAAGGTCGCGGGCAATTCGTCCCCATCTCATGGGATGATGCACTAGACGAGATCGCTACTCGGCTCGGCGCAATCGCCCAATCGAGCGATGGACCGCAAGCCATACTGCCTTATTCATATGCGGGCACTATGGGACTCGTGCAGGGTGGCTCGATGGACCACCGATTCTTTCACCTCCTCGGTGCGTCCAAGCTCGACCGCACGATCTGCTCCGAAGCCGGGCGTCAAGGCATGATCATGACGGTCGGCGCCAACCTCGGCGCGGACGCGGAAGGCATCCCGGAAAGCGATCTCATCTTGTTGTGGGGAACGAACACCCTTACGTCGAATCCCCACATGTGGCCCTTCGTGCTCGAGGCCAAGCGACGCGGGGCACCTGTTATCTGCATCGATCCGTTACGCACGCGGACCGCTGCGCAAAGCGATGAGTGGCTGGCGATTCGGCCAGGCACTGACGCCGCCCTGGCGCTCGGTATCATGCACATCGTGTTTGCGCAGGGATTAGAGGATCGGGACTATCTCGAGCGTTATACCATTGGGAGCGCGTCGCTTCGCGAACGCGCACTCGAGTATACGGTCGATCGCGTGGCGACTATTACGGGGCTTGAACCGCGGGTTGTGCAACATCTCGGCGAGCGATACGGCAAGGCCAAGGCGGCGTTCATTCGGGTGAATTACGGGTTACAGCGGCACGCCGGAGGTGGTATGGCGGTGCGGACGATAGCCTGTCTGCCCGCGATTACTGGCCATTGGCGACGGCCGGGTGGCGGCGTGCAACTGTCGACGAGCGCGGCGTTCAAGTTCAACCGCGAAGCGTTGGAGAGGCCGGATCTGTCGCCGCCCGTCCGCACGATCAACATGATCCGCCTGGGCGACGCACTGACCAAGCCCCATGCCGGAGTCGGTGGACCGCCAGTGCGTGCGCTGATCGTGTATAACTCGAATCCAGCGTCAGTTGCGCCCGATCGCAATACGGTATTGGCGGGCTTCAAGCGAGAGGATCTGTTCACGGTCGTATTGGAGCACTTCCAAACCGACACCGCTGACTACGCAGACATCGTCCTGCCGGCAACGACGCAGCTCGAGCACTGGGACGTGCACCTCGCGTACGGACATTTCTACGCGACGCTCAATCGCCCGGCGATCGAGCCGATCGGGGAGAGCAAGCCGAACAGCGAGATTTTCCGGCTGATCGCGACCCGAATGGGAATGACGCACCCCTCGCTCGCCGATGACGATCTCACGTTGATCTCTCAGGCGCTGGCATCCAACCACCAGCGGATGGGCGGGGTGACGCTCGAGACGCTCATGGAACAGGGCTGGGCGCGGCTCAACGTGCCGAGGCCCTATCTCCCGTTCGCCCACGGAGGCTTTTTGACCCCCAGTGGGAAGTGCGAACTGTACTCGGAGCGGCTCGCGGAACTCGGACTCGATCCGGTGCCTACCTACACGCCGCCGCGTGAGTCGCCGGAGGAAGCCCCGGAGCTCGCGGCGCGGTTTCCGCTGACACTGATTTCGTCACCCCGGCACCAGTTTCTGAATTCCACATTCGTCAACGTGCCGTCATTAAGCCGGGGCGCGGAGCCGGAGTGTCATTTGCATGTATCGGACGCCGAGCAGCGGGGTATCAGCGACGGTGACCGAGTGATCATTCACAACGATCGGGGACAGTTCGTCGCGACCGCGCGTGTCGTGGACTCCTGCGGCCGGGCGTCGTCT
>Ga0210387_10002818_pt1 | contig 13330 bp, 10 predicted proteins | sample IncBWC7OmetaG_FD_160108 | JGI IMG/M metagenome (GOLD analysis project Ga0210387, IMG submission 160108) | Forest soil microbial communities from Barre Woods Harvard Forest LTER site, Petersham, Massachusetts, United States - Inc-BW-C-7-O ...
TCGACGAGCGCTCAGGTTGCATGGCGGGCCGTCACGTCGACTTGCGCCCTTACTGCCTCTACGACGGAGAAAAAGTCACAATCGTTCCGGGCGGCCTCACGCGCGTGGCGCTGGAAAAGGGCTCGCTGGTGGTGAACTCATCGCAGGGCGGCGGCAGCAAAGACACCTGGGTGTTGCGCGGAGATAACTAGAATGCTATCGCGGATCGCAGATTCACTTTTCTGGCTCGCGCGGTACATCGAGCGCGCTGAGGGCACGGCGCGAATCCTGGACGTCACGTACCACACTCTTCTCGAGCAGGCTCAAAGTGCCGATCGCCCTCGCTGGGACCCGCTCATACGCATGGCAGGAGAGGAACGGCGCTTTCGAAAGCTGTACGGAGAAGCGAACTCTCAAAACGTTTTCGATTTCCTCGCCTTCAATCCGGACAATCCAAGTTCGATCGTGCAGTGCATCAGCCGAGCTCGCGAGAATGCGCGCACTATCCGCGATCGCATCTCCCGCGAAATGTGGGAGGACTTAAACGGCCTCTATTTCGCCGTGAACAATTTCCATTCAGACGAGGAAATCGCCGCAGGGCCGCACCGCTTCTGCGAAAAGATCATTTTCGGCAGCCATCGTTTCCACGGTGTCACTGACGCAACGCTGCCGCACGATGAAGGTTGGGAATTCCTGCAAGTTGGCTGGTCGCTCGAACGCGCCGAAATGACGGCCCGCCTAGTCGACGTCCAGTACCACAACATCACTGACGCACCTTTGATTTCCGGCGCGGCCGATAATTCCCAGTGGATGGCCGTACTGAAATCCGTGGGCGCCTACGAAGCTTACCGCCGCCGGTACTATTCTCCGATCGAGCCCGACCGCGTGGCCGAGATGCTGATCCTGCACCCTCAGCTTCCGCGCTCAATTCGTTTCTGCACCACCGAGGTGCAGCGCGGCCTCCGCGCGATCAGCCGCAGCGCAGTCGGTTCTTACGCAAACGAAGCGGAACGCGTCACCGGCAAGATGCTCGAACGGCTACGCTACGACACCATCGACGAGATCCTTCGCCAGGGCCTACACGGCTATCTGAATGAGCTGCTGCATATGTTCGGGAAGATCGGTGAAAACATCGCTCGGACATATTTCTATTACGCGGTGGTTGCATGAACCGGTATCACCTCGTTCACATCACGGAGTTTCGCTATGACGGCCCTGTTTCTGAAAGCTACAACGAGGTACGTCTGCGCCCGATTCACGACGAGAGGCAAAGCTGCTTGTCCTTTCGCGTGGTCACAAATCCCGTTTCCCGCGGCACTGCGTACAAAGACTTTTACGGGAACTGGGTGCACCAATTCAATATTCTTCCCGAGCACCGCCATTTGCGAATCGAGTCGGAAGCAGTGGTGCTGACGCATGACGTTTCGTCGGCCGCATCCGACGGCCTGCATTTAGATCGAGTTCGCCAGCTACGTTCTCAACTTCTCGAAGACCATTTTGATTTCGTGGCGCCCTCCGAATACGTTCCCCATCTGCCCCAGCTCTCCGAATTCGCGCAAGCGGCCGAAGACGCGAGTGACGGTTCGATCGGCGGTTTTGCTCGAGCAGCCTCTCAGTTGATTCACGAGCGGTTCAGTTACGTGAAGGGAGCGACGCACGTTCATTCTTCGATTGCGGATTCGCTATCGCTCGGCATGGGCGTCTGCCAGGATTTCGCGCACCTGCTTTTAGGCGTCGTACGCCTTCAGGGGATTCCTGCCCGCTACGTCTCCGGGTACCTGGTTCCAGGTCTCGCAGATTCAACTGAATCGAAGCAGGAGGAAGTTATCGGTGGACAGGCGTCTCACGCCTGGGTCGAAGTTTTCTCCGGCAACGGGGAGTGGCTGCCTTTCGATCCAACTCTCGGAAAACCCGTCGGTCTGCGCCATGTTCGCATCGCGTACGGTCGCGACTATGGCGACGTCGCTCCGGTCCGGGGTGTCTATCGGGGCCACGCTGGCCAGCGTCTTTCCGTCGATGTTCGCGTGCGACCCGTGCTCGACGACGACGGTCACGAACAAATGAGCAAGGACACTGCGGTGCCGCAGCCCCAGCAGCCAACTTCACCTCGGCCTCACCAGCAGGCACAGCAGCAACAATAGTAAACCGCACTGCGAAGATGCATGTGAACGATAGCGGGCATAGATAGTTTCGATTGGACTCAATCAGTTCTCGCTGGCAGACTTTACTCGCTGGTCATCGCCTAGCTGCATTGACCAACAAGAACCCAGAGGTTCCCTCCTAACCCCTGTTCTTCGGTAATTGTCCGGCAGTTTTCTCAATCGCTGACCATGTCGTCTGCACCGATAAGCCCGCTCAGGCTGTCCGCGTGGTGTAGCGGCGCCTAGAAAAAAGATTCCTCAGGAGGGATCAATGACATCAGCGAACAAGCTTCCCAGACTACAGGTTTTATTTCTCTCATTTCTATCCTCGGTTACATTTCCGTCGAACGCATTGGCTCAACCTGCCGCGGACGGCAAGTTCAAGCTCCACAGCGAAACGATGTGGGGGACGATGATCTTGCCGGCAGGTGACTACACATTTGGCGTTGAGCAGGGCGGCGCACTTCCTGTGGTGATGATCTATTCGATCACCGGCAGCGGCAAAGAAATGGTCCTTCCTGCCTACGTCTCCGAGATGGGTCGTTCCGATATCGCCAAGGTCACGCTGGAAAACATCAGCGGCGAATCGGTGGTCACGGCGTTGTACGTGGAGAAACTGGGGCTCGTCTTTCACTACGCCACCGACAAAACAAAAATAGAAATGGCGCGAAGGAAATCATTCCCCGTAACCGAAGCGAATTCGTACGCGCAGGCTAAATAAACTCTACGGCCCGAACGCCGGAACAGGGCAGGCCGATCACAACCCTGCCCCTTCCGGGCCTACTCATTAGTCAGAATTCCCGCTTTGCTCATCCGTCCGTTCTCGAACTTCTTTTCACTTCGTCCGACAAGATAATTGCTTCGGCGATCTGTTTCATCGATTTCCGGGTCTGCCGGCTTTGCTGCTGCAGCGTCAGATAAGCTCTTTCTTCGGTGCTGCCCATCTCGCGTTGCAAAATGCCTTTTGCGCGTTCGAGCAGCTTGCGGGTTTCAAGTTGTTCTGAAAGTTGCGAATTCTCAGTCTCAAGTCGTGCCATTTCGATTTCTGCCCCAACCAGAAATCCAACAGTCGTGATCAACCGGATGTCCCGCTGCTTATAGACGTGCGGTTGAAGGTGTTGCAGATTAATCACTCCCACGAGCTTGCCGCGGCACAACAGGGGTACTGACAAGAATGCCTCGTAAGTGTCCTCTGGCAATTCGTTGAAAAATTTAAAGCGCGGATCTTTTGACGCATCCCGCGCAATTGCGACGGCCACGCGATGCTCTGCCACCCAGCCGGTGATCCCCTGGCCGAGTCGCAACTTCAGCCGGTCCACAGCTTTCCGATGGGGATTCTTTGACGCGCGCAACACGAGTTCTTGACCCTCCTGCACGTAGATAAAGCAGGAGTCGCAGTTCACCAGTGCGTCGGCAAATTCCACCACTCGAAGGAGGGCTTCGTGCAAGGGATCTTGGTCAGATGCCGCGATGCGGCTGCCCAAGTCATGCAGTAGATCTACACCAGTTTCTTGAATTGTATTTGCAGTGTCCATACTCGAACGTAACTGGCATGGCCGCTGCTGTCCAATCGTAGTTCTGGATGAACAGGATAACGATTCTGATGGAAGTGCGCCGGCATCGCGCTTGTGATACTCAAAGCAGCGCGTTACCAGGTGCTGTAGGGAGTGTTTTCAAAGGGTGAAACGGCATCTGACCCGGAATGAACCGAGCAAATGCCGATGCCGGATTGATCGGGATCGAGCAGCGTGTCGCAATTCTCCGTGACCCAGTCTTTTGCGTGAGTAATAGGGTCAGCAGGAATCGAACCCAGGTATTGGCCGCTCACAAGATCGTCAAGCGACTGCGGAGCAGCCTCTTTGTCTCTCGTATAGTCCTGGATGGCTCGATTCATCACTTGCAGATCGGATTTCAGCGCTGCCTCGCGCGCGCGGAGCACGGACTGCTGATAATGCACCGTCGCGAGTGTTGCGAGTACAAGGATGATTGACATCACCACCATCAGCTCCATCAGCGTAAATCCGCGGTCGAGAGCGGCTCGTCGCCGTCCAGTGGAAACCAACTCACGTCTTAGATTTGGAGTCGTCATTTTAGAGTTAAGCGCGTCATCGGCTACCACTCCGAATATTTCGTTCCATCGAGCGCCGTCCCTGTCGATTTCGAATACACGTCGAAGACGTCCTGTCCGCCCCACGATGTCGTATCCGTATCATCCTGCGCCGAACGCATGCCCCAATCCGTGGTCCCGGTCATCGGATCTTTGGGTATTTCACGAAGAAATCGCACGTGCTCGCTTTTCGCGCCCGTCAATTGCACGCCTTTCACTAACGTGTCAAGGTCTGGAGGGTAGCCTTCGGTCCCGGCCTTCACCTGGATCATGTTTTTGTCCGCCGCGTCTTTATAACGGTCAATTGCGGTGCGCATTTCGCGAAGATCGTAGCGGAGATCGGCTTCTTTTCTTCGCTTGATGCTCACTCGCGCTAGCGGTATCGCCACAGCCGCAAGAACGAAAAGAATACCGCAGGCCAAAATCAATTCGATGAGAGTGAACCCAGCGGCGAGTGCGCGAATTCGCCGCGCCCGCGACGAACGAGACGCTAGAATCCGTGGTCCCAACACGCGAAGCGCCAGCCTGCGATTAGCGGAAGTCATCGCGCCTCACTGCACCCGAATTGTGGCTTCCCCGGAAACCATCGGGATACCGCGCTGCTGCGAATCATGTGCGTTAACCTGAAGAATTTGAAGCGCTGTGTTACCGGGAGCCACCGCGCGCACCACGATGCCCAGCAGCGTCCCTGTTCCATTCACGCCCGGCGTGTTCGGCTGGCGCGTCGCCGAGATGATCACTTCGCCGCGTTGTTCATCGATCCGCTGCACGATGGCAATTTCCTGCGTTCCACCTGACAAGAATCCGCCATTGCGAACTTCTTCCACTTGCACCACCGCTGGGTTGTAGTGGATCAGCAAGGGGATCGAGTAAAGATCGGTTACGTTGGAGACGCTCAGCCCCAGCGTTACTTTATCGCCCGGTTTCATCGACACGTTCGGCGGATCAAAGTGCAATTGTGCGGCGGCAGCACCAGTCGCCTGCGCATTGGTCGCCATCGTCGCTGGTGCGCTGCCCGGTCGGGTAGGCGCGGCAGCTGACGGCCCGGGTTGCGCGTTTGCAGGCTGTGCGTCCGCATCCTCGCGATATACGCGCACGTTCGAATCGGTCCCCGCAGCCATCGTGCGCAAGTTTGCGGCTGTGATCGTCGGCAGGCGAATAATGTGTGGCGTCAGTACGATCAATACTTCCTGGTCCTGAATGTCAGTGCTGTTATCCGAAAACAGATATTTAGCCAACGGGACGGACACCAGCCCCGGAATCCCGTTCTGGTTCTTTGTTTCTGTCCGCTGAATTAACCCGCCCAACACGCTAACTTCGCCCTCTTTCAGCCTCACGTCGTGCTCGATCTTGTTTTGCGTTATGACCGGTTGGTTGATTCCGCCGATATTGCTGGTTCCGGCGATCGAAGAAATATCAACGGTGAGTTTCATGCTCACTTCGTTGTCAGGATGCACGCGAGGAGTCACGTCGATGTTCACGCCAACGTCGAGATATTGGAACTGCGTGTTCACCAACGGGTTCACCACCCCCGCGCCCCCGCCCACCCCAACTCCTACTCCTGCTTGGAAGCTGCCGGTTGCCACGGGAACGCGCTGACCAATCTTCAGCGTCGCCTTTTGCCCGTCCGTAACTCGAATTTCCGGGTCCTGAATGATCTTCGTCTTGTTGTCCGTGGCGATTGCGTTTGCCGTGGCGCCAGGGAGAGTGAGGCTGTAGTCCGCCGTCGACAAGCGCTGCAAATTATTCAGAGTAATCTGCGGGATCGTCGTCGTTGTCGTCGATGTCGTTCCGCTGGTTGTGCTGCCACTGTTCGGCTGTACAGAAGTGCGCGGAGTAAACGCCAGCGATACGGTCTGCCCCGGCAATATTCCGAGGTCCCTCAGCCGGTCGAGATTCGCAGACATCACCTGCACGTGGATCAATACTTCCGGCTTCGCCTTGTCGATGTCGCGGATAATTTTTCCGGCGAGTACAAGTTTGTCCGGCGTGTCACGGATCACGATGGCGTTTTGCGAGTTCACCTGCTGGATTCGCCGCAAATCGAGCAACTGACGAAGGCCGGTGACGATTTCGGTCAAATCCTGCGGCGTTAGAGTGTTTGACACGTAAAACGTCTTGACGACTTCGTCTTCCACGTCCTTGCGCTTCTGCGGATTGTCCGGCGCGACAAAAATCACGCTCGGCGTGATCGGCTTCCAGAACGATTTGCTTTCGAGCGATACAGCGTCGAGCGCCTGTTCGAGTGTTACATTAGGCAGCTCTGCCGTAATCCGGCGCGATGTAAAGTCCGGATCAAAAATCACGCTCAACCCGGCGAGTTTCGCGATCGTCTCGTAAACGACGCGCGTATCGTTCGTCATTTTCAAATTGATTGGTTCGCGCGATAGAGGCTTCAGCGCCGGAGGCGCCTCCAGCATCTCATCGTCATGAGAGCTTAAACTAATCGATTTAGGCGCTTCGGACGCGCCCTGTGCTGCGATTTGTTCGAGTGTTCGCTTAATCTCCTGGTCCGCGATCGAGCTCGATGGGTCAATCGCCTGTGCCTTCTCGAATTCAGTCAGCGCCCGCTGCAAATCGCCTATCTGCACCGCTTTTCGGCCCTGCTGGATATGGAATTGGCCGTCCTCGAACCGCATGTTCGCGGTCCGCAGCTTGTACTCGGCGTTTGTAGGCTCCTCGCGGAGAGCGCGCTGGTAGAAAACGTAGGCGGTATCGTAGTCCTGAGCGGCTTCGGCCTTCTTTGCGGACTGGAAGTCGGTATTCGACTTAGGACAGCCGCCTAGAAGCACTCCTGCCGCAACCAGGGAACACACTAGGCTTAAACGCCCCAAGGGCGCTCGGAAAGCCCCAATTAGCCTCGAAGACCTCGGTACCGTTACCCGAGATCCTGACTCCGCACAGACTGCTCGCAAACCGGCTATACGATGCAAAAACGCCCTCCGATGTGGGCTCTTTGAGGCCAGTGAAAGTCTAGCACCCGCTGTGTGATGCGGCAACAAATCCCAGCGTTGCCGTACTATAGAAACTAATACCCCGGTACATATCGAAGTTCGCACACGGGTTACAAACACATGAAGGCTGCAAAAGTATCGCGCAATTGCCTGAATCTGCGTCTTGCGGGTTATCTAACCCGGCGGCTATGATAGTTACTCCATGAGATCGGCGGAAAAAAAGCAGCAGTACGAGGGCGTCAAGATCGTCGCCCAGAATCGCTCAGCCTCCTATAACTACACCCTAGGCGATAAATTCGAGGCAGGACTGGTACTGGTCGGCACTGAGGTTAAAACCCTGCGGGAAGGCAAAGCCGCCCTTCGCGACGCTTTCGCCGAGGTTCGCGGTACTGAGGCTTGGCTGGTAAACTCTCATATTCCGGAATACTCGCCCGGCGGCTCGCGAAACCACGACCCGCTGCGGAAACGCAAGCTTTTATTGCATCGGCGGGAAATCGATAAACTCCAGGTTGCAACGCAGCAGAAAGGCATGACCATCGTCCCGCTGAAGTTTTATTTCCGCGACGGCATGGCGAAATGCGAGCTAGCGGTCGGCAAAGGAAAGAAGTTCCACGACCGCCGCGAATCCGAAAAACAAAAAGAAGCCAAACGCGAAGCCAGCGAAGCGATCAGTCGCTCGCGGCGCCGATAAGACCAATAAAATCGCAAAAATTGAAAGGAACCCATGCAGATCCAGATCGATTCTCAGCCGTACGCCTCAATTCAAGCCGATGCGCTCGTTACATACGTTTTTGACGGTGACAACAAGCTCGATGGTCTCCTCGCCGATATCGATCGCAGCATGACCGGCGGCCTCGCCGCGCTCGTCGCGAGCGGCGAGATTACCGGCAAGGCACTCGAACTCGTTCTCGTGCATTTTCCCGAGGGCATGGATGCAAAGCGTTTACTCCTGGTCGGAGCAGGGAAGCCGGCGAAATTTGCCGTTGGCGACTTGCGCAAGATTGCCGGCACGGCCGCCCGCTATCTGAAATCCCGCGGCGTGAAAAAGATGGTTTTCCTCGCCCGCGAAGGCGAGCGCGGCCCCGCTGCCGCGCAAGCGGTTACAGAAGGCTTGCTCGTAGCGGAATTTGAATCCGACAAATACCGCACGAAAAAGCCGGCCGAAAAAAATAACCACGAGATTCAATCCGCGTCGCTCGCAGGTTTCGATGGCTCAAAAAGCGCCGAACTCAACACCGCCATCGAACATGGCCGCATCATCGCCGAATCCCAGAATTTCGCGCGCGATCTCATCAACGAGCCCTCGAATCGCCTCACCCCTCGCATGCTCGCCGCCCGCGCCGAAGCGATGGCCAAAGAAGTCGGTCTCGGAGTCGAAATTCTCGACGACCGCAAGATCACAGAACTGAAAATGGGCGCTCTCCTGGGCGTGGCTCAAGGCAGCGTCGAACCGCCTCGCGTAATCGTTGTGCGTTACGAACCGCTATCGCCGCGGCCCGGCGGCCCGGTACTCGGACTCGTCGGCAAGGCCGTCACTTTCGATACCGGCGGCATCTCCATCAAGCCAGCCGATAACATGGAAAAAATGAAGTACGACATGGGCGGCGGAGCCACGATGCTCGGCGCAATGCGCGCCATTGCGCTTCTTAAGCCGTCTGTGTCTGTGATTGCCGTAATTCCCGCCACCGAAAACATGCCCGGCGGCCGCGCCCAAAAACCCGGCGATGTCCAAGTCGCAATGTCAGGGAAAACAATCGAAGTGATCAACACCGATGCCGAAGGTCGTATGGTTCTGGCCGACGGCGTCACTTACGCCAAGAAGCTCGGCGTCACCCACATCATAGACGCGGCCACGCTGACTGGCGCGATCCAGGTCGCCCTCGCCAACGTTCACGTCGGTGCCTTCGGCACTCCGCGCGAATATCTCGATCAATTCCTCGAGAGCGCGAAATCCGCCGGCGAAAAAATGTGGCCCATGCCCATTGACGACGAGTATCAGGAAATGATCAAGAGCAATATCGCCGATATTCGCAACACGGGCAGCGGCAAAGGCGGCGGCGCCAGTACCGGCGCCTGGTTCATAAAGGAATTCGCGGAAGATACCCCGTGGATCCACCTCGATATCGCCGCAACGTGCTGGGTCGATGAAGGCCGCCCCTGGCTCGCCAAAGGCCCCACCGGTGTAGCCATCCGCTCAATCGTGGATTTCGCGATGAAGTTGTAGCGGAACATCCGACGTGCGCGCTGTGCATTGCGCAATCAGCCGATACTGGGTAGCCACGGCGAGCGCTGTTCTCGTCGTGGGATCTCGTGACTCTCGACGTTGTAGCGGCCGCCTTTAGGCGGGCGGAGTTGCTTTTTTTTGCGTCTCTGTTTAATTCCGATCTTGCTCTTGAGTTGTCATAATCTGAAAATTCAAGTGTGAAATTTCAAATTGCCTGGCTACATCTTCTCCGGCGCCACAATCCCCATCAATCCTAGGGCTCTCACCAACTGCTCCCGCACCAGAGCCGTCAACGCAAGTAAAAACGCCCGCTTCTCAGCGTCTTCCTCCGACAAAATATGATGCTTGTGATAAAACGCGTTAAACGCCTGCGCTAGTTCAAACGCATAGCGCGCCACAAATGCCGGCTCTTGCGCCGCCACCGCCGCCTCCACACGTGCGTTGAGCGAACCCGCCATTACAACCAAATCCCACAAATCATCGCCGCCCGGCGCTGCCAAAAATTTTGCGGTCTCCAAATCTCCGCTCTTCAACCGCGCTAGATTCGCCGTATCTTCAGCCGCGATTTTCTGATCGCCTTTCAGCCCCTTTCGCAAAATCCCATTCACTCGCACTACCGCATACTGTACGTACGGCCCCGTTTCGCCCTCAAAACTCAACGCATCCTTGAAATCGAACGCAATCACTGTCGATCGTGTGAATCGCAGCAAAAAATATCGCAGCGCACCAATCGCCACCGGGTGTGAAATCGCCTCGCGCTCCAATTCGGACGCATCCGCATGCCGCGCGTCCACCTCCGCCCGCGCGCTCGCCTCAAGCCGGTCAAGCAGATCATCCGCCTTTACACCCTGCCCCTTTCGTCCACTCACCTCGACGTAAGGCTTCTTGGCGTCTTCCTCGGGAATCTCGTATCCCATCTCTCTCGCGCACCGCGGCGTCAGCGCGACAACGTTATAAGCGAAATGCTTTAACCGGTCCGCTTGTTCGGTATATCCAAGCGCCCGCAAACCAGCCACCACCACTTGCTGCGGATATGCCTGTCGCGAATCGATCACATTGAACACATCCTGCGCGCGCCCGAACGATGGTGCTCCCGGATCGTCTCGCTCGCTCGACGTTACCCACGCTTCGTGTCCATCCGGATGCGTATGAAATCGTCGGTAATGAAAATCGCGCCCGAGCAATCCAAATTTCCAAAGGTGATAGGCGATATCCTTGCCCACATACGTCACTGTGCCATTCGACCGCACGATTATTTTCGCTTCGGCAAGCTCGGCCGGCTCGTCGGCTAGTGCTTCGCCCGGAAGCTCATCGGTCGTGACGGCCCCAGACTTCTCCGTATCCGACGGAAGCTCCATCACCCAGCACCCGGCGTTCTTACCCGACGCCGCCATCTGAATCGCGCCGCGTTCCTTCAACATCGCAAACGCGGCGTCCCAAAATTTCAAATGCAGAATCTCGCTCTCCTGTGAAAGCAAATCGTAATCAATCCCTAGCCGGTCCAGCGTCTCGAGATGGCGATGAACTATAGCCGTCGACACCAGCTCCGCCATCTTCGCCGCTTCGCCCGTTCCGTCCTCGATTGCCCTCAGCGTCTGCGATCGCAACTCCAGCCGCGCCTTGTCCTCCGCCAGAAATTGCGTCACTCGCGTGTAAAGGTCCCAGCAAACGAAATCAAATTTCGGTTGTGCAACCAGCGCCTGCACGTCGGCAATTGTCTTTTTCTCGAGATGCAAAAATCCAAGAACTACGTCAGCGACCTGGACGCCCGTGTTATCGATGTAATTCTGAATCTCTACGCGCCGCCCCGTATGCCGCAGCAGCCGCACAAACGTGTCGCCGAGCACTGCATTTCGCAGGTGCCCGATGTGCGCCGCCTTGTTCGGATTAATCGCTGTATGCTCCACGATCGTCTTCGGTCGATCTGCTTCCGCTGCAGGGCCAGCTTCCGCCTTCGACGCATCGATCAGCGCCCCTCGAAGGAACTCCGCCCGGTCAAAGAAGAAGTTCAAATACCCGCCGCCGGCCACCTCTACTCGCGCCACTCCCGGAATCGGCTTCAGCGAATTCGCTATCTCCTGCGCCAGCAGTCGCGGCGACACCTTCTTTCCGCCGCGGACTTTCTCGCCGCCCTTCTCGCCCGCCTCGCCCGAAGGATCCTGTCTCGCGTCCGCAGCCAACCGCTTCGCCAGCTCAAAACAGAGCGGTGACGCCACCTCGCCCATCGCTAGTTTTGGCGGCCGCTCCGTGGCAATCGGCACATCCGTCTTGTACCGCTCATGAATGTGGTGCCGCAGCGCCTTCCGTATCCGGTCCTCCACCGCTTTGTACACGAGGCTCCTTACGTTGAGTGAATCTCGCGATTATAGGTAATGCGCCGGGAAGCGTCAAAGCTACGCAGTCAGAACGGTCGCCACCACACCAGTTGTACATGCTTTACCATCAGTTACTCTTGTGCTAACATCAGCTGCGATGAAACGAGATGACTTAGAAGCAAGGCCGTGACAGAGGATCAAGACGCCCCGCGATCCGCGGCCCACGCTCCGTCGAGCGTGGGCGAAACAAGGACGCCTCCTCACCTCATATTTCTAATCGCAAACGCGCGATTAGAATCCTCCGTAAGTCACAGAAAACAAACCCCTCTAAGAATTTCTAATCGCAAATGGTTGGCGATTTTTAGTTTGTCTTATAAGACTTCATCGTCGTCCTGGCGCGCCGGCTGGACCGATCTCCCAGAGCCAATCGGCACGCCCAACAATCCCGTCCCACCCCCGCATTTGACACTACTTAGCTCACAGACTAGTATCGTTTTTTCGCCTCACCGCGAAGATTTCACCGAAGAGCGCATGAAAAGCCTCGGCATCGCATATTTCGACTGTTTTTCGGGCATCAGTGGTGACATGGTGCTAGGCGCCCTTGTCGACGCCGGCGCCGACCTTCACCGGATCGAATCCGAACTTCGTAAACTCGGCCTGGATAACTGGACCATCTCGGCAGAGAAAGTGAAGCGCGGCGCGATCTCTGCGACACACGTAAAGGTCGTTACCCAGGAAGATCACCATCACCGCGGGCTTTCAATCATCCTGAGGCGCATCGACGAGGCACGTCTCTCACCTCGCGCCGCCGCTCGCGCCAAGAAAATCTTCGAACGCCTCGCCGCTGCCGAAGCCAAAGTTCACGGCATCAAAATCGAGGATGTTCACTTCCACGAAGTGGGCGCGGTCGATTCCATCATCGATATCGTGGGCTCGGCCATTGGATTTGATTTTCTCGGCATCGATGAATTTTCGTGCAGCGCATTTGACGTGGGATCAGGCCAGGTGAAAACCGCGCACGGTTTGCTCCCGGTTCCGGCTCCTGCCACGGCCGAGCTTCTGCGGGGCGCGCCAACTTATTCCAGCGGAATCGTGCGCGAACTCGTTACGCCCACCGGAGCCGCGATTGCCACCGCGCTTTCTACGAGCTTCACCGGGATTCCGCCGATGACGCTTCGTACCATCGGCTACGGCGCAGGAACCGCCGACTTGAAAGAAAAAGCCAACGTTTTGCGCATCCTGATCGGCGATTCGCCCGAACTCGAAAAGCACAGCTCCGCCAATTCGAATTGGGATTCACCCGTCACCGTGATCGAAACGAACCTTGACGACATGAGCCCGCAAATCTATGGCTACTTCGCCGAGCAAGCCTTGGCTTTGGGCGCCCTGGACGTCTTCTCGACGCCCGTGCAAATGAAAAAGAATCGTCCGGGCCAACTCGTCACGCTACTCAGCGAACCCGAAAACGTGTCTCGTCTGATCGATCTTATTTTCAGCGAGACCACAACGATTGGCGTGCGCACCTACGATGTTCGCCGCAAAACCCTTGAGCGCGAACTGGTTCCGGTCAACACGCCACTCGGTGCCATCCGAATGAAAGTGTCGCGGAT
>Ga0210387_10002820_pt1 | contig 13325 bp, 13 predicted proteins | sample IncBWC7OmetaG_FD_160108 | JGI IMG/M metagenome (GOLD analysis project Ga0210387, IMG submission 160108) | Forest soil microbial communities from Barre Woods Harvard Forest LTER site, Petersham, Massachusetts, United States - Inc-BW-C-7-O ...
GTCATCGCCGAATATCTTGATCACCAGCGGGCTGTGCGCGCCACCGATCATGTCGTTGACGCCGTCGATGATGGGTTGACTGATGCCGATCGAATAGCCGGGCAGATCCTTGGCCAGACCCGCTGATAGCTTGTTGAGGAACTGTTTTTTCGACTCGTGCTCCGGCCAGCCGTCATAGCTGGTGAGCCCGACCGGCGCTTCGATATGGGACATGGTCCAAGAATCGGTACCGTCATCGTTGCGGCCGGTCTGTGTGACCACGTACGACACCTCGGGATACTTCAGTATGGCGCGGCGCAGATCGCTCGCCATGTCGCTCGCCTTGTTCAAGGCGAGACCTGTCGGCATTTGCACTTGAAGCCACAGCGCGCCTTCATCCAGATCCGGCAGGAAATCGCGGCCGACGGTGGCGCCCAGCCCAATGACCGCCAGCAGCGCGAAAATGGCGACGCCGTAGATGATCCGCGGCTGCTCCAGACACTCGCTTAAGACCCGGTCATACCACACGGTCAGCCGTACCAGCCAACGGTTGTGATAGACCCGGCCGGGCTTGCGAAACGCCATGTACGCCAGTCCCGGCACCAGGGCCAGCGCCGTCAGCAAGGCGCCGAACAAGGCATAGCCCATGGTATAGGCCATGGGCGTGAAGAGCTTGGCTTCCGCACGCTCAAAGGAAAACATCGGCAGATACGCCGTGATGATGATCAGACTCGCAAAGAAAATCGGCCGCGTGACCTGCAGCGTGGCGGCCTTTGCTTCGTCTTCGCTCAAGGTTTCGTTGGGCAGTGCCTCACGCCGCCGCAGGACCGATTCGGTCACAACGATGGCCCCGTCGACCAGGATCCCGAAATCGATCGCGCCCAGCGACAGCAGATTCGCCGACACGTGCGTGAGATTGAGCAGTGAGAAGACGGCCACCAGCGCCAGCGGAATCGTGACCGCGACGACCAGCGCGCTGCGCGGGCTGCCGAGGAACAGAATCAAAATCAAAAAAACCAGCGCGATGCCTTCCAAAATCGTTTGGCCGACCTTGTGCACCGTCGCCCGCACCAGATTGTCGCGGTCGATGTACGCTACGATCTTCACGCCGTCGGTCGCCAATGTCCGGTTGAGTTCAGCCACCTTGGCGTGGATGCCGCGCAAGGTCTCGGAAGGGTTCTGATACTTCAGCATCAGCACGATCCCCTCGATCGTGTCCGGATTGTTGTCCTTGCCTAAGATGCCTTCCCGTTCCTGATGGTTGAGCGTGGTGCGGCCGAGGTCGCGGACCAACACCGGCGTGCCGTTGAACTGGGTCACGACGATGCTGCCGATCTGTTCCAGTTTGTGAATCAGGCCGACCCCGCGGATCACGTAGCTCTGATCGCCGCGAGAGACGCGTCCGCCGCCGGCATTCGTGTTGTTGCCGTTGATGGCGCTGATGACATCGCCGATGCCCAGCCCATAGTGCTCGAGCTGCTTCGGATCAAGATCGAGCTGATACTCGGTGGTAAAACCGCCAAAATTGATGTCATCGACCACGCCCGGCACGGATTTCAGGGCCGGAATCACCTTCCATCGCTGAATTTCGGACAACTCCTGCAGATTCTTGCTGTCCGATTCGAGCGTGTAGCGATAGATTTCGCCGCCGGGGCCTGACACCGGGTCGATCGAGGGCGTGGCTCCTGCAGGCAACACGGCCTGGCTGATGCGCTCATTCAGGCGCTGCCGAACCCAGTAGTCGTCGTAGCCGTCGCGAAACAGCACGGTAATCAGCGACAGCCCGAAAGTGCTCTGGGAGCGCATCAGGATCATGCCGGGCGTCCCGTTGATGGCCCGCTCCAACGGCACGGTGATCAGCTGCTCGACTTCTTCGGCGGCCAGGCCGGGGATTTGCGTGGTCACCTGCGAGGCGACGTCGCCAAGCTCGGGGTACGCCTCGACGGAGAGCGTTTCCCAGGCATAGATGCCAAAGCCGCCGAACAGCACCGCCAGGATGATGACGGCGATGCGGCGGTGCAGGCAAAAAGTGACGAATTGGTCAATCATTGAGCAGGATCGCGCCTTTCACCACGACTTGATCGCCGGCCTTGACGCCCGAACGGATGGCGACCGACGTCCCCTCTTGCAGCTCCGGATCGACGGCGCGCCGCTCGAAGGTCCACGGCGCCACGGCAACGAACACACTGGTGCGGTCGTTGTTCATGAGCAATGCGGAACTCGGCAGGACAATGCGCTCGCCGGGGGCTCCCGCCAGCGTAACGGTCGCGAACATGTTCGGCTTGAGCGCGCGATCTGCGTTCGCGAACGCAATGCGCAGCTTGTCGCGGCGTGAATCGGGTTCGATGACGTCCGATACGAACAGCACTTTGCCGTGCAACATCCGCTCCGGATAAGCGACCAGGCTCACCTCGGCGTCTTGGTCCTTGGAAACTGCGGCGATGTCCTTTTCCGGAAGCATGGCCGTGACCCAAATGACACTGAGATCGGCAATCGTCATGATCGGCTGCCCGGTGTCGTTGATGGTCGTGCCGGGGGTGATGGCCAGCGTCGTCACGCTGCCGCTCAGCGGCGCGGTCACGGTGAGCACCCGGGTCGAGGGCTTGGCATCGACGGAGCCGCCGAGGATCTTGAGGTGCGCCTCGGTTCTCAAGTGTTCGGCGAGGGCCTGCGCGGCGTTGCTCTTGGCTTGGTCCAGATCCTGATCCGAGGCGGTCCCGAGCTTGGACTGCTCCTGCTGGCGCGCCAGGATTTTTTCGGCCAGCCGCAGGGCGTCCGAGGCCTTGTCGTTATCGTCGTAGGCTTGCGCGAGATCCGGTGAATCGATGACCGCCAGCACCTGGCCGCGGGACACGCGCTCGCCCAATGCCACCTTCAGTTCGCGCACGCGGCCGCCGAGCAGCGGAAAGATGCTGGCGGTGCGCGCGGGATCGGATTCGACGACCGCGGGCAGCACCAGCTTCGGTGTCACCGGCTGCACCGGCGCCTGCATCACGCTCAAGCGGTTGCGCAATGCCGAACCTTCCGGGACAAAGATCCGGTTGCCCTGGCGGGTCATCAACTCGGGCGCTGCGTTCTTGACCGATTCGTGCAGCAGTCCGAATCCGTGAGTAAAGAGCGCTGCTGCGAACAGCAATCCCAGCCCGATGCCGCCCCACAGAAAAGCTCGGCCGCGTGCTGAAGCCTGATGGTCGTGTATCGGCATGACGTATCCCGTAAGAGTTGGGCAGACGTTAGGACAATTCGGTTACACATCAGTGTCTGCGGCACGCGCCTATCCCTTAGAGGCGACCCAGATCTTCAGCGTGCGGGAATCCTATGCCTCTTCCCTTATCCTGTCTAGGGGGATAGGATACGAGACACTGTCATGAGCCATACCTTTCCCGAAATCACGACCCGATTGAAACGCGCTCAAGGCCACCTGGCCGCGGTAATCGACATGATCCAGTCCGGCAGAGCCTGCATGGATTTGGCGCAACAGCTTCACGCGGTGGAAAAGGCGATCGGCAATGCCAAGAAGGAGCTGATCAAGGATCACATCCACCATTGCATGGAAGAAACCTCCGAGGCGCTGCCGCGCGAATTCAGAGATCTGATCAAGGAATTCCAGGGCGTCACCAAGTATCTGTGACGCGGCAACCCCGGCGTCGATCGACTCAGCCTTTTGGCTTTTCCATTGCGATCGCGATTGCCTCGGCTTTTTCCTTGTCGTCCAGTTTGGCGGGCCGCGTCCAGACATCGACGGTGACTTGCTTCGAGCGCTCCAATGTCAGCTTGTTGTCGGACGTGCTGCTGGTAATCGTGGAGCCGGCGCCGATGGTCGCGCCCACGCCGATTCGCACGGGTGCGACCAGCATGCTGCCGGATCCGATGGAGGCGCCGTCCTCGATGAGGGTGGGCCACTTGTTCTCGCCGTCGTAATTGACGGTGACACTGCCGGCGCCGACGTTCACGCCCTTGCCCACCCGCGAGTCTCCCAGGTAGGTCAGATGATTCGCCTTGCTTCCCGCGCCGATTTCCGTGTTTTTGACTTCCACAAAATTGCCGATGTGCACCTCGCGGTGCATGACGGTGCCGGGCCTGAGCCTCGCGAAAGGGCCAATGCGGCAATGCTGCGCGACGATGGCATGATCGATCACGCTGTTGGCAAAGATCTCGGTGCCCTCGCCGATCCGTGAATGGGCAATGACGCAATTGGGACCCACCTTGACCCCCGCAGCGAGGTGGACGTTGCCGATCAAGACTGCGTTGACATCGATGAACACATCGCGGCCGACCTGCACATCGCCGCGTATGTCGATGCGCGTGGGATCCGCCAGGGTCGCTCCCGCGAGCATCAATTCTTCTGCGCGCTCGCGCCTCAACGCCGCTTCCACTTGCGCGAGCTGAATCTTGTCATTGACGCCCATGACCTCGGTGGGATCCGGGGCCAGAATCGCATCGACCCGCGTGTTCGCCTGCACGGCGCTCGCGACCACATCGGTCAAAAAATATTCGCGCTGCGTATTGTCCCGTCCCAGCCCCAACAGCCATTCGCGCAAGGCTCCCGCGGCAGCGGCCATGAGTCCGGAATTGACTTCGCGTATTTGCAGCTGCTCGGGCGCGGCGTCCTTGTGCTCGATGATCGCGGTCACGCGGCCCTCCGCGTCGCGCACGATGCGTCCGTAGCCAGCGGCATCCTCGAGATTGACGGTGAGCATCGCCAGCGTGCCTTCGGCGGCAGCCGCAATGAGCTTTTGCAGCGTGCCGGCGCGAATCAACGGCACATCGCCGTACAGCACCAGCACCGTGTGGTCGTCGGGAATGACGCACATGGCCTGCATCACGGCATGGCCGGTGCCCAGCTGCTCCGCCTGCAGAATCCATTCGACGTTTTTTTCGTGGGCGAAGGCCGCCTGCACCTGCGCGCCGCCATGGCCGTAGACCACGTAGATGTTTTCCGGATTCACGCCGCGCGCAGCGTTGATCACATGCTGCAACAGCGGCTGACCCGCCAGGGGCTGCAATACTTTCGGTAAGTCGGAGTTCATCCGTTTGCCCTGGCCGGCGGCCAGAATGACGACCGAAAGTTTCATCGATACTCCGAACGGAGGTCCTAGCGTTTCTTGCGCAGGCGCTCTATGGCTCGCAATTGTGCCACGGCGCGCAGCAGTTCGGCCTGCGCTTCGGCGATTTGCACCTTGTCGCCGCGGCTGGCGACGGCTTCTTCCGCGCGTTGTTTGGCGGCCAAGGCGGCCGCCTCGTCCAGGTCCTTGGCCCGCGCCGCCGTGTCGGCGAGCACGGTCACCAGGTGCGGCTGGATTTCCAGTGCGCCGCCGCCGACGTAGAACACCTGTTCCTCATGGCCTTCCGACTGCACGCGGACTTCGCCGGCCTTCAAGGTCGTCAACAACGGTGCGTGACGCGGGTAGATGCCGAGCTCGCCTTGCGAGCCCGGCACGAACACCATGCTCGCCTCGCCCGAGAAGATCTGTCCTTCGGCGCTGACGATATCGACGTGAATGGTGTTGGCCATGATGGTTCTTTAGGCCAGCGTCTTGGCTTTCTCGACGGCTTCTTCGATGGCGCCGATCATATAGAACGCCTGTTCCGGCAGATGATCGTACTCGCCCGCGACGATGGCCTTGAAGCCCTTGATCGTGTCCTTGAGCGGCACGATCTTGCCATCCTGGCCCGTGAACACCTTCGCCACGTTGAAGGGCTGCGACAGAAATCGCGTGATCTTGCGGGCCCGGTACACGCTGAGCTTGTCCTCTTCCGACAGCTCATCCATGCCCAAGATTGCGATGATGTCCTGCAGCTCTTTCGCACGCTGCAGCACGGCCTGCACGGCGCGCGCCGTGTTGTAGTGTTCCTCGCCCACGACCAACGGATCCAGCTGGCGGCTGGAGGAGTCCAGGGGGTCGACCGCGGGATAGATGCCGAGCGAGGCGATTTGCCGCGACAACACCACGGTAGCGTCCAAGTGTGCAAACGTCGTCGCCGGCGAAGGGTCGGTCAGGTCGTCCGCGGGCACGTACACGGCCTGAATCGAGGTGATGGAACCGGTCTTGGTCGAGGTGATGCGTTCCTGCAGCACGCCCATTTCCTCGGCCAGCGTCGGTTGGTAACCCACCGCGGAGGGCATGCGGCCAAGCAGCGCGGACACTTCCGTGCCGGCCAGCGTGTAGCGATAAATATTGTCGACGAAGAACAGCACGTCGCGGCCCTTGCCGGAAGCCTGTTTTTCGTCGCGGAAATATTCCGCCATGGTGAGGCCCGTGAGCGCGACGCGCAGACGGTTGCCCGGCGGTTCGTTCATCTGGCCGTACACCATGGCCACCTTGGACTTGGACAGGTCGTCCTTGTCGATGACGCCCGATTCGATCATCTCGTGATAGAAGTCATTTCCTTCGCGGGTGCGCTCACCGACGCCCGCAAACACCGAAAGACCGCTGTACTGCTTGGCGATGTTATTGATGAGTTCGAGCATGTTCACGGTCTTGCCCACGCCGGCACCGCCGAACAATCCGACCTTGCCGCCTTTGGCAAATGGCACCAGCAGGTCGATGACCTTGATGCCCGTCACCAGAAGATCCTGGCCGCCCGCCTGCTCGTCATAGGCCGGCGCCGGCCGGTGAATGGGCAGGTGTTCCTTCGCATTGACCGGGCCTCTTTCATCCTGCGGTTTGCCGAGAACGTCCATGATGCGTCCCAACGTGGCGGCTCCCACCGGAACGGAAATACCCTTGCCGGTGTTCTTTACGGTGAGGCCGCGGCGCAGCCCCTCGGAGGCGCCCATGGCGATGCAACGCACGATGCCGTCGCCCAATTGCTGCTGTACTTCCAGCGTCAAGTCCACGTCATCGAGGATGAGCGCATCGTAGACTTTGGGAATCTGATCGCGCGGAAATTCCACGTCGATGACCGCGCCGATGATTTGCACGATTTTGCCGCTACCGCTGGACATGTCTATTGACCTCTCAACGGGGTTGCTGCGCAACCCCGAACATTATGCGGCGCTTCGCGCCGGTGCTACTAACCTTCTCTCTACCCAAACTAAACTGCTGCCGCGCCGATTCTCATGGCCTTCGGCCAACTATTCCCGTCACATCACACTGCTGCGGCCCCGCCGACGATCTCTGACAGTTCCTTCGTGATCGCGGCCTGGCGGGCCTTGTTGTAAATGAGCTGAAATTCTTCGATGAGATCGCCGGCGTTGTCCGAGGCGCTCTTCATCGCCACCATGCGCGCCGCCATTTCGCAGGCGACGTTTTCGACCGCGCCCTGGAATACCTGCGACTCGACGTAGCGCATCAGGAGGCCGTCGAGAATCGCGACCGAGTCCGGTTCGTAGATGTAGTCCCAGCGTTCCTGAAGATCGTCCTTGTCGACGGTCTGCAGGGGCAGCAGCTGCGAGACGACGGCCTTTTGGGTCATCGTGTTGACGAACACGTTGTGCAACAGCAGCAGCTGATCGATCTTGGCGTCCCGATAAAAATCGAGCATCACCTTGGTGGTGCCGATCAGTTCAGCGACATGCGGCCGGTCGCCCAAGTGCGTGACCGACGCTGCGATTTCGATGCCGGCCAAACGCTTGAAGAACTGCAGCGCCTTGGAGCCGATGACGCACAGGTACACCTTGTTGCCGCGCGACTGCGCCTCGCGGATTGCGGTGAGCGCGGCCTTGAACAGATTCAAATTGAGCGAGCCGGCCAGGCCGCGATCGGTGCTGATCACGACGATGCCGACGGCTGTCACCGGCCGCTCCAGTGTGAACGGATGTTTGTAGTCCAGGTTCACCTGGCGCAAGTGGCCGACCAGCTTGCGGATCTTCTCGGCATAGGGGCGCGCGGCACGCATGCGCTCCTGTGCCTTGCGCATCTTGCTCGCCGCCACCATTTCCATGGCCTTGGTGATCTTCTGAGTATTTTTGATACTCGCGATCTTGCTGCGGATTTCCTTTGCGCCTGCCATTGCGTTTCCTGCCTCTTGCCTACAGCGTCGCGAAGAATTCGTCGCAGCACTTCTTCAGTGCGGCTTCGACGTCTTTTGACAGGTCCGGCTTTGTGTTGATGCTCTTCAGCAGGTCCGCATGGCTGGAGCGCGCGAAGGCCTGCAATGCGGCTTCTGTTTCCACCACTTTGAGGCGATCGATCTTGTCGAAATAGCCGTTGTTGCCGGCAAACAGGGACAGCGCCATCTCCGCCACCGACATGGGCGCGTACTGCTTCTGCTTCATGAGCTCGGTGACACGCTGGCCGCGCTCGAGCTGTTTGCGCGTGGCCTCGTCCAAATCGGAGGCGAATTGCGAGAACGCCGCCAGCTCGCGGAACTGCGCGAGCGCCAAACGGATGCCGCCGCCCAGCTTCTTGATGATGTTGGTCTGCGCGGCGCCGCCGACGCGCGATACTGAAATGCCGGCATTGATGGCGGGGCGCATGCCGGCGTTGAACAGGTCGGTTTCCAGGAATATCTGGCCGTCGGTGATTGAAATCACGTTGGTCGGCACGAACGCCGTAACGTCGCCTGCCTGGGTTTCAATGATGGGCAGTCCGGTGAGTGATCCGGTCTTCCCCTTGACGCGGCCTTCCGTGAATTTCTCCACGTATTCTTCGTTGACGCGCGCGGAACGCTCGAGCAGGCGCGAATGCAAGTAGAACACGTCGCCGGGATAGGCTTCGCGGCCAGGGGGCCGGCGCAGCAGCAGCGAGATCTGCCGATACGCCACGGCCTGTTTGGACAAGTCGTCGTACACGATCAGCGCGTCTTCCCCCCGGTCCATGAAGTACTCGCCCATGGCGCAGCCGCCGTAGGGAGCGAGATATTGCATGGCTGCCGGCGTCGAGGCCGAGGCGGCGACGATGATGGTGTGGCCCAAGGCGCCATGCTCTTCGAGCTTGCGCACCACATTGGCGATCGAACTTTGTTTCTGTCCGATGGCGACATAGACGCATTTAACGCCGGTGCCCTTCTGATTGATGATGGTGTCGATGGCCACCGCGGTCTTGCCGGTCTGGCGGTCGCCGATGATGAGTTCGCGTTGACCGCGGCCGATCGGCACCATGGCGTCGATGGCCTTGAGGCCGGTTTGCACCGGCTGCGACACGCTCTTGCGGAAAATCACGCCCGGTGCGACGCGCTCCAACGGAGATTTCAACTTGGCGCTCACCGGGCCCTTGCCGTCGATCGGCGTGCCCAGCGCATCGACCACACGGCCCAGCAATTCCGGGCCCACCGGCACTTCGAGAATGCGGCCGGTCGTTTTGACTTCCGAACCTTCCGAGATGTGCTTGTAGTCGCCGAGCACCACGGCACCGACCGAATCTTGTTCGAGGTTCAGTGCCAGGCCGAAGGTGTTGCCCGCGAACTCCAACATTTCACCGTAGCGTGCGTCCGCCAGCCCATGCACGCGCACGATGCCGTCGGTGACGCTGACCACGGTGCCGACGTTGCGCGCCTCGGAGGCGGATTTGAATTTGTCGATCCGCGCCTTGATCAGGTCGCTGATTTCAGATGCCTTGATGGACATAAATAGTTCCTAGCTTCCCAATTCTGTGGCAAGTCGTTGCAATCGGCCTTTCAATGAGCCGTCGATGACCAAATCTCCGGCACGCACTATCGCGCCGCCCAAAAGGGTTGTATCCACGGTGTTTTGCATGCGTACCGTGCGTTTCAGGCGCGTGCTCAAGGCCTGCGCAAGCTTGTCGGCTTGAGCGCCGTTCAATGCGATGGCGGAGACGACTTCGACGTCGACGGTGTTCTCCACGCCTGAGCGCAGCTCTTCATAGTGAGCGCGGATTTCCGGCAGCAACAGCAGACGGTGATTTTCAGCCAAGATCCGCACGAAATTTTGCATCGCTGGATTCAATTTGGCCCCGGCAACATCGACGATGATGCTGACCAGGTCGGCCTGGCTCCACTTCGGGCTTTTGGTGAGGAGGGCGACGCGCGGATCGGAAACGATCTCGGCTGCGGCCTCCAAGCCTTGCGACCAATCCGCAAACGATTTGGCGTCGCGCGCGTACTCAAACGCTGCCTTGGCGTACGGCCGGGCGATGGTGGCTCGCTCAGCCATTGGCGACCTCGGCGGCCAATTTATCCAAGAGGTCGGCATGGGTTTTCGGATCGATCTCGCGGCCCAACAGCCGTGATGCGCCTTCGACCGCGAGCTTGCCGACTTCCTTGCTCAGCTGCTCCCGTGCCCGCGTGCTTTCGCGCGCCACTTCATCGTGAGCCTGCGCCACGATGCGCTGCGCTTCGCCGGCGGCCGTGCCCTTGGCTTCCTCGACCATTTCGTTGGAACGCTTGCCCGCCATGTCGACGATCTGCGCGGCGCGGTCACGCGCCTCGCGCAGGATGTCCTTGGAGCGTGCCCCGGCCTCCGCCAGGTCTTGTTCGCTCTTGGCGGCAGCGGCCAAACCCTCGGCGATCTTCTTCTGCCGCACTTCAATGGCATTCATGATGAACGGCCAGAAGAATTTCATGACCGCCCACGCGACGAAGAAGAAGACGACTCCTTGGATGACCAGCGTGATTGCTAAGTTCATTGCGTACTCCTTACCTGGCGCCGCTTGGCGCCGCCGGTCTGCTTACTTGAGACCGAGCGAGCCCAAGAACGGGTTGGCGTACAGCAGCAGGAAGCCGACGGCCACGCCGATGATGGGCACGGCGTCCAGCAACCCTGCAACGATGAACATCTTGGTTTGCAGCATGTTGGTGAGCTCCGGCTGACGGGCGGAACTCTCGAGGAATTTGCCGCCCAGAAGCCCGAAGCCGATCGCGGCGCCGCCGCCGCCCAGGCCGATCACCAAGCCTGCTGCAATCACGGTGGAGCTCATGAGTTGAGCGATTTGGGTCACATTTTCCATTGTTGTCTCCGGTCTTTAATGTCTTGAAGGAATCGAATTAGTGCTTCTCGGCGGCAATGCCCACGTACACAATGGTCAGCACCATGAAGATGAACGCTTGCAGCGTAATGATCAGGTAGTGGAACCCTGTCCACACGACGCCGGCAACGAATTGCGCGCCGCCCAGGAAATAGGTCGACACATGATTCAGAGCTGCGCCGAGGGTGAAGCACGCAATCAGCAAAAATATGAGCTCGCCGGCATACATGTTGCCGAACAATCGCATCGACAGCGACAGCGGCTTGACCACTTCTTCGATGATTCGAAACACAAAATTGACCGGTGCCAACACGATTTTGAGCGCAGTGCCATGGGCATGGAACGGTGCGGTGAACCACTCGCCGGCAAAAGTGCCGACGCCCTTGTGCGTAATGCCCACCCATTGGATCAACAGGAACACGCCCAAAGCCATGCCTACGGTGGTGTTGAGATCGGCGGTCGCCACGGTGCGCAAATGCTCCACGCCGAACAATTTGGCGGCGGCGGGCAGCGCATCCACGGGCAGGATGTCCATGAAATTTTCCAGGAACACGATGCAGAAAATCGTGATGGCGAGAGGCGCAACGAATTTGTTCTTGCCGTGAAAGGTGTCTTTCACCATGCCATCGACGAATTCCACCAGCAGCTCGACGGCCGTCTGCAGCTTGCCGGGGACTCCGCTGGTGGCGCGGCGCGCGACCAGTGAAAGCAAAAAAATAAAGAATAAAGAGATGAAAAGGGTGAAAAAAATGCTGTCGATATGGAAGGCCCAAAAGCTGCCATGCCCCGTATCGACGGTCAGATGGGTAAGGTGATGCTTGATGTAGCCCGTCACCCCGCCCGACACTTCTTCCTCAACCATCATTCCAAAGCGCATAAGTCCCCAATCGTCATTTGAGCCGGATCAGACCGACCCAATAACCCAATTGCGCCGCCACTATTCCAATCAATAGTGGTGCCGCGTCGAGTTTCAACAGCGCGATCGCCAAATACAGCGCGATCGCGAACCATAACCACTTCAGCAGTACACCGGCGTACATTGCGGTGGTGAGGGTGGCGCCGCCGGCAATCCCGGGCTTGAACATGCGCCAACCAAACACTGCGCTACCCGCAGCCACGATCAATCCACCCACCAGCGCCGCGAGCCCAGATGATGAGCCTTTGAATACAAGAAACGCAGACGCGACTAATGCCGCGCAACCTGCTTGCAGGAGCACGACCCGAACGACCATCCGCTTGCCGCGACTCTGAACTTCAGTCATCGCGAAGGGAGCCGGACCGGCGGCGCTGCCTTCAATTTGCACATTCTGTGAGCCGCCGCCAGTCAAAATTGCCGGCGCATTATAGAGACCGCGACCTGGCTTCTCAAGGCGTTTCAGAGCGTATTTTGTCGCATCACTGAATGTGGGCCAGAATGCCTTCGAGTTCGTCCAAACTGTTGTAGCTGACGATCAGCTTGCCCTTGCCGGATGCCAGGTGCTGAAAGGCCACTTTGGCGCCAAGTTTCTCTGCGATGTCGGTCTCCAGGCGCTGAATATCGGGATCCACCGCCTTGTCCGCACTGCCGGGGGAATCTGCGGATTTGGGGTTGATGATGCGGCGCACCAACGCTTCCGTATCCCGGACCGACAACGATTTTTTGGCGACCAGCGTTGCCACCTCGATCTGCTGTCGGCGCGTGGCCAACCCCAGCAGGGCGCGGGCATGACCCATTTCGATCTGGCGTGTCTCCAGCAACTCCTTGACCTCGTCGGTCAATTCCATGAGGCGGACCAGATTGCTCACCGCGGCCCTGGAGCGCCCAACCGCCTCGGCCGCAGCCTGGTGCGTCAAGCCGAACTCTTCGATCAAGCGCAACAAAGCGCGAGCTTCTTCCAGCGGATTGAGATCCTCGCGCTGAATGTTTTCGATCAGCGCCATGGCGACCGCGTCTTCGTCGGGCACATCGCGAATCACGGCGGGAATTTCCTTGAGGCCCGCCATTTGCGCGGCGCGCCAGCGCCGTTCGCCGGCGATGATTTCGTAGTGCTGCGACTCGGTGGGATTCGGCCTCGGCAGGGGCCTTACCAGGATGGGCTGCACCAAACCGCGTGATTTGATGGAGTCGGCGAGTTCGCCCAAGGTCTCGGGACGCATGTCGGCGCGCGGCTGATACTTGCCTCGCTGCAACAAGTCCACGGGCAAAGAGGCCAGACGGTCGCCGACCAGCACCGGCGGCGCCTTTTCGGCCTCAGGTGTAGCGGCGCGCCGCGCGAGCAGCGGGCTCAGTTCCGCCAGGCCTCGACCTAAAGACGGCTTTTTGAAGGACATAGCCATTTCCCGTAAACGCTTGGAACCCAGTGGGCGATTATACGGGCGCGTCCGGCGGAACGGGCTCGTTCGGTGGAACAGCCTCGTTCGGCGGAGCTGCCTCGTTCGACGCAACAGGCTCGTTCTGCGGAGCAGCCTCGCTCTGCGGAGCAGCCTCGCTCTGCGGAG
>Ga0210387_10002821_pt1 | contig 13321 bp, 11 predicted proteins | sample IncBWC7OmetaG_FD_160108 | JGI IMG/M metagenome (GOLD analysis project Ga0210387, IMG submission 160108) | Forest soil microbial communities from Barre Woods Harvard Forest LTER site, Petersham, Massachusetts, United States - Inc-BW-C-7-O ...
CGGCGCCTCCATGTCGGCCTTGACCAGTTCGATCGCCTCCAGTTGGTCGGCGGTCTCGGTGAAGGGGAAGCGCTGCTCGAACTCGCGCTGCCAGTCGGAGTCGGGCTCGAAGGCGTGTCCGCTGCGTCGCCGACGCTCGGCATAGAGGCTCAGCAGCTCGCCCGCGAGCTCCTGCGCGGCACGACGGGCGCGCGCCTTCATCGTCTCCCAGCGCGTGCCCCCGAGCTTGGACAGGGGCGGGTGCTCGCCGCCGGCGCCGACGTAGCGTGAGATCTTCGCGAGCTGCTCGGTGGGGACGAACACGCGGTCGTCGCCCTGGTATTCGAGGTAGAGGTAGTCGCGCGTGACGTCCGCGACCGTGCGCGTCTCGAAGCCGGCGAAGCGCGCGACGCCATGATCCTCGTGCACGACGATGTCGCCGGTGCGCAGCTCGGTGAACGAGCGCAAGGCCCCGCGGCGCACGCCGCCACCCGGCCCGCCCCCGGCGGCTCCCGCCCCCGCACCGACGTCGGCGCGCTCGGCGCGGCGACGGCGCAGCAGGCGATGCTCGGGGAAGATCGCGAGCTTCAGCTGGGGCGCGACGAAGCCCTCGCGCAGCGAGGCGGCGGCGAAGCGCAGCGATGGCTCGAGCACCTGGCGTCCGGCGTCCACGTCCTCGCCGAGCCAGGTCGCTTTCATGCGCCCGAGGTTGTAGGCGGCGCGCTCGCCCTCGCCGCGGCGGGGGAAGGCGACGACCGTGCGATAGCCCGAGCGCACCAGCTTCTCGAGCTCGGGCTCGGCCTCGGCCAGCGAGCGCGCGGCGGTGTCGGCGGCCTGCGCGCGCAGCTGCAGCGGCTGTTCCCCGGAGATCGCCGACAGCCAGATCCGCGCGCGCGCGGCGAGCGCGGATTCGATCTCCTGCGGGTTCACATACAGGTGGTGGGCGTCCGTGTCGGCGAACGCGGCGCACACGTCGCTCCAGTGGTCTGCGAGCGCGGGCTTCAGCTCCTCCTCGGCGGCGATGAGCAGCTCGGTGTCGGCGCCGAGCAGATCGAGCAGCGCGCCGAAGCGCTCGACCGGCAACAGCTCGGCGACGTCCGGGCGATCGGACTCCTCTTCGCCGGCGGCGATCTCCGCCAGCTCGCGGTGCTCGAGCGCAAGCTCCGCCGCGGGGGCGATCTCGACCTCGGAGACGTCGCCGAGGGAGCGCTGGGTGAACGTCGAGAACCAGCGCAGCGACTCGATCTCGACATCGAACATGTCCACCCGCACCGCCCGATCCTCGGTGGCCGGGAACACATCCAGGAGTCCCCCGCGCAGCGCGAACTGCCCGCGCTCGGCCACCTGATCGACGCGCTCGTAGCCCGCGGCCACGAGCTCGGCGGCGCACTCGTCGAGATCGAGCAGCTCGCCCACGCGCAGGACGAACGAGCGCGGCCGCAGCTGCGGATCGGGGACCTTCTCGGAGAGCGCCACCGCGCTGATCACAACCACTGGCGGCTCCTCCTCGGGTCCGTCGGCGGTGAGCAGCGCGTCGAGCGCGGCCACGCGCAGACCCACGAGGTGGGGCGGGGGCGCGAGATGGGACTCGTAGGCGACCCCCCGCGAGGGGTAGTAGCGCACCCGGCGCGGTGCCAGCCACGCGCGCAGGTCGGCCGCAAGGTCGCGCGCGGCGCGATCGTCGCCGACCACGACCAGCGTCGGGCCGGGGACCCGTGCGTCGGGCTGGCGATCGGACAGCGCGGCGATCAGGTAGGGCCGCAGCGAGGCCGAGACGAACGCGTGACCGCCCTCGCGGGCGAGCGTGGTCGCGGCGGGGTCGTCCTCGATCAGCCCGAGCAGCGTGCGCAGCGCCATCGGTTTAGTGTCTCGATCCGGATCGAGACACTAAACCGGCTCCGCGCCGAGCACGATCTCCTGCACCCGATCGGCCGCGCGCTCGATCAGCTCGCGCACGTCCGCTGGGTCCTCGCGAAAGCGCCCGAGCACGTAGGAGGAGACGATCTCCGGGTCGCTCGATGCCGGACGATCGACGCCGACGCGCACGCGCGCGAACTCCGCGCTGCCGAGCTCGCGCTTGAGCGACTTCAGCCCGTTGTGCCCCGCCAGGCCACCGCCCAGGCGCGAGCGCACCTCGCCGAAGGGGATGTCGATCTCGTCGTGCACCACGAGGACCCGCTCGAGTGGCACGTGCAGGGCGCCCCGCGCCGGGCCGACGGAGCGTCCGGCCTCGTTCATGTACGTCTGCGGCCACAGCAGCGCCACGCGCGGTCCCGCGGGCGCGCCCGGCTCGCCGCGCACGCGGCCCTCGGCGATGCGTCCGCGATAGCGCTCCCGCGGACGGCCCAGCCCCCAGCGCTCGGCGAGTGCGTCGGTGACCATGAAGCCGACGTTGTGACGGGTCTCGGCGTGCTCCCGCCCGGGGTTGCCCAGCCCGACGATCAGCCAATCCACGTTCGCTCCGATCATCTCTCGATTGTTGCGGCACCTCGCCGCTGGGACGGTCGATGGGCAAGCGAGGCCAGGACGCAGGGAGCGTGGCGTACTACGTACGCGAGCGACCGAGGACGCCACCGATCAGCGATCAGATGCGCTCGCTGATCGGCCAGCACACCCCAGCGGCCGTCCCAGCCGCGACGAAACGGCCGCCGCAGGGGTTCAGTCTCCGCCGGAGGCGTCCTCGGAGCCGGCGCCCTCGGCAGCCTCGCCCTGCTCCGCGCCCTCGCCCACGAGCTCGGTCTCGGTCTCGATCTCCTCCTCCTCGGTCTGCAACCGCGGTGGGGAGAGGGTCGCGAGGACGGTCTCGGGATCGTCCAGCAGCGTGACGCCCTCGGGCGTGGCGAGTGCCGATAGCACGATCGTCTCGCCGATCTGCATCTCACCGATGTCGTGCGAGATCGACTCGGGGATCGCGGTCGGCAGCGCCTCTACGTTCAGCTCGCGGGTGATCTGCTCGAGCACCCCGCCTTCCTTGACGCCGGGCGCGTCCTCGGCGCCGGTCAGCTCCAGCGGGACCACGGCGCCGATCGCCTCGTCGAGGCGCACGCGCAGCAGGTCCACGTGCACGGTCTCCCCGCGCACGGGGTCGCGGTGGGCCTCCTTGAGGACGACCGGCGTGGCGGCCTTGCCGTCGACGCTCAGATCCAGGACGGCGCCCGATCTGGCGAGGGCGAGGCGCAGCTCGCGTGCGTCGGCGTCGAAGCTCATCGCCTCGCCGCCACCGCCGTATACGACGCCGGGCACGCGTCCCGAGCGGCGCAGGCGCCGCGCGGCGCGCGAGCCTTCGGGCGCGCGGGTGGAGACGTCGAGCTTGGTCGTTGGGTTGGCCATGGAGCCCGAGGACTCTAGCAATTCGCTTCGTTTTCGATCGGCGCGCTCAGCGACAGCAGCGATACGTGCAGGCCCTGGAGGGCGTTGCCGGTGCGGCGCACCACCACACACTGGACGATCGGCAGCCGGCCGATGACCGTCCAGGCCACGCGCGCGGTCCCGGTGCTCTCACTCAGCGCTCCGGCGGTGGGCGATTTGATCGACAGGATCTTGACCCTGCCCGGGCGCCTGAGCTTGACGGCGCTCGCACGGACGCTCGCGGCGCACGTGGGCCTCGTGCGACAGCCGTCGAGCAGGGCGAGCTCGCGTGGCGCGTCGCCGTGGGCCTGCGCCTGCAACACCGCCAGGATGTCGTTGCGTTCGACGTTTTCGGTGAACAGGTAGCGCGCGAGCAGGGCGCCGATCACCACCAGCAGAACGACCGCGGTCACGACGATCGCCACGCGCCGGCGCCGCGGGATCGCCTGCCACCACATGCGCGGCGTCCGCTCGGGCGAGGGTGGTGGAGGGGAGTGGCGCTGGGCGGAGATGTCGGCGATGCGGGGTCGGCGGGCGGCGGTGGCAGGGCGGCGGTGGTCGCGAATGCTCTCGGCGCCGGCCGCTCAGAACAGCTGGTTCTCGCCGCCGAAGACCTCGCTGACGGAATCGTCGACGAAGATGCGCCGGATCGAGTCGGTCAAGAGCTCGGCGCAGGGCAGCACGCGAATGTTCTCGGGCCGATCGGGGCTGACGGGGATCGTGTCGGTCACGACGATCTCCTCGAGGCCCGAGGCCTCCAGGTTCTCGAAGGCCGCCCCGGAGAAGACCGCGTGGGTGGCGGCCGCGTACACGCGCGTGGCACCCGCGTCGAGCACGGTGCGCGTGGCCGCGGCGAGCGTGCCGGCGGTGTCGATCATGTCGTCGACGATCACCGCGGTCTTGCCGCGCACGTCGCCGATCACGTAGCCGATCTCCGCGACCTGCTGGGCGGGGCGCTCCTTGTCGAGGATCGCCAGCTCGGCGCCGATCTTGGAGGCGAACTTCTTGTTCAGCTTGACCCGGCCCGCGTCCGGCGCGACCACCACGAGGTCCGACAGGCCGAGGTCGCCGAAGTACTGGGTGAGCATGAACAGCGCGGTCATGTGATCGACGGGCTTCTGGAAGAACCCCTGGATCTGGCCGGCGTGCAGGTCCATCGTCAGCACGCGGTCGGCGCCGGCGGACTCGAGCATGCGCGCGACCAGCCGCGCGGAGATGGGCTCGCGCGGCGCGGACTTCTTGTCTTGGCGCGAGTAGCCGAACCAGGGTGTGACCGCGATCACGCGGTGCGCGGAGGCGCCGACGGCCGCGTCGATCATGAACAGCAGCTCCATCAGCGAGTCGTTCGCGGTGACCCCCGCCTGGGCGTTGCCGCAGGTGGACTGCACGATGAACACGTCCGCGCCGCGGATCGACTCCTCGTAGCGGCAGTAGACCTCGCCGTTGGAGAACGTTTTGAGCTTCACCGGCCCGAGCTCGACGCCGAGCTTGTCGGCGATGTCGCTGGCCAGCTGCGGGTTCGCGCGCCCGCTGAACAGCATCAGCCGCTTGTTGTAATCGATCGGCAGGCTCGTCTGCGCGGTCTGCTGCGCGCGCGTGTCCATCGCGCTGCTCATCGTGGCACGCAGTGTAGGGGGCCGCCGGGACATGCGCGGCCGCCGGCACGCCGACGCCGGGCGATCGCACGCGTCGGGGCTGTCGCGCTCACGACCGACTCTCCGGCGGGGACGCGTCCTTGCGAAGCTCGTCTTCGCGGCGCCGCGCGTAGCCCTCGATGTTCGTCTGCCGGGCCCGTGCCATCGCCAGGGCGCCCGCGGGGACGTCCTCGGTGACGACCGATCCGGCCGCGGTGTAGGCGCCGTCGCCGACCGTCACGGGCGCCACGAACGCCGTGTCCACGCCGCCGCGCACGCCGCTGCCGATCGTGGTGCGGTGCTTGGCGTGGCCGTCGTAGTTGGCGGTGATCGTGCCCGCGCCCAGGTTCGAGCGCTCGCCGACGTCGGCGTCGCCGATGTAGGAGAGGTGGGGGATCTTCGTGCCCGCGCCGATGTCCGACCCCTTGACCTCCACGAACGTCCCCACCTTCGATCCCGCACGCAGCACCGAGCCCGGGCGCAGGTAGGCGAACGGGCCGACCACGGCGCCGTCCTCGAGCAGGCTGTCGATCAGATAGGAGTGGCGCACCACACAGTCCTCGCCGATCCGCGTGGCGCCGCGCAGCGTGGTGAACGGCTCGATCGTGGTGTCCTGGCCGATCTGCACGTCCACGTCGATCACGGTCGTGCGCGGGTCGACGATGCTCACGCCGGCCGCCATGTGCCGCGCGTGAATCGCCTCCTGGGCCAGCGCGCGCACTCGGGCGAGGGCCGCGCGGTCGTTGACCCCGAGGACCAGGCGCTCGTCGGCCACCGCGTGCGCGGCGACCGTGCCGCCGTCGGCGCGGATCAGGTCGAGCGCCTGGGGCAGATAGAGCTCGCCCTGAGCATTGTCGGCGCTCAGCCGCGGCAGCGCCTCGCGCAGGGCGCGCGCCGAGAACACGTAGACGCCGGTGTTCACCTCGCGTATGAGCAGCTGCTCGGGCGTGGCGTCGCCGTCGGTCTTGGTCTCGACCACCGCCACGACCGCGCCCTCGCCGTCGCGTACCACGCGTCCGTAGCCGCTTGGGTCCTCGAGGACGGTGCTCGCCATCGTCGCATCCGCGCCCCCGCGCTCGTGCGCGCGCACCAGCTCGGAGATCGTCTCGGCGCTCACGAGCGGAACGTCGCCGCTGAGGATCACCACCGGAGCCTCACCGTCCTCACCGCTTGAGTCGAGCTCCGCGAGGCCCGCCACGACCGCGCCGCCGGTGCCGTTGGACCGGGGCTGGACCGCGAGCCTGACGCCCTCGGGCAAGACCCCCTCGAGCGCGCGCTCGGGCGAGTCCACCACGACGACCCGCCCGGCACCGGCCGCGAGGGCGGCGCGCACCGGCCACAGCACCATCGGCAGACCGCACAGCTCGTGCAGCACCTTGGGGGTGCGCGAGCGCATCCGCGTGCCCCTGCCCGCGGCGAGGATCATGACCGTCGGAGCCGGAGTCACGCGATGGATGGTAGGTCATGGAGCATGCGAGACCGGACGGAGGATGGCCGCATGCTCATGAAAAGGCTGATGGGGTGGCCATGCCGCCAGCGGCATGGCCCGGGTCCGCACATGTGCGGACCCGCCGCCGGCGCATGCGCCGGCGGTGACGAGCCGCATGCGGCTCGTCCTGGGGTCTCGCATGCGAGACCCCACCGGACGGCACATGTGCCGTCCGGGACGACATCGGCTATTTCAACAAGCAGGTGGCGCTGCCGAGACGAGCTACTGGGGGGCAGGGACTCGAACCCTGATTCCCAGGACCAAAACCTGGTGTCCTGCCGTTGGACGACCCCCCAAGGGCCGCCCACATCCTCGCACGCCGCGCAGACCGTGGCTCGCGAGCGTCACGAGCGTCGCGTCGAGCGTCCCGGCACGCGCCCGCCTTCGGCGCCGACCTCTGAGGCGGGGCCGCCGGCGGCGGAGATGCCGAGCACGCGCATCGCCTTCAGGCCGAGGCTCAGCTTCTCGCGCCCGTCGCTCGAGCTGACGTCCAGGCCCGAGAGCTCGCGCACGCGCTCCAGGCGGTAGTAGATCGTGTGGCGGTGCGTGAACAGGCGCTGGGCGGTCCCGGCGACGTTGCCGTCGGCCTCGAGGAATGTCGCGAGCGTGCGCACGAGCTCGGTCTCGTACTGCTCGTCGTAGGCCAGCAGCGGCTCGACCGTCTCGGCGTAGAAGCGCTGCAGCTCGGCCGGGTTCTCGGTCATCGCGCTCAGCAGCAGACGGTAGGCGCCGGTCTGCTCGAACGCGAGCGCCGCACCGTCGGATCCGCCCTGGGCGACGTTCGCCGCGAGCAGCGCCTCGCCGGCGGCGCGCGGCAGATCACCCGGGTCCGCGGCGATGCGGCTGCGGCCGAGCGCGAACGTGTAGCCGGCCAGCCCGGCCTCCATCTCGCGCAGCACCCCCTCGGCGGCGCGCGCGGCCGTGGTCTCCTCGCCTCCGGGCACCAGCAGCAGGACCTCCGCGCCGACGCCGACTCCCGCGCCCTCGCGCTCGGACAGGGCCGCGATCGAGCGGCTCACGACCGCACGCGCGCCGCGCTCGGCGACGGCCCGCACACGTGCACGCCAGCCCTCGTCGGTCGGCGCCTGGGGCACGGCGCGCGCGACGATCATGCTCGCGCCGTCCTGGATCTCCAGCGAGAGCTCTTTCGCGCGTTCCAGCAGCTCCTCGCGCTCGCCCAGCTCGCGTGCGAGGATCGCGCGCAGGAACTCGCCCGCGGCGAGCTCCGAGGCGCGCTCGGGGGCGCGCACGCGCTCGACCTCCGAGGCGATCATCGTCACCAGCAGCCGCTTCATCTGCTCGCTCGGCTCCCCCGAGTCGAGGTTCGCGTCCTCGCCCGCGGCGGCGGTCGCGCGCATGTGCAGCGTGCCCACGACCGTGTCTCCGACGCGCAGCGGCGTGCTGCTCACGCCTTTGCCCTGGGAGAGCAGCGCGCGCTCCTCCGCGGGCGAGCGCGCGGCCACCGCGAGGGTCGCGCCCCACGCGTCGGCCACGGCCAGGCTCGCGTCGAGCGCCCTCGCGGCCGCGCGCACCACTTCGGGCAGCCCCGCGCCGGACTCGACCGCCTCGGTGACGGCCTCCAGCGCCGCGAGCTCGGACATGGCCGCTTTAGCCCCAGAAGTAGACGACGGCGAGCGCTCCCGCCACACCGATGCCCACGAGCACCGCGAGCACGTACAACGACAGGATGCCCGCCGCCACGCGCTCCCACAGGCGCGTGTAGCTGCTCCACGCGGGCACCAGGATCAGGCCCGCGTACAGCGCCACGCCGAACACGCCCGCGCACGCGGCGACCAGATCATTGACGGTAGTCCTGCTCATCGCCCGAGATTGTGACGCATGGGGGCGTCGGTGAATAGCGACATGACGCGATGTCGCGGCGGATCACCAGAGTGGCTCGGGCCGCGACGTCACTCGGGTGCCGCGAACCCCGCGTCCACGGGAACTGCCCAGACCGGCGCGGGCTCCCCGGCCGATTCGCGCTCGCCGGCCAGGCCCGCCGCAGCGCGCTCGGCTCGCCCGGGACCGTTTGCGCGCAGGAACAGTCCCACGACCGTCGGCCCCGATCCGCTGACGAGCGCCACGTCCGCGCCCGCCTCGAGCGCCTGACCCAGGGCGAGCTCGATCTGCGGGCACAGCGAGATCGCCGCGGCCTGTAGATCGTTGCGCAGCAGCTCGCGCGCGTCCGGCACGGCCGCGCTCAGCTCGAACGCGACCGCCAGCTCCTGCTCCAGGTCCTTCAGCTCGCGCGTCGTGCGCTCGACGCCCAGCTCGTCCGCCCGCGCATACACCGCCGCCGTCGACAGCTCGGCCGCGACCGGCAGCACGAGCACGCCGAAGGGATGGCTGGGCGCGGGCAGCTCGCGCAGTCGCTCGCCCGCTCCTCGCGCCAGCCAACGCCCGGGCGCGACCTGCGCCGGCACGTCCGCCCCCAGCCGAGCCCCCAGCTCCAACAGCAGCTGCTCCGAGCCCAGACCCGACGCGCGGGCGGCCAGTCTGAGCGCGGCCGCGGCGTCCGCCGAGCCTCCCCCCAGCCCCGCCGCCACGGGGATGCGCTTGTCGATCGTCAAACGCAGCGCCGGCGCGTCCCAGCCGGTCGCCTCGCGGAACAGGCGCAGCGCCGCGGCCGCCAGGTTCTGCTCGGGCTCGCCCGGCACCCCGGGGCACAGCACCTCGTCGCCCGCGCCCGTGCCCGTGCCTGTGCCCCGGGCGGGGACGGCCCATGCCAGCGTGAGCGTGTCGGCGAGCGAGATCGACTGCATCACGCTCGCCAGCTCGTGCCGGCCGTCCTGCGCGCGCACCTCTCCGACGAACAGGCCGAGGTTGATCTTCGCGGGCGCGCTCGCCCGCAAGCGCAGCGACCCCTGCTCGGATGGCAGCGACCCCTGCCCCGATGGTGGCGGGCCTTGCGCGGATGCGTCGCTCATAGCTCGAGCAGCCGTCCCAGCTCGCGGAAGTCCTCCGGCGAGAGCCGCTCCGCGCGCACGTTCTGGGGATGGCCGAGATCGCCGAGCGCCATGCGGATCTGCTCCCGCGAGCGCCCTCCCGCGAGGGACCCTCCGGCCGCCAGGCCCACGTCGCGCGCCCCGCCGCTCCGGTCGCCGCCACCACCGCCACGTTCCGCCAGCGCGAGCGAGCCCGCCAGCGTCTTGCGCCGGTGCGCGAACGCTCCGCCGATCAGCGCGCGCAACGCCGGCGAGGGCGCCGCGGCGGTTCGGCGCATGTGCACGAGCACCGAGTCGACGTTCGGTTCGGGGTAGAAGACCGTGCGTGGCACCGACCGCAGCACCCGCACCTCGCACGCGAGCTGGGCGATCACCGAGCTGACGCCGTAGTCGCGCCCACCGGGCGCCGCGGCCAGGCGCTCGCCGACCTCGCGCTGGGCCATCGCCACCCACAGCCCCACCCGCGGCAGCTCCTCGATCGTGCGCAGCAGCACCCCCGCGGCGATCCCGTACGGGAGATTCGCGACCACCTTCGTCGGTGCCGGGCTCAGGGCGGCGAGATCGATCCGCATCGCGTCTCCCCAATGCACGCTCGCGTTCGCGTGCGCGTCGGTCGCGTCCAACAACGCCTCGCGCAGGCGCGTGTCTATCTCCACGACGTGCACGTGCGCGACACGCTCGGCGAGGTGCTCGGAGAGCACGCCCAGGCCGCCCCCGATCTCGAGCACCACGTCGTGGCGCTCGAGCTGCGCCGCGCGCTCGATCACCCCGAGGATGTTCGAGTCGATCAGGAAGTTCTGTCCCAGCTCGCGATCCGGGCGAACGTCGAAGCGCCCGAGGCGTCTGAGGCTCGGCTGCGCGGGTGTGCTCACGGCGCTCATCACCAGCCGAGCACGCGCGCGGCGTTGCGCTCCACGAGCGCGTCGAGCTCGGCGAGGCTCACGCCCCGCTGCTCGGCCACGAAGGCGGCCGTGTGCGCCACGAACGCCGGCTGGTTGCGCTGCTTGCGCACGACCTGAGGCGTCAGATACGGCGCGTCCGTCTCCACCAGCAGCCGCTCGTCGGGCACCTCGCGCGCGGCGGCCGCGAGGTCGGCGGCGCTCCTGTACGTGACGTTGCCCGCGAACGAGATCGCGTACCCGCGATCCAGGCACTCCGGCAGCTGCTCGGGCATCGAGAAGCAGTGGATCACCACGCTGCACCCCTGGGCTTCGGCGCCCAGCTGCGCCAACGTCTCGTTCGCGGCCTCGCGCGAATGGATCACGAGCGGCAGGCCCGTCTCGCGGGCGAGGGAGATGTGCGCGGCGAACGCCCGCTCCTGATCGGCGCGCGGCGCACCGTCGCGGTAGAAGTCGAGGCCCGTCTCGCCGATCGCCAGGCAGCGGGGATGGGCCGCCAGCGCGCGCAGCTCCGCGAGGTCGGCGTCGTCGAACCCTCTGGAGGCGTTCGGATGGCGACCGACCGCCGCGTAGACCTGCGGGAACGCCTCGGCCGCCGCGAGCGCCGCGCGACAGGACGCCGGTTCGGTGCCGACCGTCAGCATCCGCGTCACCCCCGCCGCGACAGCGGCAGCAACCAGCTCGGTATTGGGCGGCTCGCACAGGTCCAGATGGGTGTGGCTGTCGATCATCCCCGCCGGCCTCGCGATCTGCCCTCAGGCCGCCTCGACGGCATCGAGACCCTTCGGGAACAGCGGTTCGATCTGCGCCACCTGCCCGATGGCGCCCGTGCCCAGCCGTGCACCCGCGAACGCCACGTCCGGCGCGCCCAGGGCTTGCAGCAGCGTGGCGGTGCTCGCGGGCAGGTAGGGATGCAGCAGCACCGCGAGCACGCGCAGCCCCTCCACGAGCGTCCCCAGCACGCGATCGAGCTCCCCCGCGCGCGCCTCGTCCTTGGCGAGCTGCCAGGGCGTTTGCTCCTCGACGTAGCGGTTCAGGCGGCGCACGCGCTGCCAGATCTCATCGAGCGCGAGCGTCAACTGCACGCCGTCGACCAGCTCACCGATGCGCTCGGGCAGCCCTGCGAAGTCCTCGACGATCGCAGGATCGGGCGCCACCGTCGGCGCCACCCCGTCGCGGTAGCGCGCGACCATCGCCAGCGTGCGAGAAGCGAGGTTGCCGAGCTCGTTCGCCAGCTCCGACTCGTAGCGCTGCTCGAAGGAGGCCGTCGAGACCGAGCCGTCCTGGCCGAAGGGCACGTCGCGCAGCAGATAGAAGCGCAGCGCGTCGGCGCCGAAGCGCTCGATCACCGCGAACGGGTCGAGCACGTTGCCCAGCGACTTGGACATCTTCTCGCCGTCCATCAGCAGGTACCCGTGCACGAACACCCGCTCGGGCAGCTCCAAGCCCGCGGCCATCAGAAGCGCGGGCCAGTAGACGGCGTGAAAGCGCAGGATGTCCTTCGCGATCACATGACAGCTCGCCGGCCAGAACGTGGCTGTGAGGTCGGTGTCCGGCGTGAGCCCGTCGGGGGCCGGTGCATAGGAGAGCGCGGAGTAGTAGTTCAGCAGCGCGTCGAACCAAACGTAGAACACGTGCTCGGAATCCCACGGCACCGGCACACCCCAGGTCAGCCGGTGCCGGGTCAGCGGCACGTCGCGAAGCCCCGAGCGGATGAACGACAGCGCCTCGTTGTAGCGCGTGCGCGGCGCCACGAACTCCGGGCGCTCCTCGTACAGCCGCTGCAGCGGCTCCTGGAACGAGGACAGCTTGAAGAAGTAGCTGTCCTCCTGCTCGCGCGTCAGCTCGATGTGATGGATCGGGCAGCGGTTGCCCGCGTCGATCTCGTTCTCGCCCTTGAAGTCCGCGCAGCGCGGGCAGTACCAGCCCTCGTAGGTCCCCTCGTACACGTACCCGTTCTCGCGCACCCGCGCGAGCACCTCCTGCACCTTCGCCATGTGCTGCGAGTCGGTCGTGCGGATGAAGAAGTCGTTCGAGGCCTCGATCCGCGGCACCAGCGCCTTGAAGCGCTCGGCGTTGCGATCCGCGAGCTCCTGCGGCTCGATCCCCAGGGCGTGCGCCGCGTCGGCGACCGGCTCGCCGTGCTCGTCGGTGCCCGTCAGGAAGAACACCTCCTCGCCGCGCTGGCGGTGATGGCGCGCCATCACATCGGCCGCGATCGTCGTGTAAGCGTGCCCGCGCTGGGGTGCCGCGTTGACGTAGTAGATGGGGGTGGTGACGTAGTAGCTCACTCGCGCTGAAGGCTACTCGCCGAGCGTGCCGCTCCAACCACCAGCACGACCTCTCCCTTGGGGGGACGCTCGCCATAACGCTGCGCCAGCTCCGCCGCGCTCCCGCGCGCGACTTCCTCGTGCAGCTTGGTCAGCTCGCGGCACACCGCCGCGGGGCGCCCGGGATCGACGTCGGCGAGCATCTCCAGGGTCACCGGCAGCCGCTTGGGGGATTCGAACGCCACCAGCGTCTCGGCGGTCTCCGCCAGCAGGCGCTCGCGCTGTCCGCGCTTGCGTGGCAGAAAGCCCACGAACCGCCACCGATCCGGCGGCAGCCCCGAGAGGATCAGCGCGCTCAGCACGGCACTCGGTCCCGGCAGCACCTCGAGCGGCAGACCCCCGCCGATGCACGCCTGCACCAGCGCGTAGCCGGGATCGGAGACCAACGGCATGCCGGCGTCGCTGACCAGCGCGATCGTCTCTCCGGCGCCGATACGCGCAGCCAGCTCGGGCGCGCGCGCCCGTTCGTTGTGCTCGTGCAGGCTCACGAGCGACGCCGCGCGGATGCCGTGGCGATCGAGCAGCACGCGCGTACGGCGAGTGTCCTCACAGGCGATCACATCGGCTTCGCCGAGCGCCCGCAGCACGCGCAGGGTCACGTCTTCGAGGTTGCCGATCGGCGTCGCGCAGACCAGCAAGCGACCATGCGTCTCGCGTGCAACCGCAGGGTTCTGGGCGCCCATCTCGCAACTATAGG
>Ga0210387_10002823_pt1 | contig 13315 bp, 13 predicted proteins | sample IncBWC7OmetaG_FD_160108 | JGI IMG/M metagenome (GOLD analysis project Ga0210387, IMG submission 160108) | Forest soil microbial communities from Barre Woods Harvard Forest LTER site, Petersham, Massachusetts, United States - Inc-BW-C-7-O ...
ACTGAAGTCGTGCCCCTTCGGAAGAGGGATTCTTGTCATTTTGGTAGGACTGAAGACTTGGGAACCCATGTCTCAAAAGCGAGACATGGGGCACCCGGATTTTGAGTGGGGTTTAGAGGGGGTTGCGGTAGCGGCGGAGCTGGATGGCGGCGGCGAGGAAGACGGCGGCCAGGGCGAGGCCGGCCCAGAGGCCGGGGGTGGTGAGGAACTGGGTTGGTGAGATGGACATGGTCGCGCCCATTGGCATGGTCGCGCCCGCGTGGGAGGCGGTGAAGTCAATGTCTCCGGGGCCGTGGATGCGGTACTTCAGGAACTCGAAGACATGGCCGGAGTGCAGGGTGATCATTTCGAGGACACCGAGGACGATGGGGGGAAGGGTCGCCCAGAGGAGTGGTGTGCGGCGGGCCCAGGCCGAGACGAGCAGGAACCAGCACCAGATGGGCGCGTACCAGAGGGCGTGCACGGCGACCAGGTGGTAGAGCAGCATCATGGAGTTCTGGGTGAGGGGAAGGCCGCTGTGGAGGGGGCCGGTGTCGATGCCGCGGGCGTGGAAGACGGTGACATTGATCAGCAGCATGATGGACTGCGTTGCGACTGTGACGGCCCAGGTGAGCAGCGGAAGGATGACGAGGGGGATGGCGGCCTTGGAGAGGACCACGGTGAGGTCGGAGATGGGGAGCGACTTCCAGAAGAGGATGCTGCGGTCGCGGCGCTCGCCGTAGAGGGCGTCGAGGGAATAGAAGATGGCGACGAGGAAGGTGGTCGCCATGAGGAGGCCGGCGGCGATGGTGTAGGGAAGGATGGGGTCGATGCCGTGCGAGGTGTGGGTGACGACGCCGTTGACCGTGTCGGTGATGAGCATGACAGCGGGCATGCGGACGGTGCTGTAAAAGAAGCCGAGGAGGATGAAGGCGGCGACGGCGAGGGGCGCAATGTAGATGGCGCGGTTCTCCCAGAGCTCGCGGCGGATGGACCAGAAGAGGCGGCGGGCTTCGGAGATGCGGGCGGCTGGGGTGGCGTGCGCGGTGTCGGTGAAGGATGTCGGGAGAGCGTCGGTTTGGGGCGTCATTGTGCGGCTCCTGTGTACGAGCTGGGCGTGGGTACGGGTGGCGGGCTGTAGGGCGCGGGTTGGTTGGGCTGGCCGACGAAGGCTACGAAGACGTCCGCGATGGTGGGGGTGCGGATGTCGCCGAGTGGAGCGAGTTGTTCGCGGGGGACGCGGTCGTAGAGGAGAATCGAACGGCCGAAGGTCTGGCGTTCCTGAATGGGCTTAAGGGCGCGGGCGGCGGGGAGTTGGCCGGGGTTCACGATGAGCTCGAGGTAGCGGGTGTCGAAGTCTTCCATGCTGCAGCCGAAGACGAGGTTGCCGCGATCGATGAAGAGGAGGTCGGTGAGGATGTACTGGACCTCGTCGATCTGGTGGGTGGTGATGACGATGGTGAGGTGGTGGTCGAAATAGTCGTTGAGCAGGGAGTCGTAGAACTGCTTGCGGAAGAGGATGTCGAGGCCGAGGGTGGGCTCGTCGAGGACAAGGAGCCTGGCGTCGATGGACATGACGAGGGCGAGGTGGAGTTGGGCGACCATGCCTTTGGAGAGCTCGCGAACCTTGCTGGTGCGCTTGATGGTGGTGCGGGCGAGGAAGGTCTCGGCCTTGGTGCGGTCGAAGCGGGGATGGATGCCGGCGACGAAGTCGATTGCGTCGGAGACACGCATCCAGCGGGGGAGCACGGCGACGTCGGCGACGAAGGCTACGTCGTTCATGAGCTGGTCGCGCTGGGTCCAGGGGTTGCGTCCGAGGACGGAGAGCTCGCCCTGGTAAGCGGTGAGGCCGAGGATGGCGTTGAGCAGCGTGGTCTTGCCGGCGCCGTTGGGGCCGATGAGGCCGAGGATGCGGCCCTCTCCGACGTTGAGGTCGATGCTGTTGAGGGCGACGGAAGAACCGTAGGACTTGTGGAGACCGGTAGCTTGGATGGTGGTCATCTTGTTAGCCCTCTTTGTGAGCGGAAAGCGGATGGTTGGAATTGGGAGTGTTGAGAAGGTCGGTGGCGGTGAGACCGAGTCGATGGATGGTGGCCTGGAGGTGTGGCCACTCTTCGATGAGGAACTTCTGGCGTTCGGCGTGGAGGAGGAGGTTACGGGCTCCGGGGGTGATGAACATACCAAGGCCGCGACGGCTTTCGACGATGCCCTGGTCGACGAGTTCCTGATAGCTCTTGAGGACGGTGAGGGGGTTGACGCGATTTTCGGCGGCAACGGTGCGGACGGAGGGAAGGGGTTCACCTTCCTGGAGGAGGCCGTCGAGGATCATGGCGACGACGCGGCCGCGAAGCTGGCGGTAGATCGGCTGACTGTCGTTCCACTCGAGTTCCATAAGGTTCGTTGCTCCGAGGTAAATTACTGTTGTAGTTGACTACAACAGTGTAATTCTGTCAAGGGCTGGGACGAGATTTTTTTCGGGGTCCGGCTGTGGGTGGACTGGGGGGATTTGCCGGGAGCAAGACGCTTTTTGTTCTTGCGCTGGTCGAGGACCATGAGCTGCGCGCGGACGCGGTGATGGGTATGCGCATTGCGCTGGCGTGGCTCTATGGGCCGGACAAAGGAAACTACTGGCACAACGGGGCGACTGGTGGGTATAGCACGTACGGGTTCTTCAATCCAAGGGCGATTATGCGGCGGTGGTGTGTACAACGCATCTATTAGCGGGCGGGGGAGCTTCGCGGATAAGAATGGGGGTGAATGGTTTGAGGTCGTGACGGTGAACTGAAGGTCGGCAGGGGATTGGTCAGGATGCCTGGTTTCCTCTCTATCCGTTTCCTGAGAATTTTCACGTTTACCGGTCGAACGCGCTATCGCTAAGGGTGTGGAAGTGGGAGACTAAGTTCAACCGAGTCCACGTACTCTTCGCACCATATAGGAGTCAAGCTTGGACGCTCTTACGCTGCACCGGATGCAATTTGGCTTTACGATCACGTTTCACTATTTATTTCCCCAACTGACGATGGGGCTGGCGCTGCTGATCGTTTGTCTCAAGACGGTGGCGCTGCGCACCGCTGATCCAGAAAGACGGGCAACGTACGATGTGGCGGCCCGCTTCTGGGCGAAGATCTTCGCCATCAATTTTCTACTGGGCGTGGTCACCGGAATTCCGATGGAGTTTCAGTTCGGCACGAACTGGAGCGAGTTTTCGCGACGGACGGGCGGGGTGATCGGGATGCCCCTGGCGATGGAAGGAATCTTCTCCTTCTTTCTCGAGTCGGCGTTCCTGGGGCTGTTTCTGTTTGGTGAAAAGCGTCTCTCGCGAGGATTTCACTGGCTTTCAGCCGTGCTGGTTTTTGTCGGTTCGTGGATTTCGGGTTTCTTTATTATCGTCACCAATGCATGGATGCAGCACCCGGTTGGCTACAAGCTTTTGCCTAACGGCGTCTTCGAGGTATCGAGCTTCACGCAGCTGATTTTCAACCCCTGGGCGTGGCTTGAGTATGCGCACAACATGTGTGCTGCGGTGGTTACCGGATCCTTCGTGATGGCGGGTGTGGGGGCACTGTACGTGCTGCAGCGACGTGACGGCCCCTACGGTCACATCTTTTTGAAGCTTGGGGTGACGGCCGGTATCATCTCGTGCGTGCTGCAGGTGTTTCCGACGGGCGACCTGCACGGCAAGTACATGGCGAAGAATCAACCGACTGCGATTGCCGCCATGGAGGGGCTCTTCCATACGGAAAAGGGCGCGGGGATGATTGTGATGGGACAGCCGGACTACGAGTCGCAAACGATCGATAATCCGCTACGGGTGAACAAGGTTCTCAGCTTCCTGATCTATGGAACGACGAGCGCGGAAGTGGAAGGTCTGGACCACTTTCCCCGTGACCAATGGCCGTCCACCCTGCCGTTGTTGTTTTACAGCTACCACATCATGGTTGGCCTGGGGACGTGGTTTGGCGCGCTGATGGGGATGGCGGCGTTTTACCTGTGGCGAGGGAAGCTGGACTCAGCGCGCTGGGTTCTGTGGTGCCTGCTGCTGAGTTGGCCGCTGCCGTACGTGGCGACCACTGCGGGCTGGATGACGGCTGAAATCGGTCGGCAGCCGTGGCTGGTGTTCGGCCTGATTCGTACTTCGACGGGGACGTCAAGCCACGTTAGCGCGGGCAACAGCCTGTTCACGCTGCTTGGCTTCCTGGGGATGTATACGCTGCTCTCGCTGCTCTGGATCATCCTTGTCTATAACCATATCGACCACGGCCCGAACGTGCCGGATTCCGCCGCGCACATTCAATCTTTGACGGCATAAGGAGCCATACGCATGAGCACTCTCTGGTTCTGGATTGTCGCGGTGATGCTTACCGCCTACGTGGTGCTCGATGGCTTCGACCTGGGCGTGGGCATTGTGTATCTCTTTGTGGCGCGCACCGAGGCGGAACGCGCGCAGGCGCTGCGATCGATCGGCCCGGTGTGGGACGGCAACGAGGTCTGGCTGCTGGCTGCCGGGGGGACGCTGTTTTTCGCCTTTCCGATGCTGTATGCCTCGGCATTCAGCGGCTTTTATCTTCCGCTGATGATGGTGCTGTGGCTGCTTATACTGCGTGGTGTCAGCGTGGAGCTGCGCGGCCACTCCTCGGATCCGCTGTGGCGAACGTTTTTCGATGGGCTCTTTGCCTTTGCCAGCGTGCTGCTGACAATCTTCTTTGGTGCAGCTCTCGGCAACGTGGTGCGGGGTGTACCGATTGGCGCCGACGGCTACTTTTTCCTTCCGCTCTGGACCAACTGGCGGACGGGGCCGAGTCCGGGCATTCTGGATTGGTATACCGTGCTGGGCGGCGTCCTGGCGCTTGCGGCGCTGTCGCTTCACGGGGCGCTCTATCTTGGGCTGAAGACCGAAGGCGATCTGGAGCGCCGTTCGCTTAACTTCGCGCGCCGTGTCTGGATAGCTACGGTCGTGCTGACGGTGGTTGGGATCCCCGCCACGGTGGTGGCGCGACCGGCATCGCTCAACAACTATAAGGGTCATCCCATTTCGATCCTTGTTCCACTGGCTGTGATTGCAAGCGTTGTGACGATGCGATGGACGATGTCCAGGTCTTCGCGCCTGCCAGCCTTCCTGGCGTCGTGCGCGTATCTCTCCAGCATGATGGTGGGGGCTGGCACGGGACTTTTTCCTGTGCTTCTTCCCGCGGTCGGGAGGGAGGGCCACGACCTGACGATTGCCGAGGCGGTGTCAGGCCCTCATACGCTGCGGGTGGGACTAGCGTGGTGGTGTGTCGGTATCAGTCTCGCGTTGTTCTATTTTGGAGTCGTGTACTGGCTGTTCCGTGGCAAGGTCCCTGTGGACGCGGAGGGCTACGGGCATTAGTCGACCGATCAAGGACTGTGATCGCATCGGGGATAATCGAGCGGCTGATGGGAAGTTATTGGCCAGGCGGAAACCGGACGCATCACGGAATTTGAGGGCGGGGAACGGTAGACTGGGAAGATGCTTGGACGGCTTTATGCGAAGTGGATGTACGCGTGGGAGACGGCTCTTACGACGCGGGACGAGAACCGGGTGGAACGGCCGTTGGAGTGGGGGTTCGAGGCGCTGGCGGACGTTGGTGGGTCGGAACTGGCGGCTCGGGTGGAGCGTGGCGAGATGTCGGGGCTGGAGGCGATGATTGTGCTGAATGAGCGGATCGTGGCGGAGCCGCACACATTCTACGGCTATGAGACGCCAAAGGATTTTCGGGTTGAGGAACACTTTCCGGCGCTTTATCCGACGAACGTGAGGCCGGAGACGCTGGAGCAGGAGCGCGAGTGGAAGCGGCGGGCAGAGGTTGGAGAACTACGCAAGGAGCCGTTTCTGAGGTTTACGTCGCCGGTGGGGACGGGGTATCCGGAGAACGATACGGTGAATGCGCGGTGGTATGAGGCGAAGCAGGGGATAGGGGATAGAGGGGTAGAGGATAGAGAAGGCAAAAGCAAGGGTGCGGGGCGAAGGCCGAAGCAGGCGATGATCGTGATGCCGCAGTGGAATGCGGATGCGTTCTCGCATAACGTCCTGTGCGAGATGTTCAATCGGTTTGGGATTTCTTGTTTGCGGTTGTCGAAGCCTTATCACGATGTGAGGCGGCCGGCGGAGCTGGAGCGGAGTGACTACGCTGTGAGCGCGAATGTGGGGCGGACGATTGCTGCGTGCCGGCAGGCGGTGGCGGATATACGGAGCTGCGTGGACTGGCTGGAGTCGCAGGGGTATGAGCAGTTTGGGGTGCTGGGGACGAGCCTTGGGAGCGCGTACGGATTTATTGCCGCGGCGATGGATCCGCGGCTGCGGGTGTGCGCGTTCAACCATGCCAGTACGCAGTTTGGGGATGTGGTGTGGACGGGGCAGAGCACTCGACATGTGAAGGCGGCGTTTGAACATGCGGGGCTGACGCAGGATGAGAGCCGGGCGATGTTTGCGGGGGTGAGCCCGATGAGCTTTATGGAAGAGTATGCGGCGACCGGGCGGCCAAGGTGGGAGGGCGATAAAGAGGCTGGGATTGTTGATATGCCGCGCCGGACACTGGTGGTGTATGCGCCGTATGATCTGACGTTCGTGGTGAAGTACTCGCGGGAAGTGTTGACGAACTTTGACGCGCACGGCGTGGATTATGTGGCGAAGGTGCTGCCGTGCGGGCACTACACGACCGGGGAGACGCCTTATAAGTATCTGGACGGGTGGTATCTGGGGTCGTTTGTGTGGAGTGCGTTTCGGCGGCTGCGGGCGTAACGAGATGCTGGACGCGAAACGCCAGACTAGAAGCCGGAGGCGAGGAGCTCAGCGTACTGCAGCGGCTGCTTGCTGCGGCTGAGGTTGTCGATGATCTGGCGGTCGAGGCGGGAGACGGCGATGCCGTGCTGGAAGGAGAGATCGAGCAAGCGATGGATGGAGGCATCTTCTGCGGCGTATGAGAGGGCCGGGTGCCGGAGCACGGGGAAGAGCGAATTGCTCAAGTGTGGCCGGGAGCTGACTCGGGTGCGGCGGAGGGAATTAGCGAAAAGACGTGGCGAGATCGATGTGACTTTCTTGTCCATGGAAGACGCTCCTTCGGTAGCTCTGCGTGGAGTGAAACGTCCGGTCTAGCTGGCCCGCAGTACGTTCGTTATGGTGTTGGATGCGGACTTTCCGGCGCGAGGTTGCTGGAAGGTTGAGGAGGTTGCGCGTCGGAGGTCACCGGCCATGTGCTGCGGATCGCAGGCGGGGGAATGGAGGGTGGCTGGTGAGAAATCCATTTGTTTGCAGTACACTCGGAGGCTAGAACCCTTCCCTCATGATGGGTGCCAGGAGATCGGCACGCCGACTCGTTTGCAAAGGACGCGATCGGGGCGGGGGTAACCAAATAGGTACAGCTCGGAGCGCGATGGGTAGGGACATCCGGACACGACAGGAGCGATGGAAGGCTTGGTGGGGGCGGCGCAGCCGCGTGGGCAAGATCACGCTGTGGATGCTGCTGGCGTTCTGCGTCTGCATGTTTGGCGAGATGGTGGGTGTGGCCAAGACGCTGGATTCGATCGTAATTACGATCGCCGCGATGGCGATGATGCCGCTGCTGCTCATTCTATTTTTCCGGTGGTTTGCGTATAGGTTTCTGTGGAGGGTGCGGAACAGGCTGATTCTGACGTACGTTTTGATGGGGCTGGCGCCGGTGGTGATGTTTGCGACGCTGACCGGCATTGCGGCGTACCTGCTGGCTGCGCAATATGCGGTCGACATGGGGACGTCGCAGATCAACCAGGCACTTGCGCAGGTTCGTGACGAAGCGGGAAGCGCGGCGATTTATGGCACTCCGGTTGTGTTGCGGGCGCCGTCCGCTGCAAATGGGAAGGTTACAGCGAAATCAGACGCTACGCTCTCTGCGAGCAATACAGGCCATTCTGGAGGTGAAGACGGCACTCCACTTTCGCTGATGGAGTTGAAGGGGAACGGGTGGGTGCCTCTGGAAGGGATGTCGGCGAAGGACAACGGAGGGCCGCTGACGAGTGGGCCGCCACCGGCGTGGGTGCATCCTGGTTTCCAGGGGATTGTCGAAGAGAATGATCTGCTCTATTTGGTTGCGGAGGTAGCCGCGCCGCGGGCCGGAAAGACGGCAGTGGTGCTGGCGAGCCGGCCGCTGACGCGGGCGGAACTGGATGTAATGGCGAAGGGGCTGGGGCGGATCATTTTGTCGCAGGGGTTCTCGCATCTGACGTCGGACGCCGAGGATGAGGTCGGCGATGAGGGGCCGAACGTTCATATTGGGAAGCATGGTGAAGCGAAGGTTCGGGTGGCCAAGAACGTTCATGTGAATGTGGTGACGCCTAACCAGCTTACGCAGGACGAGCAGGAGTTCCACGCGATCTCGAGCGGGCCGCTGAAGGGGGCGACGCACCCTTACCTGGATCCGCCGGTAGTATTTTCGGCGGAGTTGCCGGTAAAGGCGTGGACGACGGGCGATGAGGTCCAGGCGATGATCGCGGTGTTCTCGCGGCCTTCTTACTTGTATGCGCTGCTGTTTGCGTCGTCGGTGAAGGTGGGGAAGATTGTGTGGGCGATCGTGATTGGGATTGCAATCTTCTTTGCGCTGGTGGAGGCGTTTGCGCTGCTGATGGCCTCGAGTTTGAGCTGGACGATTACGCGGTCGGTGGCGGATCTGTATAGGGGGACCCGGGCGATTGATGCGGGGCACCTGGAGTATCGGATACCGGTGCGGCGGAAGGACCAGCTGGCGGCGCTGGCGACATCGTTCAATGGAATGGCGGCGAGCGTGAGCGAACTACTGGTACAGCAGCGGGAGAAGGAGCGGCTGCTGAACGAGCTGGCGATTGCGCAGGAGGTGCAGACGACGCTGTTTCCGCGGTCGCCGGCGTTCATGGGATCGCTGGAGGTGCATGGCACGTGTCTGCCGGCGCGGACGGTGGGCGGGGATTACTTTGACTTTATTTTTGGGTATGGGCCGGGGCTGGGGGCGGATGGAAAGTCGGCGGGGCATGTGACGCTGGCGCTCGGGGATATCAGCGGGAAGGGGATTTCGGCAGCGCTGCTGATGAGTGCGCTGCACTCGGCCGATCGGGCGTTCAGTGCGGCGGTGAATGAGGAGGGTGCGCCGGTGTCGCCGGCATTGCTGTTGAAGCTGTTGAATGCGCATCTGTACCGGAGCACGCAGTCGGCACGCTATGCGACGTTGTTCCTGGCGACCTATGATCCGGCGACGCGGAGGCTGACGTATTCCAATGGCGGACATCTGCCGCCGCTGGTGATCTCCAAAGACGGGAGCGTGCAGCGGCTGGAGGTGGGCGGCGCGGTGGTGGGGCTGCTGGATGGGTTGGAGTATGAAGAGGCGACCGTGCAGCTGGAGCCGGGCGATTTGTTGGTGGCATATACGGATGGTCTGACCGAGCCGGAGAAGCAGGGCGAGGATTTTGGGGAGCAGCGCCTGATGGAGTTTGTGCGGGCGCACAGGGAGGAGCCGCTGACGGTGCTGGCGAGCAACACGCTGCAGGTGGTGAAGGCGTGGATTGGGGAGCAGGAACAGCCCGATGATATGACGGTGGTGCTGGCAAGACAGGGCTAGGTCCCGCGTCCTGCGGTCCTGCGCGGACGGCGAGAGTACAGGCAGGAGCAAGGGCAGGTTAGCGGATTAGGAAGTTTCGCAAGACGTTTTTCGCAGATATCAGCCAACCGCCCGGGCGAACTTGCAGGCAGGGCCGCCTGGTTTACCGGGGACGGCGGCCATCAGATAACCGCGCGGAAGGCGACCTTCATCCCGTCACGTGCGGTCTTGAGAGCACTAGCAACCGTCTCGCCGGCGGCGAGGGTATGCCCGAGTGCCGATCTCCTTCGTTTTCCGGAGTGCTCGAAGGCGACGGTCTCGATGCCACCACCGAAGAGGGTATGGCTGTCTTCGAGCTGATCGAGTGCGGCGTTCAACTGTGCAACAACGGCGTCGGCGTCATCGGCAACGACGATCACTTCCACACTGATTTTCTTGTATTGCATCGGAGTACCTCTGACTCCGATCTTATGCTTCTCCTTTGCGAAGCACCTGGCACGCAACCAAGCGTCGCGGCTTTGCGTGGAAACCGAGCTTGCGTTGCTGCGCTAGTCCTGGTCGAGGGTCCAGACAAGGAGGGTTGAGGGGACGTCGTCTACCGCGGCTAAGATTGCTTTGTCTTTCGTGGTTCGCACGGCCAGACCGAAGGCGCCGCCCTGGCTCGGATCGACGGAGAGTTGCTTCACGAACCTGCCGTCGATCGTGAACTCAACGATCTCGCTGGGCTGGTTTGGGTCGGGGTTGATGCCATCGTTGTTGGATACCAGCAGATGGCCATTGGGAGCCATGGCCAGCCCCAGCGCTCCGTGGAGGTGGACATTGTCCTCGTAGATCCTGCTTCCAATGCCGTCGTCCGTTTGCCGGTCGGCGGCATTGGGCACGGCGAAGACGGCGTTATCGCCCGTCGACGCAACATACAGTACGTTGTGGTGACTGTCGTACACCAGGCCGGTGGGCGACACAAACAGCGTTACCGGATCGCCGCGGTGCATATACCCCGACGCAATCGTCTTGGTACTCATGAGTTTGAGGCCGTTCCAGCTTACTTTGAAGTCCAGTCGAACCACGGTTCCGGTCAGGGCGTTGGAGACAAAGGCAATGGCTGAGTCTCCGCCGTCAACCAGGGCCATGTCCCACGGTCCCTGGATGGCCGGATTGGTAATCGTCTGGATGAGCTTGCCTTGGTTATTGATGACGAGCAGAGAGCCGGCGGTTGCGGTTGCGGAGCTGCCATCGGCGGTGGGAGAGTTGCCGACGACGACCAACCCGACCTGCAGGGTTCCCAGGGCGGTTGAAAGTCCAAGGGGAGCCACGCCCTGGAAGAAGGTTGTCGGCGAACTGCCCTTGGAGATGCGGACGATGGTGGTTCCTGTGCCCTGCAGGTTCGCACTGTTGTTGAAGTTCGAGACGAGCACGTCTCCGTGCTTGAGCGGACCCGAACCGGTCTGGAAGTTGTCGGGAACGAAGGCGACGCCGTAGGGATTGACATCGCCATTCGCCGGGACGGTGGAAACACTTCGTACCGGGCTGGGGAGGAAGGCATCCTCAGTGTCATGATGTTGCGCGAGGCCCATGCCGGTGGCACTGGCCAGCAGCGTCACGACGGTGAGAGCGCTGCGGCAGCCAGTCATGCTGACACGGCGAAGGACGGGTGCATCCGTCACACGCGGGACGAAAGAGTCGTGGATTCTCATGGGGGATTTCCTCAAGGTGGAAGATTTCTGCCTTGGGGAACACCGTAGGATTCATCCCGTCAGCAGTGGGACGAAAGCATAGTCCGCCAACGTTGGACGAGAGGTCTGCGGATTGTCATTCCTTTGTCATTTCCCTGTCGCGGCCAGGCCGGTGGCCAGTCACCGCAAATGGACTCTTTACCGAAGGCAACGGGGACTTCCTGTGGCTGGGGATTGGCGGCGTAAAATGTTGCGTATATGCCGATTGACTTGAATGCTCCCCTGACGTCGAGTGACCCTGAGATTGCTGCGCAGATTGAGAAGGAAGTGCTGCGCCAACATGAGGGGCTGGAGATGATTGCCAGCGAGAACTTTGTTTCGCGTGCCGTGCTGGAGGCCGTCGGGACGGTCTTTACGAACAAGTATGCAGAGGGGTATCCGGGCAAGCGGTACTACGGCGGCTGCGAGTTCGCCGACGTAGTGGAGAACCTGGCGCGGGATCGGGCGAAGGAGTTGTTTGGGGCGGAGCATGTGAATGTGCAGCCGCACTCGGGGTCGCAGGCCAATGCGGCGGCGTACATGACGCTGCTGGAGCCGGGCGAGACGATTTTGGGACTTGACCTCGCCAATGGCGGGCATTTGACGCATGGGCACAAGCTGAATTTTTCGGGGAAGCTGTATCGGATTGCCGGGTACAAGGTGCGGCAGGATACCGAGGTGATCGACTATGACGCGCTGGAGGCGCAGGCGGTCGTTGAAGAGCCGAAGGTGATTGTGGGTGGTGGGTCGGCGTATCCGCGGCAGTTTGATTTTGTAAGGATGCGGGAGATTGCGGATAAGGTTGGGGCGAAGTTGATGATCGACATGGCGCACTTTGCGGGGCTGGTGGCGGGCGGGGCGCATCCGAGCCCTGTGCCGCATGCGGATGTGGTGACGACGACGACGCATAAGACGCTGCGGGGGCCGAGAGCTGGAATGATTTTGTGCAAGGCGGAGCTGGCTGCGTCGATTGACCGGAGCGTGTTTCCGGGGCAGCAGGGTGGGCCGTTGGTGCATGTGATTGCCGGGAAGGCGGTGGCGTTCAAAGAGGCGATGCAGCCGGAGTTCAAGGCGTATGCCGCGCAGACGGTGGCGAATGCGAAGGCGCTGGCGGAGGCGATGCAGGCGGAGGGGTATCGGGTGATCTCTGGAGGTACGGATACGCATTTGATTTTGGTGGATGTGTTTTCGAAGGGGATGTATGGGTCGGAGGCGGAGAGTGCGCTGGGGGCGGCGGGGATTACGGTCAATAAGAATGCGATTCCGTATGACACGAATCCGCCGATGAAGCCTAGCGGGATACGGATTGGGACGCCCGCGTTGACGACTCGGGGGATGAAGGAAGGCGAGATGAAGGTGATTGCGGGATGGATTGCCGAGGCGCTGGAGCATCGGGGGGATGCGGGAAGGCTGGCGGCGATTCGGGGGAAGGTTGGGGAGATGGCGGAGGCGTTTCCGCTGTATGGGTGGTTAAGGCAGTGAGTAGTAGGTAGTGAGTAGTAAGAAGCCAGACGGGGCGGGTGGTGATGGCGACTTGGCATTTGGTGGCGGGGTCGACGGGGGCGGGGAAGACTACGGCTGCGCGGGAGATTGCGGAGCGGGTGGGGTGCGGTTCTCGATTGATGAATGGATGAGTGCGCTGTATTGGATGGATTGTCCGGAGAAAAATGATCTGGCGTGGGCGCTGGAGCGGGTGGGGCGGTGTGAGGCGCAGATTGAGGCGGTGGCTCGGGAGTTGGCGGAGGTGGGGGTGGATTCGGTGATGGATTTGGGGTTTACGCAGCGGGCGCAACGGATGGAGTGGTTGGAGCGGGCTCGGGCGGCAGGGGTAGAGTGCGTGCTGCATGTGCTGGAGGTGGATGCGGAGGTGCGGTGGGAGCGGGTGTGTGAGCGGAATCGGGGGGAGAGTGGGACGTATGCGTTTGAGGTGACGCGGGAGATGTTTTGTTTTATGGAGGAGCGGTGGGAGGCGCCGGGGGTGGAGGAGCGCGCGGAGTTCGGGTCCTGCGCGGACGGCGAGGGGTGAAGGACTCGTCGGGTCGGGGGGCGTGGATGGGGGTGGGG
>Ga0210387_10002825_pt1 | contig 13314 bp, 9 predicted proteins | sample IncBWC7OmetaG_FD_160108 | JGI IMG/M metagenome (GOLD analysis project Ga0210387, IMG submission 160108) | Forest soil microbial communities from Barre Woods Harvard Forest LTER site, Petersham, Massachusetts, United States - Inc-BW-C-7-O ...
TGCGTCGCCGATGATATCAGCGCAAACGACGCCTGTTACGCGTATCGGGAGAATGGGATGAGTTTTCAGTCGGCTGCCGTCAGCCTGGGCGTCGCTGCGGTGCTGGGCAGTTCGGGTGGTCGGGCCGCCGGCGCACCTACGGCTGCAGAGAGCGATGCGGGCGGACTACAAGAAATCGTGGTGACCGCGCAGCGACGTGAAGAATCGGCGCAAGACGTCGGCATCGCCATGTCCGTGGTCTCGGGCGCGAGTCTTGCGGACAAGGACATTACCTATGTGAACGATTTGCAGAATGCCGTTCCCAGCCTGCAGGTAGAGCCGGCTTTCGGCAGCAGTCAGCCGCAGTTTCGCTTGCGGGGCGTGGGTTTTATCGACTACACCTCGAATAACACTTCGCCGGTCGGTGTGAGCCTCGACGGTGTCGCATTCGCGCTCCCCATCCAAACCCAGGGTTTGTTGTTCGACCTGGACCGTGTCGAGGTTCTGTATGGTCCCAGGGCACGCTGTACGGACGCAATACCACGGGCGGCGAGATCAATTTCATCAGCAACCGGCCGACCGCGCAAACCCACGCGGGATTTTCCGTGGAGTACGGTTCCCACAACGAAGTCGATGCGCAAGGATTCGTCTCCGGCAGGATCGCGGACGGATTGCTGGGCAGGCTGTCGGTGGCCACCGAACAAGGCGGCGCCTGGCAGCGCAATCGGGAGACGGGCCAATCCTTGGGAGACAGCGATAAGGTTGCGGTGCGCGGCCAACTGCAATGGGATCCTGCCGATGCATTCAATTTCCGGCTGGGCGTGCATTGGGCGCAGGACAAGTCCGGCGAGCAGGGACTGTATTTGCTGCAGGCGTATTCGCCAGGCGGCGGCGCACCCATTGTTCCGGCGGATACTTCGCGCTACGCCACCGGCTGGGCCTTGCACCCGGTATTTGCGCAGCTCATAGGTCTTAATCCCGATTCCAAACCGGGACTGGACGACAGCAATAACGGAGTCGATCTGACCGCCAACTTTGATTTCGGCGTCGCGAAGCTCACCAGCATTTCTGCCTACAACAAACTCATCAGACGCGAGTACGGCGATTGGGATGCCACTCAATACAATGACTCGGACGAATACTTGAACAGCGATTTGGACGTGTTCTCGCAAGAAGTGCGACTGGCATCGCCGGGCAATGCACCGTTGCAATGGGTGGCCGGGGTATTTTATTCCAATGAGGATCTACGCGAGAATTTCTATTCCGATCTCACCAATCGGCTCGGCGGAATTGCGGTGACTACCTACGAACAAATCGCCAATTCGCTCGGTGTGTTCGGGCAAGGTAACTACCAGTTCACGGATACCTTGACCGCGACTCTCGGGGTGCGCGAGGATCACGAGAGCCGCGAACTCAAAGGGCTCAATACGGCGTTTCTACCCGCCTCTCAAACGGGAATACCGTCGCTCACGGGCGGCGCATTGGGCGGCACCATTACGTCGAATTTGCCGTCCGGCAAGGTCGAACTGGATTACAAACCCGTGTCGAGCACGCTGATCTACGAAAGCATCAGCCGCGGCGTCAAGTCGGGCGGCTTCACGGCGCACAACACCACGGATGCCGTGGCGGCAGACCCGTTCCAGCCCGAACGACTCACGGCCTACGAGGTGGGCGTCAAATCCGACGTGACCCGGACGCTGCGCGTGGACGCGGCGGCTTTCTATTATCGTTACCGGGACCAACAGGTGTTGGGCAAGGTTTTCGACAATGTGTCGCAATCCTTCATCGGCCGCTTCGTCAATGTGAATTCGCGCATCAGCGGCGGAGAACTCGAGGTTGAATGGCACCCGCTCGCGGCGCTGTCGATATCGCAATATGCCGGTTTCGCGGAAGGCTACTTCACCAGCCCACTTCTCAATAGCCCGGTGCAGTCCGCACCGCCTGCGCCGCCGGTGCCCGCGGTCGACTTCGACGGGCAGGCCGAGAGCTTTCCCAAATGGAGCTACGGCGGCGATGTCAGCTATTCTTGGAACGTGGCCGCCTACAAAATCACCGCTGAGTCCAACTACAGTTTCCACGACACCTATAGCCAGTTTTTCCTGCTGGGCAGCAACGATTTCACCGTGCCGAGATATTGGTTGGCGAACGCGAACCTGTCATTGGCGCCGCAATCGGGCGCGTGGACGGCGACCTTGTGGGGGCGGAACATTTTCAACAAGGCGTACGATCTGACCCGGAATTTCTTCCTGCCGAGCAGCGAGGTCGCCGCGGCCGGTGAACCGGCCACTGTGGGCATTCGCCTCACCTACAAATATTAGGACATAGCGGTGCTGAAAATACTGGGCGTGCTGTTGGCCATTGCGATCGCAATCATCATCGGCGCATGGCTCAAATTGCGCGGGCCCGACGTTCCCTTTGCAACCCTGGAGACGAAGTATGCGGACTCAGATTCCCACTTCGTCGATCTGCGCGGCGGCCTTCACGTTCACTACCGTGACCAAGGCAATGCCAATTTGCCGCTGCTGGTGCTGTTGCATGGATACGGAGATTCGTTCACCAGTTGGGAAGGCTGGGTGCGGGAACTGAAAAGCAAGTTCCGCATCATCAGCCTGGACTTCCCAGGTCACGGTCTGACACGCGCGCCGCCCGGCATTTCGCTGTCGGGGGATGGATTGGCCGACTTCGTCGATGCATTCGCGGCCAAACTCGCGCTGCCGAAATTTGCCGTGGCCGGCAATTCCATGGGAGGCGGCGTCGCATGGCAGCTCGCCGTACGCCATCCGGATCGCATCAACGCCCTCATCCTGGTGGACGCGGCGGGTTTCCCCAACGAACAGCCGCCGCGCGAGGTGCCGCTGGCATTCAAGATTCTGCAGTATCCCGCCGGGCGGGCGCTTCTGCGCAACATCGATAATCGGCCGCTCATCGCCGAGGGCTTGAAGACGGATGTGTATGACAAATCGTTGATCACACCGTTCATCGTCGATCGCTGGGCCGAGTTTCAACGGGCGCCCGGACATCGCGCCATTCTCATGGCGGTCAATTTCGGCCCGCAGACCGCGGCCACGCGGGATTTGGTATCGACCATCAAAGTGCCCACCCTGATCTTGTGGGGCGAGAGCGACGTGCTCCTCGAGCCTGCGGCCGCTCACAAATTCGCGGCGGCGATACCGGGAGCTCAGCTGATCACTTATTCGCATGTCGGACACCTGCCGCAGATCGAAATTCCACAGCGCTCCGCTGCCGATGTGGCGGCGTTCTTGAGCGCAGCCGTGGGACATTAGAATTAAGCCGCCGAACGATATCTGCGGCCTCGGATTGCGGGATCTCGCGCGGCAGCTGTGCGCCCGGCAGTTCTCGGCGCGAGAATGCATGCAGGCGCATCTCGAGCAGATCGCCTGTTGGAATCCGAAGGTGAATGCCATCGTGGCAAAACTCGACGATGCCGCGTGCCTCGCGTTGGCCGATGACGCGGATGCTCGGTTGGCGCGCGGCGATTTGCCGGGCGCTCTACACGGCGTGCCGTGGGCCTTCAAAGATCTGGAACCGGTTGTCGGTTTTCCCTGGGCGCGCGGCTCGCCGATATTTCGTGATGAACGTCCCGCCGCCGATTCAGTGCTGGTCGAACGCTTGCGGCGCGCCGGCGTGCTCACCATAGGCAAGACCAACACACCTGAATTCGGCATGGGATCGCAAACGTACAACAGCGTGTATGGAACCACGTACAACCCGTACGATTTCACCAAGACGGCGGGAGGTTCGAGCGGCGGCGCGGCAGCGGCGGTGGCTGCCGGCATGCTGGCGGCCGCCGACGGCAGCGATCTGGGCGGATCGTTGCGAAATCCGGCGAACTTCAACAATGTGGTTGGATTTCGCCCTACAGTCGGCCTGGTCCCAACGGCGCCGAATCTGCTGCCCTTCTTAGGCTTCGCGGTCAAAGGCCCGATCGCGCGGTCAGTGGCTGATGTGGCTTATTTGCTGGCCGCGATGGCGGGTGCCGATCAGCGCGATCCCGCGTGCAGCCCTGCAGATCCGAGCGCATTTATAGGCAATCTGGGCCGAAATTTCCGAGGAGTGCGTGTGGCGTGGTGCCCGGACCTCGGCGTCCTGCCGCTCGACGCCCGCGTACGCGGCGTGCTTGAAGGGCAGCGGCGCGTGTTCGAGGCGCTGGGCTGCATCGTTGAAGACGCGCATCCGGATCTTGCGGCGGCGGATGAGGTGTTCCTTACCATCCGCGCTTTTCGATCTTGGAGTTATTGGGGCTCGCTGCTCGTGAGCCATCGCGCCGCATTGAAGCCGGAAGCCGTCGAGGAGATCGAAGCAGGCGCCAAGATCACGACGGCACAGTTATCGCGGGCGATGATACGCCATGGCCGGCTGCTCGAGGGAATGCGGCGCTTCCAGGACGACCATCCTTTCGTGCTGACGGCCGTCAACCAGGTCCCACCGTTCGATGCATCTCTGCATTGGCCGACGCAGATCGAAGGCGTGCCTATGGAGCACTATATTGCCTGGATGAAGTCCGCTTATTGGATTTCGGCCACTTTCAATCCCGCAATTTCGGTTCCGGCCGGATTTACCGCGGAGGGCCTGCCGGTGGGATTGCAGATTGTCGGTCGCTTCCGCGACGATCTCGGGGTGTTGCAGCTGGCTCACGCCTTCGAGCAGGCCACCCAAGTGGCCAGACGCCGACCTGCCAAACCGTGATGCCCTTACTGGTCTAACGCCGTTTAGTTTTGCAGACTGCCCCAGGAACTTGCAGCAATGAAGGCGGCACGGTGGTTCGCTCAGTATCGGCAATCTTGTCATTGTGCCTCACGGCGGGATTCGCCGCAGGCGCGCACGCCGCTGTGTCGTTCAGTTGCACGGTAAGCGCCAGCGGCATCAATTTCGGGATTTACAATCCGTTGAATGCCACGGCGGATGCCGCCGCCGGCAGCTGGTCGGTGATCTGTACCGCGACGGGGTCAGGTTCCGCCACGGTGAGCGGTACACTGACCTTGAGCACCGGCAACAGCGGTCACTACGCGACTCGCTACATGCTCTCCGGAACCAACAAGCTCAACTACAATATTTATCTGACGCCCAGCCACACGCAAATTTTGGGCGATGGCACGGGCGGCACCATTGCGCCCACGGATTCCGGCACCGTCACGGCCGGCCAAATCTATCAAGTCACCGGCAATATGTATGGACTCGTCGCCGCGCAGCAGGATGTGGCGGCGGGGGGCTATAGCGATGCCATCGTCGTGACGGTGACGTACTAGCCGACGCCTGCGGCTTTCGCCGCCCCTTTGGACCTTGTGCCAATTGTCATGCACTCACGCCGGTGTATTAGTGCACCGGGGTAGGCCGTCGCGCTACGCGCGCCATATGTTAATTGGAGTAACGGATGAAAATTGTCTTACAAGTTTTCCTATTGGCGGTAAGCCTGACTGCCGTCGCATCGGCGGACGAGGTGATCAGCAATGCGAAGGCGACCAGGCTCTTGGCCAAATACAGCTGTCAGACCTGTCATAGGGTGGACAATCCCTCGCTGGCAGGTCCCTCGTATCGCGACATCGCGAAAAAATACGCGAGTGATCCACAAGCCGTGGGCGACTTGAGTGCCAGCGTGGTAAACGGCAGCAGCGGCACGTGGGGAGATAATTCGATGCCGCCCAACGACCTGCCCGCCAACGATCTCAATGACTTGATAGTCTGGATTTTGCAATTGGTGCCCTAAGGGCGTCTCGTCCTTGAGCCGAGGCGGTATGATTGAATCATGCCGCGAGATTATTTGGGTAATGACGTCACAGGCGAGAGCGCGACGTTGCACGCCATCGACAACTTCGTCGAGGGTTTTCTCGCCTACGAAAGCCGCGCCGAGGAGATTCTTCGTGCGGCGGACGCGGACCCGGAATCCTGCATGGCCAATGTCTATGCGGGAACGTTGTGGATGCTGTTGGAGGCACCCGAGGCACCCAAGCGCGCGGCCAGGTACCTGCGCGCCGCCGAACGCGCGGCGCCGCTGGCCACGCGGCGCGAGCAGCTGAATACGGCGATTCTGCGCGCCTGGAGCGATGATGATCTCGCTCTCACCCTGCGCCTCTGCGATCAGCTAACGGATGAATTTCCGCGCGATCTGGCCGTGGTCAAACAACATCAATACTTCGAGTTCAATCGCGGCAACGCAACCGCCATGCTCAAGGTGGCATTGAAAGTTGGAAAAGCCGCCGCCGACATACCCTATGTGCACGGAATGGCCGCCTTTGCCTACGAACAATGTCATTTGCTCGACGACGCGGAGTTAGCGGCACGCAAGGCGCTGGCAATGCGCCGCAAGGAGCCCTGGGCGCAACATGCCATTGCGCATGTACTGCTGACGCGTGGGCGCATCGCCGAAGGGACACTTTTCCTCGAGGAGATGTCGGATACGTGGACCGGACTGAATTCCTTCATGCTCACTCACATTTGGTGGCATCTCGCATTGTTCTATATCAGTCAGGGGCGCGACGCGGCAGCGCTCGAACTTTACGACGAGTATTGCTGCGGCATCGCCAAGAGTTATTCGCAGGACCAGGTGAACGCGATTTCGCTGCTGGCGAGATTTGAAATCGCCGGCATCGAGGTCGGATCACGCTGGCAGGATCTCGCGGAGTATCTCGTGGTCCGCTCCGAGGACACCATCCAGCCCTTTTTGACGCTGCACTATCTGTACGGCCTGGCGCGCGCGGCCCGGCCGCAGGCCGATACGCTACTGGGAGCGGTTCGTCGCTACGCAAAAAGCGCGCCCGAATTCAGCCGCGCGGCGTGGCAGGAGATCGCCTTGCCCGCCTGCGAAGGTTTGTATGCCTATGCGCGCGGTGATTACGACACGGCCTGGCATCGGTTGGCATCGACCGCACCGCGCTGGTCGGAGTTGGGCGGCAGCCATGCGCAACGCGATTTGTTCGAGCAAATCATGCTGGATGCTGCGCTGAAAAGTGAACGCTTGACGGCCGCGCAGCAAATGCTGGAATTGCGCCGCAACTTCGATTCCGAGGGCGTTCCGGTCAATATGGCGCTTGCGGCGGTGTACTCGAAGCTGGGCCTGACTGCTTTGGCTGAGCAGGCGCTCAAGCGGGGCGCAGCCACCCGCGCCCGATTCGCAGGCCAACGGCAATGACCGTTGATCCCATAGAAGCTTTGTTCAACACCATCGAGCGGCGTCGCGATGACATGGTGGAGCTGACGCGTGAACTGATCCGCTTTCCCACGCTCAATCCGCCTGGCGAGGCGTACCAACCGTGCGCCGAGTTCATCGGCCGGCGCCTGAGTGCGCGGGGCTTCGCCGTGAACTATGTGCACGCCGGCGGAACCCCCGGCGACAGCGCGCGCTACCCGCGCATCAATGTGATTGCACGGCGCGAGGCGGTAGCGCCCGGTCCCTGCGTGCATTTCAACAGCCATATCGATGTGGTGCAGACCGGCGCCGGCTGGACGCTCGATCCGTTTGCCGCCGTGGTCCAAGACGGCAAGATCTATGGCCGCGGCGCGTGCGACATGAAGGGAGGACTGGCGGCCTCCATCATTGCGGTCGAAGCGCTGATCGATAGCGGCGCGCACGTGCAGGGAAGTCTGGAAATCTCCGGCACCGTGGATGAGGAGTCGGGCGGCTATGGCGGCGTGCACTATTTGGCGCAACGCGGCTGGTTTTCGCCACCGCGCGTGGATCACGTCATCATTCCCGAGCCGCTCAACGTGGATCGGGTATGCATCGGGCATCGCGGTGTGTGGTGGGCCGAGATTGAGACCTACGGTCGGATGGCTCACGGCTCGATGCCGTTTCTCGGCGATTGCGCCGTGCGGCACATGCATGCATTCATCGATCGCATGGAGCGGGATCTTTATCCCAAGCTTGCGGCGCGGCGCACGTCCATGCCGGTGGTGCCTGCGGGCGCCCGTCACTCGACGCTGAACATCAATTCCATACACGCAGGTCAGGAGGAATCTTCCGGCTATCCCGCACCCTGCGTGACGGATTCGTGCCGCATGGTCATCGATCGCCGCCTGCTCATCGAAGAAAGCATGGACAGCGCTAAGGGCGAGGTACGCGAATTGCTGGAACAACTCGTCAAGGATCGCGCGGGATTTCGTTACGACATTCGCGATATTTTCGAAGTGCAGCCCACGATGGCTGATCGCGACGGGCCGGTCGCGCGCCATACCGCCGCGGCCGTGCGTCGAGTGATGGGCCGCGAGGCCGAGTTCATTTGCTCGCCGGGCACCTATGATCAAAAGCACATCGACCGCATCGGCAAGTTGCGGGACTGCATCGCCTATGGCCCGGGAATTCTCGACCTCGCGCATCAGCCGGACGAGTATGTGTTCATCGACGACATGCTGAATTCCGCGAAAGTCATGGCGCTGGCTGCTCGATCGCTGTTGCTCGGCTGCGCGTGACTCGACTCTGGTCGACCGCGGTACTCACGCTCTGCGGGCTATTGCTCACGGCGCCGAGCGCGCATGCCGCGGGGCGACTCAGCATTGGCACGCAGCTCGAGCCGCCGGTTCTCGATCCCACCGCGAATCCGGCCGCCGCAATTTCGGAGGTTTTGTACGGCAACGTATATGAAGGGTTGGTGAAGTTCGCCGCCGATGGTTCGGTGTCGCCGGCGCTCGCCAAAGAATGGACCATCTCGGACGACGGGCTTACCTACATATTCAAATTGCAGCCAGGCGTCCGCTTCCAGGACGGCACTGCGTTCGATGCCGCCGCGGCCAAATTCTCCTTGGATCGCGCTCTCGCCCCCGATTCGGTCAATTCGCAGAAATCGCGCTTCGCCGCAATTCGCGCGGTGGAGGTGCCGGACCCGCTCACGCTGCGCATCACGCTGCTGCGCCGTTCGGGCGGCCTGCTGCAGTCCCTGGCGTTTGGATCGGCCGTGATGGTGTCGCCGAAGTCGGCGGCGAGCAATGCGTCGCGGCCCATCGGCACAGGACCGTTTCGATTCCTGAAGTGGCGGCGCGGCGACTCGATCACCCTGGCGCGCAATCCAGACTATCGCGGCCCGCCGCCTGAACTCGATGAGGTGACTTTCAAATTCATCACCGATCCGAGCGCTGCTTATGCGGCACTCATGGCCGGCGACGTCGATGCATTTGCGAACTACCCGGCGCCGGAAAGCTTTGCGCAATTTGCCGCCGACCCGCGCTTCAAGGTATTCGTCGGCACCACGGAGATGGAAACGGTGCTGGCGCTGAATGAACGAGTCGCGCCTTTGGGTAATGTCCTGGTGCGACGCGCGATTTCCTACGCGCTCGACCGCGCGGCCATTATCGATGGCGCCATGTTCGGCTACGGAACGCCGATCGGCAGTCATTTCCCCCCGGGAAATCCCGCTTACCTCGATCTGACCGGGGTCTATCCGCACGATGTTGCCAAGGCCAAGCAGCTGCTGGCAGCGGCGGGCTACCCCAAGGGTTTTGCGATGACGCTCAAACTTCCGCCGCCGAGCTATGCGCGCCGCGGCGGCGAGATCGTGGCGTCGCAGTTGGCCCAAGTGGGGATTCGAGTGAGCATTCAGAATCTCGAATGGGCACAGTGGCTCGATCAGGTGTACACACGACATGATTTCGATATGAGTATCGTGGGTCATGCGGAACCCTTGGACTACGATATATATGCGCGCGACGAGTATTATTTTGGCTATTCGAATCCTGACTTCAAAGCGCTTGTCGGGGCGCTGGATGACAGCATCGATCCCAAGCGGCGCCTCGATGTGCTGCATCAAATCCAGCGCAAGCTTGCCGATGATGCGGTCAACGGCTTTCTATTTCAGTATCCGCGGTTGGATGTGTGGAATGTGCACGTGCACGGCGTCGGATTCAACAACGTGCTCGGCGTCGTCGATGTGGCCCGGGCCAATGATGACTTGGCGCGCGGCGCGGCAGTGGATGGCGGGTCGCCGTCGTTTAGATTCGTCAGCGTGGCCGTGGCGCTGTTCGCGTTCTATCTGATGTTGCTGGTGGTGCGCCGCTTCGGCGGAGCCTATCTGCTCGAGCGCACGACGGTGCTCGCGGCGACCCTGCTGTCTGCGAGCGTGGTGGTTTTCGTCATCGTGCAAATCGTGCCGGGTGACCCGGTGCGTTACATGATGGGATTGCACGGCGATCCCGGCAATGTGGCGGTATTGCGCCATCAGTTGGGCCTCGATGCCGCGCCACTGTCGCGGTATTTTCAGTGGATCAGCGGCCTGCTGCACGCTGACTTCGGCATCAGCTATACGTATCGGATTCCCGTATCCACGTTGCTCGGCGAACGGCTGCAGGTATCGTTGCCGTTGGCGCTCTACGCGCTGCTGCTTTCCACTGCGATCGCCTTTCCCATAGGGTTAATCGCCGCCGCCAGACGCGGCCGGGCGCTGGATGTGCTGCTGAGCGGCCTTACGCAACTCGGCCTGGCGATGCCGAATTTTTGGTTGGGAATGCTCTTGGTGCTGGCGTTTGCCGTGAGCCTACATTGGGTTTCCGCGGGTGGATTTCCGGGTTGGGCTGCGGGGGTTTGGACGGGAGTGAAAGCGCTGACTCTGCCCGCGATTGCCTTGGCGATGCCGCAAGCCGCGATCTTGGCTCGTGTGCTGCGCGGCGCGCTGATCGACACTTTGCACGAGGATTACATTCGTTCAGCGCGCGCCAAGGGCGCCGGCGATTGGCAAATCCTGTGGCGTCACGCGCTGCCGAATGCGTTGGTGCCGGTGCTGACCATCATCGGCATGCAGTTCTCCTTCTTGCTGGCGGGCGGAATCATTATCGAAAACGTGTTCTTTCTGCCCGGGTTGGGCAGGCTGGTGTTCCAAGCCATCGTGCAGCGCGATTTGATCGTGGTGCAAAGCGTCGTGATTGTTCTTGTATTCGCCGTCGTAACCGTCAGCTTTTTGGTAGACCTCGGCTACGCCGTGCTCAATCCGCAACTGCGCGCGGCGCGTGGCGCATGAGCACTCGCTCGCGGCCAAATGCGAGTCTTTTCGGCGGCGGTGCCATCACGGCGGGTTTCATGATCATCGCCGTGATTGCTCAATTCTGGACCCCCTACGATCCGCGCGCGCTGTCCATCGTGGAGAAATTGCAGGCACCCAGTGCGCGGCATTGGTTCGGCACCGACCAGCTCGGCCGCGATGTGCTGTCGATGATCATGGCGGGCGCCAAAAACTCGGTGGGCGTCGCGTTGCTGTCAGTCATCATCGGGTTGCTCGTCGGTGTGCCGCTGGGGCTGCTCGCCGCGGCGCGCCGCGGCGCCGTCGATGAACTCGTCATGCGCGGCAATGATTTGATCTTCGCGTTTCCGGCGCTGTTGCTCGCCATCTTGATTACGGCCGTCTTTGGCCCCGGCGCGATCAACGCCATTATCGCCATCGGAATATTCAACATCCCGGTATTCGCGCGGGTGACGCGCGCCGGCGCGCTGCAGCTCTGGACCCGCGATTACACTTTGGCTGCGCGCGCCGCCGGCAAGGGACGGTTGAGAATTTCGGCCGAGCACATTCTGCCGAACCTTATTGGACTGCTGATAGTGCAGGGAAGCATACAATTTTCCTTGGGCGTGATCGCCGAGGCAGGTCTTTCCTATGTTGGATTGGGTGCGCAGCCGCCGACGCCCAGCTGGGGTCGAATGCTCAATGAGGCGCAAACGCTGACGGCATTGGCGCCGTCCTTGGCGATGTTTCCCGGTTTCGCGGTGCTGTTGTTCGTATTGGGTCTGAATCTGCTCGGCGAGGGACTGCGGCGCGCAGCGGAGCGCGCTGCATGAGCGGCGAGAAGTTGCTGGAAATCATGGGCCTTGGCGTGGAGATCGGAGGATTGCCCGTCGTTAGAGACTTGACGCTCGAGGTGCGTACGGGCGAAATCCTCGGCCTGGTGGGCGCCTCGGGATCCGGCAAATCGATGACCGCTCTCGCCGTCATGCGGCTGTTGCCGAGGGCCGCATCATCGACGGGCACGGTGCGTTTTTGCGGCGAGTCCCTGACGGAAAAGAACGAGATTCAGATGCAGGACCTTCGCGGCCGTTGCATCGGCATGGTGTTCCAAGAACCCATGGCGGCGCTCAATCCCCTCATGCGCATCGGCGATCAGGTCAGCGAGGCGCTCAGGCTGCATGGTTCGGTGTCGGGTATCGACGCGGCGGCCGCGGCACGCGCAAGTTTGGACCTGGTGGGACTGTCGGGTGAACAGGGTGCGCTCGACCGGCTTCCCTATGAACTATCCGGGGGCCAACGGCAGCGGGTCGCCATTGCCATGGCGATGGCGATGGCGCCTTCCTTACTCATCGCAGACGAACCGACCACGGCTTTGGATGTGATCACCCAGGCGCAGGTGCTCGATCTGCTGAAACAGCTGACTTGCAACCGCACAATGGGACTGATGCTGATCACGCACGATCTCGCTGTGGTTGCGCAGCTTGCCGACAAAGTGGCGGTCATGCATCAAGGCCAAATCGTCGAGCAGGGGAGCATGCACGAGGTATTGCGCAACCCGCAGCATGCTTACACCCGAGCACTTCTATCCGCGGCAGAGTTGCGGCCCAAGCGTACTTCGACGCACCGTGACGGCGTCCCCGCGGTGCTGCAGGTGCAGGATATCGTTCGCGACTACCCGCGAAAGAGAAAGTCGCTGTGGCACGCGCCGACGCCGCTTCGAGCCGTGGATGGCGCGTCTCTGTCCGTTCAAGCCGGAGAGACCGTCGGCCTGGTCGGGGAGTCCGGATCCGGCAAGTCGACGCTGCTGCGTGTCGTCCTCGCTCTGGAGCAATCGCAGGCGGGAAAAGTGCATTTGCTCGGCGAGGAGTTTTCGAACGCAGCCGGTGCGAAGCTGCGGCGGCTGCGACGCGCCATTCAGGTGGTGTTTCAGGACCCTTACGGCAGTTTCGATCCGAGGTGGCCGGTGGAGCGCTTGATTGCCGAGCCGTTCTTTCTCATGGATACCGTCCCGACCACGGCCGAGCGGCGACGCAAGACGGCGGCCATGCTCGAACAGGTGGGACTGTCCGCGGGCGACGCGCGGCGCTTCCCGCACGAATTTTCAGGCGGCCAGCGCCAGCGCATTGCCATCGCGCGCGCCCTGATCACCGAACCCAAAGTGATCGCATTCGACGAGGCCGTGTCCGCGCTCGATGTGCTGGTGCGTGATCAAATTCTCGAGTTGCTGGCGCAGCTCACGGAGCGTTTGCAAGTCGCGTATCTATTCGTGTCGCATGACCTGCATGTGATCAGAGCCATCGCCGACCGGGTGTACATCATGCAGCACGGCCGCATCGTCGAGGAGGGAATGGCGGACGCCGTGTTTGCCTCACCGCGCCATCCCTACACGCGCGCGTTG
>Ga0210387_10002828_pt1 | contig 13306 bp, 9 predicted proteins | sample IncBWC7OmetaG_FD_160108 | JGI IMG/M metagenome (GOLD analysis project Ga0210387, IMG submission 160108) | Forest soil microbial communities from Barre Woods Harvard Forest LTER site, Petersham, Massachusetts, United States - Inc-BW-C-7-O ...
CAGGCAGCGCGGACAATGCCGGTCCCCACAGGAGCGTGGCGCCCAATGCCGATGCGCGCAGTGGGGACAAGCAAAAAGATTGGCGCCCAGTGCCGGTGTACCACAGACGGCAAGGCGCCAAAGCACACGCAGTTTGTGCTTGCCCAACTTGAGCAGAGGCAGTAGGGCGGTTAGGAAAGCGCGCAGGATGGCGCCCAACGTTAAGCACTGGTGGGCGGAGACCGTGCTGCCCTCCACCACGGGGCAGAACGAGTCCATATCGGTCCGCTCTCTCTGGGGAGAGATTGGCTGGAGCTAGAGTGAGGGTTTCTCTCTCTCTTCGGCTCTGTGACGCCTAACCCTTGCTGGGTTTGATATGACTCGTATCGATGAGATCCAGAGGCGAACGCACCTCCGCGAGCCTGCACTCGGTTACATGGAGGTAAAGCGCGGTAGTCCTCAGGTTCGAATGACCCATCAAGCGCTGGACCACCGGCAGTTCCACGCCGCTTTCAATCAGATGGGTGGCAAAAGAGTGGCGCCTATCACGAGATCGTGATAGGCGCCACTATCCCGGGCTCCGGACTATCGCGGGTAGTCGTTGACCAAGGTCTGTTTTCAAGGATTCCGGAAAGAAAGACTCGGCATAGTCCGGACAACGCGGCGTTACGCGATGCTGGGTTCATGGAGACCCCACTAAACCGTTTCTTCAATGAGCGTAGCGATCCAAGAACGCTTGACGCGCTGACAAGCGGCCCGCTGGCTGCGCACCTAGATACTTATGCACAACAGCTGCACGACCAAGGCTACACCGCAAGCTCTAGCCGGTCGCAACTCCGCGTGCTTGGGCACTTCAGCCGCTGGCTGAAAAGCAACGGACTGGCCGCGGAGCAAATCGATTCGTCGATGTTGGAACGCTACGTGCGTTGTCTACGCAAATCCGGCAAGTTGCGCAGAGGCGACACTACCGCCCTCGGCCGCCTGTGGCGGATGCTCCGGCCCGGCGAGGTCGAGACCCCCCTCCTCGCCTCCGAGTGCCTGCCACATAGTTCTGCGTCAATTTCAGCTTTATTTGTGCCAGGAGCGCGGATTGGCCGAGGCAACCATTGCCTGCTACACGCCGGTTGTGCGTGCGTTTCTGGCCGAGTGTTTTCCGACTGAGATTCCTGACTTCCGTCGGCTCTGCGCCAGTGCCATTGCCGACTTCGTCCAACGCCACGCGCAGCGCACCACCACCAAATACGCCTCAAACGCGGTCACCGCGTTGCGCTCCTTTTTCCGGCACTTACTCCATCGCGGATCGATCGACACCGACTTGGCCGCGTGCGTGCCCACTATTGCGACTTGGTCGCTATCGAATGTACCGAGGTTCCTTCCCGCCGAGCAGATCCAACGGGTCTTGAGTTCCTGCGATCGGAACACCGGGATTGGCAAGCGCAACTACGCCATTCTGCTGCTGATGGCACGGCTGGGGCTTCGCGCCGGCGAGGTTGTTGTTGGCAGTCAGTGGACTACGCATCAGCGAGGCCATCAAATTGGATCGCCAAGACGTGGATTTTAATCAAGGACTGCTTACCATCCGCCAAACTAAGTTCAACAAGAGTCGTTTGATTCCGCTCCATGTTTCGACTAGCGATGTCTTGGCCGAATACGCACAGCGTCGCGACCGGTTGGTGCTAACTCAGAGCTCCCCCTGCTTTCTGCTCAACGATCATGGCCGTTGCCTGGAAAGCTCCAATGTGCGCCGAACCTTTTATGCTCTCTCGCGTCAGATCGGCTTGCGCGGAGCCGTCGATCACACCGGACCGCGTCTCCACGATTTTCGGCATCGATTTGCTCTCAAGACACTGATTCATTGGTATCGGACCGGCGAAGATATCGAACGGCGATTGCCCGTGTTATCGACCTTTCTGGGCCACGCTCATGCGGCCGATACCTACTGGTATCTTTCCGTTCACCCGGAGCTGATGGGGCTCGCCACCGAACGACTGGAGCAGCGATGGGGGGCCGACTCATGAAGAAGGAACTCAGCTTCCCTGCCTTGTTGGAGTGCTTCTTTATGCAGCGACTGATGGCCCAGCGCCAAGCCAGTCCTCACACGATTCGCTCCTACAGAGACACCTTTCGCTTGCTGCTGCAGTTTGCTGCCAAGCGGTTGCACAAACTGCCTTCTGCGCTGGCGCTCGCCGATTTGGATCCCGGGCTGATCGGTGCCTTCCTCGATCAGTCGGAAAAGGAGCGCGGCAACAGCGCCCGAAGCCGTAATCTGCGGCTGACGGCCATTCGGTCCTTCTTCCGCTACGCTGCCTTCGAGGACCCTTCCCAGTCCGGGTTGATCCAGCGTGTACTGGCCATGCCCAGTAAGCGCTACGAGAAAAAGCTGGTCAGCTTCCTGACGCGGCCGGAGATCGACGCCGTGTTAGCTGCTCCAGACCGCAATACGTGGGCTGGCCGCAGAGACCACACCTTCCTACTCGTCGCGATTCAAACTGGCTTGCGGCTTTCGGAGATGACCGGTCTGCGCTGCGAAGATGTAGCGCTGGGAACCGGTGCGCATGTGCATTGCCTGGGCAAAGGGCGCAAGCAGCGATGCACGCCTCTGACCAAACAAGCAGCAACTGCTCTGAAGCTCTGGCTCCGGGAGCCCAGACGTGGCGACAGTCAAATTGTCTTTCCCAATGCCAGAGGAACCAGGCTCAGCCGAGACGGTGTGCATTATTTGTTGGCAAAGCATGTCGCTGTCGCTAGAGAGAGGTGCCCTGCGTTGAATCAGAAACGGGTTACCCCGCATTGTTTGCGCCACACCGCAGCCATGGAACTCTTGCAAGCAGGAGTCGATCGCTCTGTAATCGCGCTCTGGCTGGGACATGAGTCAGTCGAGACAACGCAAATTTATCTTGATGCTGACCTTGCTCTTAAAGAACAGGCGTTGGCGAGGACTACACCGCCGAACGTGAAACACACGGGACGTTATCGACCCGAAGACAAGCTGCTGGCGTTTCTCAAGGGCCTTTAGCCGGAGACAGACTATGCCGAGGTGACTTGCGAATCGATGCTGCTCCACGCCCGTCAACAAAGGGTTGGGAGCAGCTGCGGGTGGTTTTCTCGCGATAGTCCGGAGCCCGGGATAGTGGCGCAATACATGAATGCCCCTTTGCGCTGCACGCCGCTCTTTTGGACGGCACGGTTATAGATCTTGCCCGCGTTGGTGAGACTGATCGGCTTATCCGCGATTTGACCCAAGAAGAGCAAGGGATTGTCATGGCCAGCTTTGCCTTGACGCTGTGCTCGCCAGTAGTCCCCCAACTCTTTGAGCAGACGCTTACTTAATGGCAGGACGCGCTCCTTGGCGCCCTTTCCTTTGCGGACTCTCAGCTGCATGCGAGCCCGGTCAATGTCGCTGATTTTCAGATCCCTTGCTTCGCAGACTCGCAGCCCGCAAGCATACACCGTCATCAAGAAGGCCCGATCGCGCGGTTGGCTCGGGACGCTTAAAATCGCCTCCACCTCGCTGCGCGCGTAGACTTCCGCGCGCCGGGTAGGATGCTTGAGGCGTGGGACCGACCTCATCAACTTTTCAGTGTCACGCCCGAGGGTAATGCCGTAGAGAAAGCGCACGGCATTGGCAGCGACGTTGACACTGGAAGCCGACAGTTGGCGTTCCTTGACCAGATGGTAAAGCCAGTCGGTAACTTCCTCGTAAGAGAGCAGCTCTGGTGAGCGCCGATAGTAGCGTGCCAGTTCAGAGACGTGGTGGAGATAGGACTTCTGAGTGCGTTGCGCTCGACCACGAACAGTCAGGTCCCGGATGAATTTGGCTCGAAGTGGTGTCATAGGCCGGCCATTATGCCGACCTTGACTTCATGATACGCGTTCGCCGCTTAGGGACTCCGCGTAGCGGCTTCGTTCAACGGTGAACGGTGAACGGTGAACGGCGAACGGCGAACCGCTGAACGTTTACTGGGCGGACGTGGGTGCCGCGATTTCTGTCAGACCCTCTGGCGTGAATTCGCGATCCGTAAAGGCCACATCGTGCCTGATGCGGGAGCCTTCCAGAACGGTGACAGAATCTTGCCGGGGATCGCGCACCGTCAGATCGGCAGGGATGGAGCGACCTTTGTCGTCCGTGGCCACCCGGGTGGTGTCAATTCGGCGCGCCAGTTGACCCGAAGGCAGGTATTTTTCCACCCGCAGCGGGACGAGTTTGCGGGGGTCAATCCAACTGCGCACGCGAGCGTAACTGGAAGGTTCACCCTTGCCAGGTCTCGACTCAAGGATGACGCAACTCACGCGGTTGATGACATCGGTCCCGACGATGGCCTGGTTTTCCCATCCGAAGAAGTTCTCGATGACATCCTGATAAGACAGATTACTTCCGAACAAAGCCTCGTTCATTTGTGAGGCGTTTAGAGGCCGGGGCTTGTCAGGCGGAATGAAGAGCCAACCGGTCGGGGTGCCACCGCCTGCTTGGTGCAGAAGAACGGCCTCTCCCTTGCGTTCTTTGGGCCAAAGCACCTGGTAGACAAGATCAGTGCCCGTCTTCGTGCGGCGCTCCTTGATCTGAAGTTGAAGCGCTATCTTCGTGGTGTCGGCCGGTTGCTTCACCTCGAGACGCAGACGCACGTAGGATGCGCCATCCTGCAGGGCGGAAAGGCCGGCTGCGAGGTCCTTGGCTGAGAGCGCAGTTTGCTCATTGTCGGCGGCGGCAGCTAACAACGCGAAGCCAAGCGCGGCGACAGTTAGGCGCAGGATCTCCGAGGGTCGCAGATTCATGGTTTGCAGGTGCAATATTCAGCCTTGCAAGGCCCGGCTCGGCACGAGTCGGGAACTGCGCCAGGCAGGATAGAGGCCGCTGATGACGCCTACTCCAACAGCGATTGCCACAGAAATTGCCAGAAGGCTGATGCTCAGATCCGGCTCCAGTAGTCCTCGAATGGCAGGTGTCATTCCAAGGACCTTTACGCCAACGGCGCCTATGAACACGCCGGCGACGCCGCCGAGCAACCCGAGCAGGGCCGACTCCCACAACACCATCCGAATGATTCGCCCACGTTGCCAGCCGAGCGCGAGTAAGACGCAAATCTCCTGCGTGCGCTCAAATACGGTCATCAGCATCGTATTCATTACGCCGAGCACTCCGACGAGCACGGCCAGCAAAGAAGTGCCCCAGCTCATGGCCTGTGCCATGCGGTAGGCCTCGCTCTTGCCGATATGGTCGCCTGCAACCACCGCGCGACCTTCCGGGACAAGTCGGTTAATCTCTGCACAGAGAAGTTCGACATCCTTGGCACTTGCGTCGGGTGTGACGCGGAGGTCGATAATGTTAATCTTGTCCGAATTTCCCGTGATGCCCTGGAAGATTGGCAAAGCCATAATGACCGAACCGTTTTCCACCCATGCGTTGCCGTCGACGATTCCAACCACGGACAATTCGCCAGTCTCAATCTGGATCTTATCGCCGATCTTTTTCTTCAACACATCCGCCGCGGTTCGACCGAGGACGACCACTGGCTCCGCGGCATCACGCGGCATGCGACCGGAAATCAATCTGAGGTTATTCCACGAGAAGCCGCCCCACTCGCGCGCGGACACCATCATCATGTCGGCATTCTCAACGCTCATCAAGTCTACCAAGATCCCGCAGGTGGCTGCCACATGGGGAAGGTGGGCGATGCGGTCGCGCACGGAAGTGCTAAACGGCTTCGGGATCAGGGAACTGCCCATATTGCTGACGACCACGTCCGTGCCTCGCGCCTTCATCCCGGTCTCCCAGCTTTTGCTGAACCCGCGTGAGATACCGACCAGCGCGACAACGGCCGCGATGCCAACCGAGATGCCTAAGATTGTCAGCCCTGTTCGCACTGGGCGACGTATCAACCCACGCACCACCACCGTAAAAAAAGTCATATCATGCTCCTGCGAGGGTCGATTTGTCATCTGACACGATGCGTCCGTCCTTCATCTGGATGGTTCGGGACGCTCGCTGGGCAATGCTCATGTCGTGCGTCACAAGCACCAGCGTCATGTTCTTTTCGCGGTGAAGTCGGATGAGCAGTTCGAGGATGAGGCGTGCGTTTTCGCTGTCGAGGTTGCCGGTGGGTTCGTCCGCAAGCAGGACGGAAGGGCCATTCGCCAAGCTGCGGGCGATGGCAACGCGCTGCCTTTCTCCCCCCGAAAGCTTGGCGGGGAAATGGCTGAGGCGATGCCCCAGCCCTACCGACTTTAGCAAGGTAATGGCTCGATCCCTTCGCCCTCCAACGGGACGGCGATTTTCAAACATCGGGATCTGTACGTTCTCCAGCGCAGTAAAAGTTGGCAGAAGGTGAAACGCCTGGAAAATGAAGCCGATCTCCAGGGCACGATAGCCCGATGGATCATGCAGATCGGGAATCGAGTTCCCGCGGTAAAGTAAGGTTCCGTTCGTCGGCCGGTCTAGCGCGCCCAGCATTTGCAGCAGCGTCGTCTTTCCGCAACCGCTTGGACCGGTGACGGCAAGGAATTCGCCCTGCGCGACGCGAAAATTTACCCCTCGCAAAGCGTGCACCTGACCGTCATCAAAATTTTTCGCGATCCCTGTGGCCTCGAAGATGTATCGCAAGGGTGTGGCAGTCGCGGTATCCAATGCCATCGACGGATGCCGCGAATGATTGCTCATGGCATCAGCCGGATCCTTGAATTTTTCACCTTGCTCTTCCCATTTGACGGTGAGGTCCTGCTGCTTTTCTTTTCTGCTCAAATTGGTTTCCAAATCTTCTGAGGCTCTTTGGTTTACGACTGACGGAAATAACGCCTCAAATATCTCCGTCTTGAATCAGGACACCGCCCGTACGTGCTCGCTTGGACGCGAGACGGCCCAGTCCTATTCACTTTGACGTGGCTTTGAGCCACTGAGCTCCAACCCGGGGGTCCGGAAGGCTGCGGAGGAGATCCATAAACGCGTGCCGGTAGCTCGGGAAGGGGGATACTTCGCCAAAATTCCTCGGCGCAAGCTCTGAAGCGAATTGGGGCAATTCCGCATGCGGCAGGCCGGCGTGCCGGTGATGCACGCCATGATACGGCTCATGGAGCAAAGTGAAAGCTACGAGCCGGCCGAGCGGTCCCTCTGACACAATGCTCCTGGTAGAGCTGTTCACCGTAGAGCCGGTGAGTCCGACATGCTCGATGTATTTGCGCCAGCTCTGCATGTTCGAGGCTAAATAGGCAGGCGCCAGGTACATCCAGAGAAAGTATTTCCATGCCCCCCACCAAGTCACCGCTGCCAGCAGGCAGATCCACACGCCCGCGGTTAGTGCGAATTCAGTCCAAATTCGTCGACGCAGCTTTTTGTTCCGAATCGGCGAACCGGCCCGTAAAAAAGTGCGCACGAACACAAAGGGGGTGAAGAGTAAGCCGAGACTGAGTTCGAGTATGGCAGCCAGGACCCTGAGCCACCGCGGTATGCCAGGGATCACGAATGGCCAGAGTTCGATATCCCGTTCCGTCGCCAGGTATGCGTGATGCAATTGATGCGCCGCCCGGTAGAGGCTGAAGCTCATCAGGCTAAAGATTCCGATGATAATCCCATCGATCTCATTCAAGCGCCGATTCTTTCGCAGCAGCCCGTGAGACGCCTCGTGGAAGCCGATCAAAAGCCCGTGCATAAGATGGCTGGCGGTCAATACCAGCGGCACGCAGAGCCAGATAGAATTGAAGTACAGGGCGGCGCACAGCGCAGCTTGATTGAGAAAGAAAATGGCCGCAAGAATCGGGAAAGCCGCACGACTCACCCAATGAGGCTGCGGGGGTTCGAGCAAGTCTTCTGTCGGTGGTGTAATGTTCATCGCGTTTGGGTCACCAGGGCGGCGATCCGGCTTTCGGGTCTGCGGCAAGCGTCTGCAAGCACCGCCTGAAACAGGTACGACAAATTTTCAATTTCCGCTAGAGGGAACAGATTTAGCCGGAAAAGCCATGCTGCCTCCAGTCCATCCTCCAGGACAGTGATTTCGCACCCGAGATGAAAACGCGCGGTACCGGTCGAGCGCATCCTGAGCCGGGCGGACAGCCCGTGAAGCGCCACGTCTGGAATCGGATGATTCTGCAGCGCGAACCGCACCTCAAAAACGGGATTGTGCCCTGGTGCTGGCAAGTCCCCGAGCGCCGGGACGAGTTCAGCAAATGGCATGGCGTTCGCGAAGGAATCCGTGGTTGCTTGATGCACGGCGATCAGGTTGTCGGAAAACGGACGGTCTGCATCGACTTGGCCCCGAAGCGGGACAATACCGGCGAAGTAGCCCATTGTCTCCCGCGCAGCCTGCTTGCTCCGATTCGCCACGGGCGTGCCGACCAAGATGTCATTCTCGCCTGTCCAAAGGGAGAGCGTGACTTGAAACGCAGCCAGCAGTGTACTGAACAGCGTGGCGCCAGTGACTCGGGCCAGTTCCCGCGCGGCGTCCGCCAGATCGGCGGGTAGATGCGAAACCAATCGATGGGGCGAACCGGACGCGGACCCGGGTCCCTCGAGCGAGTCCCAGAACCGGCGGCTTCCGGCGAGAGTAGACCTCCAGAAAGCGGCACGCCGCTCCAATTCTGCGGGTTGCCAAAACGCGCGTTCCCCTGCACCCCAGGCGGCGTAGGTGAGTGGCAATGGCGGAAGTCCCTCGCTCAGTCCCAAAAGTCCCTGCACGTAAGCAAGACATAGATCTTGGATGAATACACCCAAGGTCCAACCATCGGCAATGGCATGATGAATAGCGAAGACCAATACATGGTGATCGGCGTTCCGCCGAAGGACATCGACCCGGTAAAGCGGTCCTTGGACTAAATCGAACGGCTCGCCGAAAATCTCTTTCGCCAGCTCTTCAATCGCCTCTTCGCGTCCCTGCGCAGGCGAAAGCTCGCGGAAACGGAAATTGGCTTCGCTGCTCTGACGAATCATCTGCACGGCCCGGTCTTTGCCCGGTAGGAATGAGAGTCGCAAAACCTCCTGTCGTTCCACCACTCGCTGAAGCGCAACCTCGCAAGCCTGTCGCGTAATCACGCCCTGCAAATGGATGAGGCAGCAGATATGGTTTGCATTATCCGTGACGCTTACGGGCGAGGCCTCCCACAACTCCCGCTGCGGAAATGTCAGCGGTTGGAGGCTTGTCTTTCCGTTAGCCAGCCACTGCTTAAGAAGAGCGCGTTTGTCTCCAGACATGTGGATTCAGACTTCCGCTTAGCGCACGCCGCCCAGTGAATCAGGCGGGGCATCGGAGGCCGCATCATCGCCGAGCAAACCTTCAATCTCCTCGTCGGAAAGCGCGTCCAAATTCACCTCGTCGGAGGACGCCGGCTCCGGCGCCCTGGGTGCGGCGGTTGGCGCGAGTGCCCCGCCCGCCCGCTTCGCACCCATGTGCTCAGCGATCAAGGCAACGATCTGGCCGACCGTCCGAGCTCGAATCAGGCTGGCCTGCGGGAGCGCCACGCCGAGAGAACCCTCAATCGAGTTCTCGATTTCGACGCCCATGAGCGAATCCAACCCGAGGTCGGTGAGCGGTTGGTCATCACGCAGAGTCTCCGGTTTCACGCGCAGGACCGACCCCACCGCATCGCGCACCGCCTGCCCGATAATGCCCTCCAGTTCTTCTGGAGCGGCCGATTCAATCTTGAGACGCAAGTCACTGTTCGAGCTGCCGGTTTCCTGACCCTCGACGGCGGCGAAAATGTTCTCGAGCAAGGGATTCTCCTGCATCCCGCGGAAAAACTGCCGCCATTTGGCCCAATCGACGCGGATCGCCATTACCTGCGTGGTGTCCGCCGTAAGGGCTGATTCCAGCAGTGTCATCACTTCGCGTGGTGAGAGCTCTGTCGTACCTTGCCGTGCAAGGAATTCTGCGATGCGCTTGTTGCGGGCTACATACCCCTCGCCGCCAAGCACACCCCAATTGACCGTGAGCGCCGGCAAGCCCAAAGCCCGACGGTGATGGGCAAGCGAGTCGAGGAAGGCATTGGCGGCGCCGTAGCTGCCCTGCGCCGGGTTGCCAAAGATACTCGAGACGGATGAAAACATCACGAAGCAGTCTAGCTTAAAATCCCGCGTGGACTCGTGCAGCAACCATGCGCCATGCGCCTTGGGCGCCATGACACTCCGCATCCGCTCGCGGGTGAGCGAAACAAGCGGCGCGTCGTCGATCACCATCGCCAGGTGGAATACGCCCTTCAGCGGGGTACCGGCCAAGCGAATCTCTGCGATGAGGCGGGCGACGTCCTCCGCTGAGCCAATATCCGCCCGCACGACTCTTACATCGACGCCGCGTTTACGGAGGGTTTGCACAAACGCCTCGCCGTCGGGCGTAGCAGCGCCGCTCCGGCTAGTGAGCACTAGGTGGCGGGCGCCGCCTTCGACCAGCCATTGTGCCAGCACTTTTCCGAAGCCGCCAAACGCGCCAGTGATCAAATAGCATCCCCCCGGCTTGATCGCAAAGGCCGGCTTGAGTGGTTCCCCGCGCGGAGGAAGGAATGCTGCGGGAAACGCCACTACGACTTTGCCAATGTGTTTGCCCTGCGCCATCAGCCGGAATGCCGAGTCGACTCGGCTAGCGGGAAACGAACGGAACGGGAGCGGATGGACGGCGCCATTCTCCACTAGCCCGGAGATTTCCTCCAGCATTTGCCCAGTCAATGCCTCGTCACCAGAGAAGACCGCATCCATCGCTACGACATGAAACGATGCATTGCGGCGCAGCGGCCAGAGGGGAATCCGGGCATTTTGGTAGATGTCGCGTTTCCCGATTTCAATAAAGCGGCCGAATTCCGCCAGACATGAAAGACCCATCGGGATCGCTTCGGCGGCGAGCGCATTCAGGACAACATCCACTCCTCGCCGGCCAGTCAATTCAAGTACGGCGTCCGTAAAATCGCCCCGGCGCGAGTCGATGACATGTCTTACTCCGAGCGTCTCGAGCAATCCGCGTTTGGCCGGGCTGCCAGCGGTGGCGATGACTTCCGCGCCAAGATAGTGCGCAATTTGGATTGCGGCCATCCCGACGCCGCCCGCGCCCGCATGCACGAGAATACGTTCGCCCTTCCGCATCCGTGCGACATTTTGCAACGAGTGCCAGGCGGTCATGAAAACTACGGGTAACGTCGCGGCCTGCTCAAATGATAGCCCGGCAGGAATGCGGCGCACATCGCCTCCCCTTGCCAGAGTAAACGAAGCGAGTCCGAACAGAGCGAGTCCAAACACCCTGTCTCCAGGAGCAACATGATCCACTCCGGTTCCGACTGCCTTAACCACGCCTGCCACCTCGTCACCAAAGATACGAGCATCCGGCGCTTCGCCGGGATACAGCGCAAGCGCTTTGAGCACGTCCCGGAAGTTCATTCCCGCCGCTTTCACTTCGATGAGTACCTCGCCGGCGGCACAGGGTGACAGAGCGAAAGGCACGAAACGCAGCGTGTCCAGATGTCCGCGTTCGCGGGACTCAAGTCGCAGCGGTACCGCCGGATCGAGCCAATCTTCACGTGGCGATTGCCCGCGCGCGAGGCGCTGAACGTATCGGGCTTCGCCGCGGAACGCGATCTCACGCTCTGTATCCTCACGCAGAAGCTCACTCCAGAGCAACGACTGATCAGATGCCGACGCCTCGGGCGGCAGGTCAATCGCGCGTCCCGAGAAGTTTGGGCACTCGTTCTGGATGACGCGCAGCAGCCCGACGAGAGGTGCTTGCGCAACCGCGACCGCATCCAGCGCGCGTCCCGGCGGCTGCACTCCGCGCGTCACCAAATCGATGCGCAGCTTTGCCGGGTATTTGTTGCCTTCAACCGCCTGGATCAGATGGAGCAAGGCGTCGGTGCCCATCAGCACAGAGTCTCCTTCGACGTCCGGTCGTGGCGCATCCAAACTCCACAAGTAAACAAAACGTTCCGGTGGGGCGTCATACGCGGATGCGTCCAAGAGCATTTGCCAATCCTCGCGTACCTCTGCACGCAGGGTGAATGCGTCTGTCCCAGCCAGTCCATAATGGTCGCCCCGGTGTGCGACACGGCAACGGACGCCCATTGTCTGCAGCCGTGCAGCCAACTTGTCGCCGAGACCGGAAGCGTCCGCGAAAATGAGCCACGATTTCTCAGCCGGCAACTCCAAGAGTGACTCCGGAGCGGGAGACGCAGCGGCGGTTGAGTCGCGCCACGACTTACGCGCGAGGAGACCAATCTGGCCTTCGCCTTCCGGACCAAGCAGTCCCGGCAGTGATGCGGTCTCGTCGAACCCCGTTTCCCGCAAGACGACCTCCCACTGGGAGCGCGCTAACAACGGATGGAATGGGCGCAGATCGCGATCCGTAAAGCGCCACCAGCCGGTCATGAGACCAAAGACCGTCTCCGTCCACAGTTGCGGAATCGCGACGTCCATGAAAACCAGGTTCCCGCCTGGTGCAAGCAATTCGTGAAGATGCCTCAACGTGGCGCGCAAATCGCGCACCGCATGAAGCACGTTGGTACCGATGATGAAATCAAACGCGCCGGCTTCGAAACCTTGCTCCGTGCCTGGCTTCTCGAGGTCAAGAACTTTGTATTCCACTCCAGGAAACCCAGCCAGCTTCTGCATGGCGCCGTTGAAAAATACCGCGGAGACATCACTGAAGATGTAGGAATGCAAATCGCGCTCGATGAGCGGCAGTACGTGCGACGTCAAGCCACCGGTACCCGCCCCGACTTCGAGGATTCGCAGTCCTCGGCCCTCTGGCAGATGCCGGGCGGCTTCCTGCACGGCCGCGGCAATAGCCGCCAACCAGTGACTCGTGTAGAGGCCCTCCCCGTAGAACTGCTCCAATAACTCCGCTGAACTCCCGGCGAACAGCACCTGCACGGCGTCCTTCTCACCGCGCAGGATGGGACCGAGTTCGGCGCAATTCGCGGCGCAGAGCAGGGCCTCAGACAGATGCCCCGAATGACTCGATATAAATGAGCGCAGGAATTCTCGCGCAGAATCCGCCGCGCTCGCAAAAGAGGGTGTCGGCCGATAGTCGTCACCCTCCTTTGCGAGCCAGCCGCGTTTCGCCAGGCTGGCGATCAGACGCTCGAATACCGCTCGCATCGGTTCTGTCACCCGCAGGGAATCGGCCGTGAATCTTCCGTTCGCTCCCGCTAGTGTCGCCATTTCCCGCAAACCACGAGCGAGCTGTGCCGCCGCGAGCTCGTCTCCGGCTGCCATGGCATTTTGAAGCTCGTCTCGGCCTCGCGTGGCGATCACCTGATCGAGTGCATCTTGAGCCGCCTGCCGCAGGCGATCCAATGAGATTGGCTCTTGAGACGGTGGGCGCCCAGCAGGCGTTCGTTCCCAGGCGAGATGATAAAGAACATTGCGGCT
>Ga0210387_10002829_pt1 | contig 13304 bp, 13 predicted proteins | sample IncBWC7OmetaG_FD_160108 | JGI IMG/M metagenome (GOLD analysis project Ga0210387, IMG submission 160108) | Forest soil microbial communities from Barre Woods Harvard Forest LTER site, Petersham, Massachusetts, United States - Inc-BW-C-7-O ...
CTCACACCTAGAACTTAGTTAAATGCTGTGTAAACTTCCTCGCCGTAGAAATCCCTCATTCAAGATCGCCACCAGCGCGTAAACGCACGCTGCGATCCCAAACCGAGTTTTTATCGATCTTCCACATATGGAGACAACAGGCGAGAATATTGTTAGGTGATGTGGCACGCCTCCAAAATAGGAGACAAGATGCAAGTCGCTCACATCCTCTTCTACTCGCAAATCCCTGTGATTAAACGCATTATCCATCACACACGTTCCGACGACCGGACAGCAGTGAGTAAAACAATGTTTTAGTATTCGGAAATGCCATCATTAAATCCAAAATCAGGTCGAACATCATCGGACCCGATCTTTTCCACAGGAAGACCTGGCGTCTCTGAAGCGGCATGAGCTCAGTTTCGACGATCTGTGGGACTGACAATGACTTCGACCGTCCCTCCGGGACGGAGCCTCTCTGCATCGCTACCCAGGCACTTCGTGCCTGGCTACGTCCAACCTGTCCCTCCGGGACAAAAGCCATTCACCCATCGAAGCGCCACACAATTATCTTAGCGCTTATGAGGGTGTACACAGTCTAAAGCTTGGGATAAGCTATCTTGGCCCTTCGGGCCGTAAAACCGACGCTAAACAGACACAGGGTTGAAACCCGGTGCTGAACTCTCCAGCCCCTGCGGGGCAAAAAACATCCCAAACGGCCCTTAACTTCGCGCCCTTAACCCTTAAGACTCAGAACCTCTTTCAAGATATTTACCTCGAAAGGTTCTTCCAATAAGTCCGAGACGATTAGTTCCAGATGCTTATAGTGAGGGCTCGCTGCGTGTTGCTCAAGCGCAGCGTGATTCTCCCACAATTCGTAGAAGTAAAAGCGCCCCCGTTCGCCGGACTCGTATAGTTCATACAACCTGCATCCCGGCTCGGCGAGGGTGGGAGCTAACATGCCTTGGAGCAGCTCTTTGAGCTGGTCTTCTTTTCCTTTACGGGCCACCGCCCTTGCAATTACGCGTACTTTAGTCATTGTTTTTCATCCTATCTCTTGTGAAAACTGCTCAGGATTCCGGCTGTAAGAGGTAGTCCCCGTAGCGGAATCCTCAGGATCCCCATTAAATTAAAAGGCAGAGCATTCGATTTAGCGGTTATGGGTGAGCCTGGAGATCGAACAAAGCCAGGTCTGTTGCCTCATCGTGTACTTTGACTAACGGTTCCGCCCAGGCGGTGAGAAAGAGTTCCAGGGTTGGCCAGACATAGGCTTCCAGCATGTGCCCGCCCCGGGTTTCTCCCGTAGGGAGGGCCACCACACCGTGAAGGTGAACCGCAGGCTGACCGGCAACCAAGCCGATGTTTCCGAGCACGGAACAGGCTTCGACCTGGCGGTCGATAGGGATGTTGCGAAACGCCTTGCGGTCGTCATCAAACCAGGCAAAGACAGCGTGCTTAAAAGCCCCGATAGCGCTGATCTGAGCAGCTTGGATATTTTCGCCTTCGGCCAGTTCGGTCAGACCTGAAAGAACCTCGTCTCCCTTGCCGAAAATAACGGCATAAGTTTTTTCTCCGTGCGGACCTGTACTGATCACGCGATGTTGCAGCCGGGGGGCGAGACCGCGGAGCGTAACCGGGCCGGGCTTGGTATACCCTAGCAATGACGTCTCGTCGGCGAAGGCCCGGCATTGAACGGCGGTCAGATAGCCGCAGGTAGCGAGACCGGCGCCAATCCAATGGCGTCGACTCATGAAGGATGGATTCATAAGGATCTCCGATGGTCTTATGTTACCGAGTATTCTTGCTTCATAAGCTTAAGGCGGGGAGACCATGTTTCCCCGCCTAAATACGATTGCTATTGACGGGTTGTGTAGGCGTAAGCTCCAGCACCGGCCAGCCTGCCCTTGTGGGCTATCAGGTATTCCTTCCGATAGGGCCTGCCCTCGAGAAAATCTTCCAGAATTTCTCGCGTACCCGCACAATACCGTGCTTGAGCCGACAGGGATGTACCGGAGATGTGGGGAACCATCGCATTGTAAGGCATGGTCCGCCACGGATGATCTTTCGGAGCCGGTTGCGGATACCACACGTCACCGCCGTAGCCGCCGATCTGTCCTGTCTTGCAGGCTTCCGCTACGGCATTTTCATCGCACAGACCCCCACGGGCGGTGTTGACAATAAAAACCCCGCGCTTGCACTTGGCGATGAACTTCGCATTAACCATCCCCTGGGTCTCAGGGTGCAAGGGGCAGCTGATGTTCAGTACGTCAAGAAAAGGGAGCATTTCGTCAACGGAAGCGTGATAGATTAGCCCCAATTCTTCCTCAAGCTTCGGCGTGAGACGATGCTTATCGTAATAGTGGAGATGCAAATCAAAGGGTTTGAGCTTGCGCAGGACATCCAGACCGATGCGCCCCGCCGCAATAGTTCCGAAGTGCATCCCTTCCAAGTCATATGACCGCTCAGCACAATCCGCTATATTCCAGCCCCCGGCCTTCGCCACCTCATGGGATGCGACAAAGTTACGAACAAGAATCAGCGCGGTCATCACGATATGTTCCGCCACGGAGCGGGAGTTCGAGTATGATACTTCCGCCACCGTTACTGCGTGCTCATTGGCCGCATCCAGGTCGTAATGGTCTGAGCCGATACCGACTGTCACGCAGAGTTTCAGCTTCTTCGCAATCGCGAACCGTTGTGCAGTCATATAAGCTGGGTAAAACGGTTGAGACAGGACAACGTCAGCATCAACCAATTCTTTCTCGAACACGCTGTTCGGGCCTTCTTTGTCGGTCGTGACGACCACTTGATGCCCCAGGCTTTCCAGCCACGACTTGATCCCAAACGCGCCAGTCTCGTCGCCCAGGAGTTCGCCAGGCTTGAAAGAGATCGCTTTAGGAGTTGGAGTCGTTGCGCCGCCCGGATAACTCTTAATCTCCGGTATGGAGTCTCGAACATATTTTGTCGGATGACCTGATACAGGATCAGGATAGGGGACTAATAGGAATTTCATCTAGACTATTTTTTCTGTTGGTCGTATATGCTATAGGAAGTGAGGCCGGGGCCACCAGATCGGCCCATCTGTCTTGAGGTCATTGCCAGGAGGCTCGCTGTGACAACCCGTTCCGGGTTTCTGCGTCACCATACAGCCTAAGTTAAGCACAAGAGCTCGCTGCCACAATTGCTCTACCGAGTTGTTGTCAGTAACACCTAAGGATGATGTGATCCGGATTTTTGACTGGAGGATGAACAGCATCGAGATGGAAACCTTCGCCAGGGTCTCCCCACTGCACGCCAGGGTTCGCGGTCAGTTGCTCGGAAGAGAGAAGTGCTTGGAAATCTGGGTAAGGCTCTTCGAGTTCGGCAAGAGTCGCATCTAGCTCGTGAGAATTGCTCCTTCAGTGATGAAGGAAAACCTCTGTAGCCAAAATGTCAGTGCCCGAAGTAGATCGCAACGAATAACTAACTATGCGGGGAGCCGGCTTTGGTAATGCACTCTCGCCTCTTGCGTCGACGAGACGCTAATTGCTGAGGCCGCTCCAAATTGCCTTCAATTGGGCTTTCCAATTTCATCGATCGTAGCCTCAGACGTGTGAGCTCGATTCGGAAGAAAGCAGGAGCTTACAGAATTCGGAAAGCCCGACTGAAAATGGCTTACGGGGCGAGTGCGAAGAAGCTGGCGGGCTTCTCCAAGAGAATTTTAAGAAAATACGAAAGCGATTTGGACACGCAGGTCAAGGCTGCCTCCCCGGTGGTTTAAATGAAAAAAGACATTGGAACAAGCGGTTTTGGAGGAGTTGGTCATCTCGTTTTTCAATGGGAACGTTTTAATCTCCTGCGTATTGCAAATTGTATGATTAATTGGTGGCAGCGCAAAAAAAAATGTGAAAACCGAACCGAGACGTCAGCAGATACTGAGTCTTTTGGAAGAAGCCGGCACCTTAAACGTCAATGAGTTGGCCGACAGGTTCCAGGTCAGCTTAGTCACCATCCGCAACGATTTAGACGATTTGGAAAAGGAAGGCTTGCTGCAGCGAACTTTTGGCGGGGCAGTCTTTTCCCACCGCACCCGGTTTAATAAATCTTTTCGTGAGCGCATTCAACAGCAGAGTGACGAAAAGCGCGCCGTGGCGATCGCCGCTTTAGACTACATCAAAGACGGCGACACCATCATCCTGGACGCCGGCACTAGCACCCTTGCCTTGGCCCAACTTCTGAAAGAGCGCGCCATGTCTGTCTTTGTCATCACCTGCTCGGTCCCGGCGGCCCGCCGTGGCCGAGGGACTCAAACTCACCATCGTGGTGGTTGATAACCACGGATACCAATGCATCCTGGGTCTTCAGCGAATTTGCGGCGTGGCGGATTTTGGAAATGAGCTGCGTTTCCGCGATAAGAAGACAAGCAGGCTGACGGGCGAATACGTGCCCATCGACTTCAAAAAGCACGCGGAGGCAATGGGCGCACATGCGGTCTTCGCGCCGACTGCCGCAGAGGTCACCAAGGCCGTGCAAGAAGCAAAACAAAGGGAGGTGGTCACCGTCATTGTTGTCCCGGTCGATCCTGAAAAGCGGATGCCCGGGCTCGGCACCTGGTGGGATGTGCCGGTGGCGGAAGTCAGCACGGAGGAACAGACGCGCAAGACCCGCGAGAAATACGAGCAGGCCACGAAAAAGCAGCGTCCAATCTTTGCATGAAAATAGCTACTGCGCCTACCAAGGAGCTTGGAAATCTGATGCTATTTCGGGGACAGGACATCAACGCAGACCTGGCGAACTCAACCAAGGCGGATAAATTTGCCAAGGCAAGTCCGGAAAGATTTCTTCAGATGGGCATTGCCGAACAGAACTTTATCGGTGCTGCTGTAGGTTTGGCCTCAGTCGGTTATATCCCGTGGCTTTCGATCTTTGCGGTCTTTTTCACTCACCGTGCGGTCGATCCGATCCGTATGCTAATCGCTCAAACGCATGCCAACGTGAAGCTAGGCGCGGCATACGCCGGAGCTTGGAGGATAAAGGAGCTACTCATCCTCGGGAGCGAATATGCCGGCGAGACGAAGACCGGCACTCAGAACCTTCGGTGGCTGTTTGTTACTTTCCAGCCTAATCAAACCGGCAGGGATTGTCGGGATTTTTTCGAGCGTCAAAACAAAATTGGATTTGCTCACGAGTGTTTCTGGACAGAGAAAGAGGAGGGATCTCATTCTCACTAACGAATTCGACTCCTGTTGTTTCCATGCTCGTCTTCGCTTCGCCTCCCAACAGCCGGCAAAGTATAAATAGCTTATACACATGAAACGGAAACGGTGGCACGTTGCCATGTTTAGCGCGGTCAAAGACGGCGATCATTCTTTCCGCCTTGGCTCGAAAACCTGACTCTTCGACTATTTCCCTTTCCACGGCTTCGGATGGAGAGTCATTGACGTCAGCCCAGCCTCCAGGCAGAGTCCACAGCCCGTCTGACCGTTCTTGAACCAGCAGCAATTTATCGTCACGGAAGACCACCCCGCGCACATCAACCTTTGGTGTCGCATACCCGCTTTGATTCTCAAACAGTCCTCGAATCAGTGCCAGTGACTCTCCAGAATAGTTGGCAAAAATCTCGATTGAAATCTCCAATATTTTCCGGTAACGCTCGCGATCGTATTCGGATTCCGAAAAATGTAATCCGGTTTGTGCAATCGCCTGCAATTCCCGACCCCAGCCGACCCATGTGGGTTCATGTGACATGGGGACAAACGTCGTCGAAGGAGAATGAACGTCAATGAACGACTTTTCTCGAAATCCTCGGATGCGCTCCGAAGACAGATCGCGAAGCTGGCTGCGGACGTTCCCTCTTTCATAGCTACTCGTTCTTTTTGCCGTGTGTTTGCCGGCACTAACGTGGTATCGCGCTCCCTGAGGCTGTAAGCAATATCGCGCTGGTGATCGTCAAATTGAGCAATTGCAACGAATACTGGGCGGGTTGCTTAAACCCCACTAACTGGGTCCCGTTCGCGAAGCGGAGCCTCACTATTCATTGCCTCCATTTTATGGGTGCCCTAGGGGCGCGCGCAATTCCAGTGCAGAAACACATTGCCACACGCGCATCCTGCCGTTTTTCCGTTTGTTTCCCACGCGGGCTTGGGGCACGTGGTGTGGCGCGCCAGCGCCGCGTGCCCCTGTCCCCCCGGAAGGCTAGTGCTTGCCGTCACTGAATCAGGATCACTGTGAGGTTCTTGGGGCCATGGGCCCCCAAGACCAGAATTCGCTCGATGTCGCCGGTCCGACTCGGGCCTGTGATGAACGTGATAAAACTGGGGTAGTTTTTAACATACCGTGCGGAGAGCAGTTCAAAGGCCGCCGGCAGATCCGGCACGAGCTGATCGACTCGGGCAATGACCAAGTGATGCGGTGGCAAGACCGACAGGGCACGCCCGCCCGCACTCCGTGCCGTGAGTAGAATCGAGCCCGTCTGCCCGATCAGGGCATCACAGGCGGTGATACCCACCGAACACTTTTCCAGTGACTTCGAGTCGGGGCGCTCCTCCGTGTACTGCGTTTCCAGCCCAAGCGCGGGCACGATCTGGTCCAACAAGGGGTGGTGATGGGCGGCCGCCATCGTCCAGTGGTGCGCGTTGCGAAGGTTGACTATGGTTTTCATCGCTGCCTCAACGCCAGATACCAACTGAAGGTCGGTTTTGAGTTGGACGCAGTTCTTTTGGAACAGGGCAAGTTGACCCTCTGCGTCGAAAGGTACCGACGGAAGCCAGGCCCGCGGTTGCACTGGGACTAATGGCGCAGGCGCAGCGCCGTGCTCGGCGTGGAGGCGCGGCGCAGGCACCCGCAAGGCTTCGCGGATCCGGCCCAGGATATCTTCGCGTTTCCCAGAGTTCATCGCGTTCTCCAGTAATCCCGAAAACTCTTGGCGGCGATCGGCGGCAAGTCGCGCGAAGCGACCCACCCCTTCACTGGTGGCGGTAGGAACGATCTGGCCGCGTTCGTGAGTGGCATGAAATGGCGGCTCAGCCGGGCGAGCCGATTGAGCAAGCCAGGGAAGCGGGTCAGGAAGGCGAACGCACGAAAAGCGAAGCGCTCCGCTGGATCCGGCTGCTGGGCGACCGCGTTGCGGCGGTTGTGCAGCAGATGGTGATGCAGATCGATCTTCACCGGGCAGGTTTCGGTGCATGCGCCACACAGCGACGACGCGTACGAGAGGTGCTTCCAATCCATCAAGCCGCGCAGGTGGGGTGTAATCACCGAACCGATTGGGCCCTGGTAGGTGGTGGCATAGGTATGCCCGCCGACGTTCCGATAAATAGGGCAGACATTCAAACAAGCGCCGCAACGGATGCAGTGCAGCGCGTCCCGCTGCTCGGCATCGGCCAACAACTGCGTTCTCTGATTGTCCAAGAGGATAAGGTGAAATTCCTCGGGTCCATCCGTTTCATCCGGCTGGCGTGGTCCGCCGATCAACGAGTTGTAACAGGTAATTTGCTGGCCGGTGCCCGCCGTGGCCAACATCGGCAGGAAGAGCGCGAGGTCAGCCAGCTTTGGGATGACTTTCTCAATGCCCATCAGCGCTACATGCACTTTGGGCAGCGCCGTGGTCAGGCGCGCGTTGCCTTCGTTCTCCGTGATCGAGATCATTCCAGTTTCGGCGATCCCAAAGTTCGCGCCGCTGATGCCAATGTCGGCCTCGAGGTACTTCATTCGAAGGGCCCGCCGGGCAATCATCGTGAGTTCTTCGGGGCTGTCCGTTGGCGGTGTATGCAATTTTTCTTGAAAGAGGTCGCTGATCTCGTGCCGGGTCAGATGCATCGCCGGGAACACCAAGTGGTATGGGGCCTCCTCCCGAAGCTGGACGATATATTCGCCCAGGTCCGATTCCACCACCTCGTACCCGGCTTGCCGCAAGGCCTCGTTGAGGTGAATTTCTTCGGAGGTCATGCTCTTTGATTTGATGATCGAACGAGCCCCCTTTTCTTTGGCCAACGCGACAACATAGTCGCGCGCCTCCTGGCCGTTGCTCGCCCAGAAAACCTTCGTCCCCCGCGCGGTCAACTTCTCCACGAATTCTGTCAGATAGGCGTCCAGGTGATTGATCGCCTCCCATTTGATAGTCGACGCGGCGGTACGGGCTGCCTGCCAGTCCTGGTATTGCGACTGCGTTCCGTTACGCGCTTTTTCGTAACTTTTAAGCGCCGTGCGGATCTTGGCTCTGTGGCCGAGATCGGCTGTAAACTTGGTCGAACTGTTCTTAAATTTAGCGGCCAGAGAAGAAAGCATACGACAGGAGTCAGGAGACAGGAATCGGGGAAATGGGGAGGAGAAGGCAGGAGTTCAGGAGAGTCAGTCAGGGTCAGGAGCTGGCTAGCACCTCGGCCAAGTGAATGGTTTTAAGCTTTTGGTTTTGCCGGCTCAAGAGACCTTGGAGATGCATCAGACAACTGGAGTCGTTTGAAACCAAATACTCCGCTCCGGTTTCCAGGGCCGAGGCGGACTTCGTTTCGCCCATGGCAGTCGAGATCATCGGGAATTTCACGGCAAACGTGCCGCCAAACCCACAGCAGCTCGTTTGATCTTCCATCTCCACCAGCGTGAGATCTTTCACTCGCTCAAGTAACTGGCGCGGCTGAAGTTTAACGTGCAGTTCACGCAAGCCATGGCAACCGTCGTGGAATGTGACCTTAGCTGGGAACCGGCTGCCGAGATCGGTGATACCCAGCTGGTCCACCAAAAAGGAAGAAAACTCGAAGACCCTCTCGCTCAGCTGAACCGCAGCCTCGGCTTGCGGCGTTTTGCGAAAAAGTTCCGGGTAAAAATTCTTGACCATCGCCGCACAGGAGCCGGAGGGGACCACGACCGGGTCCGATCCGGCCAAGGTCTCCAGCACCCGGGTGGCGATCCCGCGGGTTTCCTCCCAGTAACCGCCGTTGAACAATGGTTGGCCGCAACAGAAGATGGCCTCCTTGAAATCAACGGTGTGCCCAAGCTTTTCAAAAATGCGCACCACGCTGATGCCCACTGAAGGGAACAATTGGTCCACAAAGCACGGGATGAACAGGTTGATTTTCAACGCAAAAATGCCTCAATTAGACCGCCATCGACTGTGATCACCTGGCCGGTGGTTTTGCTCAACCGATTCGTCAACAGCACATAGAAGGCTTCGGCCTGGTCGGCAGGGGTTATCGGGGACTGGGTCAATGTTCGGTCGGCGTAAAACTGCGCCAGCTTCTGGGTCAACGAGTCGGTTGGCTCATCCTTAGAATAGGGAATCTTGTACTTGGCCAAGGAGGAGATCACCCTCTCCCGTGGGAACATGGCGCTACCCTGCACCACCGTCGCCGGGGCTACCGCGTTGACGCGGACCAGCGGAGCCAGCTCGATGGCCAATTCGCGCGTGAGGTGGTTGGCGGCGGCCTTGGACGTGTCGTAGGCGAGGCTCCCCTTTTTGGCGACCGCCGCGTTGGCGCTGGTCGTCAGCACAAGGTTTCCCCGGAGCCCTTGTTCTTTCCATGTTTTGGCCGCTTCATCGGCGACGACGTAAGAACCCGTCACGTTAATCGCAAAGGTGAGCGCCCATTTATCGTCGGGGATGTGACCCGTGGTATCCGGTGCGACGAAAATGCCGGCCGTGACCGCGATCGAGTCAAAACCGCCGTAGGCGAGGGCGGCATTGTTCAACATTGTCCGGACGCTGGTCCGATCGGTGATGTTTCCGCTCAGCCCAACAGCCAGACCACAGTTGGAGACCCCAGTGCCCGCCACTCCGATCCCGACTCCGTATTTATCGGTGATCTCCTTGGCAGTCGCTTCGGCGGCCCCTTGGTTAAGGTCCACGCAGACGGCGTGTGCGCCGTCCTTGACGATGCGATGCACGACTTCCTTGCCAATGCCGGAGCCTGCACCGATCACGATAACGACTTGTCTCGCCAGTTCTTTCTCGGCCGGCATGCGTTGGAGTTTGGCTTCCTCCAGCAGCCAGTACTCGATATCGAAAGCTTCCTGTTGAGGCAGCGCGATGTACTCGTCAATTGCTTCAGATCCGCGCATCACCTCCACCGCGCAGTTGTAAAACTCAGCGGTCACCCGCGACTCCGATTTGTCTTTGCCCCAGGCCACCATCCCGAGCCCTGGGATCAAGACCACGGTTGGATTCGGGTCGCGCAGGGCGGGCGAGTTCTCACGTTTGCAACGTTGATAATATTGCGCGTAATCTTTGCGGTACTTCTCAATGCCGTGTTGCAGCTTCTTTTTGAGAGCCTCCGTATCCTCCTTCTGCGGGTTCCAGTCAACGTACAGCGGCTTGATCTTCGTCCGCAGAAAATGGTCCGGGCAGCTGGTGCCCAGTTCCGCCAAACGAGCCGCGTCGCGCGAATTAATGAAACGCAGGATCTTCTCGTCGTCCTGGACGGTACCAATGAAGCGCTTTTGCTGGCTGACCTGACCTCGCAACCAAGGCAAGATTGCCGCAAAGGTTTCGCGTCGCTGTGCTTCGTCCAGCGCCTGATATTTCTGTCCGCCGAAAGCCTTGGCGTCCCCGCCTTTTTCCTCGTATTTGGCCTCGATATATTCAGCGGCTTTCTCAATCAAAGTAAGCGTCAGGTTGTAACATTCCTTGTCGTCATTGGCCCAATTGATCAGGCCGTGCTGCCCCAGAATTGCACCCTTTGCCTGCGGATGCTCCTCCACCAAGCGCTGCAGCGCCAAGCCCAGTTCGAAGCCGGGTCGCAACCAGGGCGTCCAGATTACTTCTTCCCCATAGATCTCTTTCGTTAGCTTCTCCGAGTGTTTCGCTGCGGCGACCGAGATGGCCGCGTTCGGGTGCATGTGGTCCACGTGCCGGAACGGAATGAAGGCATGCAACGGCGTGTCGATGGAAGGGGGCCGCGGGTTCAGATTAAAAGTCGCATGCGTGTACATACCGACCATCTTGTCTTCGGCCGGTGTCTTGGGCCCTTTCTCCGACTCCTTCGCGTAAAGCCTTTGCAACTCAATCAACTTTGTCTGGTAAAGCGATGAGAAATTCTCGCGCTTGCTGGTGCGCAGATCACCACCAGAACCTTTTACCCAAAGCACTTCGACTTTCTCGCCCGTTAAAGGATCCTGCTCGTCGATTTTTGCCGAGGTATTCCCGCCGCCGGTGTTGGTGATGCGCTGGTCAGAGCCCAGGATATTAGAGCGATAGACGAGTCGCCCAGCCGGGTCGAGCGTGGAGGCGACCGTGTCGTCCCACAGGTAGTTTACGTAGCGGTATTTCTGGTAGTTCATAATCGCAAGGGTTAGAATTCAATGAAGCGTTGGTAGCCGGCCCCCCAAGCCTCGGGCGCAATCGGTTCGAAGGTTTGCAGGGCAAAAGAATCGCGCACAACTTGGCGCAGGGTAGCCAGCGACCCGAGATGACCGAGTGCTATGGCTTGGAGGAGCACGTTGCCGACCGCAGTGGCCTCCGCGGGACCCGCGACGACTTGACGCTCGGTTGCACTGGCGGCGAATTGGTCTAAGAGCGCGCTCTGGCTGCCTCCGCCCACGATGTGCAACCGGCGGATCGTGCGTCCGCTCAGATGTTCCAATTCTTCGATGGTGACGCGGTAAAGCAGCGCGAGGCTTTCGAAAATGCAGCGCACAAACTGCCCAGGTGTTTCAGGTGCCGGTTGGCCCGTTTCTGAACAAAAGGCCACGATCTTTTGCGGCATCTCGCCCGGCTTCAAGAATCGCGCCGACCGCGGATCGATGAGGGACCGGAACGGCTCCGCGTTCTCGGCCTCTCGTGTCAGGGTGGCATAGTCGAGCTCCCGCCCTTGCCGGGCCCACTCGCGTCGCGACTCCTGCAGAATCCAAAGCCCGACGATGTTTTTTAAGAAACGGGTCGTACCGCCGTACCCGGCCTCGTTAGTGAAGTTGTGTTCGCGGACTTTTTCGCTGATGAGGGGCTGCGGCAGCTCCAGGCCAAGCAGCGACCAGGTTCCTGAGGAAAGATAGGCCCAATCCTCTCCCTCCTGCGCCGGCACCGCAGCTACGGCCGCGCCGGTGTCGTGCGAACAAGTGGCCACCACTTGCACTTCGTGCAAGCCTGTCTCGGCGGCAACCTCCGGCAGCAACGGCCCCAGCACCGTCCCCGGAGGAACGAGTTGCGGAAAGATTTTTGGCGGGAAACCGCAACGCTCGATCAGCACTTGCGACCACGAGCGCGTGCGCGGGTTGTAAAGTTGGGTGGTGCTGGCGTTACTTTCGTCGACCCTAGGTACTCCGGAGAAAAGATAATTGAAATAGTCGCCGATCATTAGAAAGCAATCCGCCACGTCAAGCAGCGCGGAACTTTTTTCAACGTCAGAAACAAGGTGATAAATTGTGTTGATAGGCATGAACTGAATGCCCGTCTCGGCAAAAATCAGTTCCGAGCCAACATGCTCACGCACCCGCTCGTAGGTGCTTTCGGTACGTGCATCGCGATAATGAAATGGAGGACTGAGTATTGGGTGTACGGCATTGATCAGCACGTAATCCACCCCCCAGGAGTCTACGCTCAGACTGGCAACCGACACGTGGCGTCCGGCAACGTGCCGCAGGCCGATTTTGAGTTCCTCAAAGATGCGCAAGACGTCCCAACGCAAGGAACCCAGCACGCGCACGGCGGCGCTGGGAAACCGGTGCATTTCCTCCAGAGTCAACCGCCCGTCTTCCAGAAGGCCGAGCATCACCCGCCCGCTCTCTGCGCCGAGGTCGCAAGCGATGTAGTACTTTGGGTTCATATCAAGTGAGACGGCTAAAGGCCGGGAAACGCTCCTAAGAGTTCCTGAATGACCTCCGGACCCATGGCGCTGATCGGTCCCAACGCCCGGCTGCGAATGATTGCGGCGGCCGTGGCCTCAAGCACTTCCAAACGGTCGAAGGCGTCCAATACCGTGCGACCGGCCACTATCACGCCGTTGTTTTCAAGAAGCGCTACTGGATTTCTAGGCCCCACGGCCGGCGCCACTTCTTTGCCGTCGCCGAACTGATGTTCGAAGGGGATCTTTCCGACATCTTTTAAAAACAGGTAGCTTTCCGGAATCGTGCGAGTGTCGAGGGGAAAGTCGCTGACGCAGAACGCGGTACCGTTGAGGGGCAATGCGTTGACGATCGCCTGGATTTCGGGATGTGCTCGGTAAATCGCCCGGTGCAACCCGGCTGCCCGGCTGGGCATTTGGTTCGGCGTGTGCTTGCCGTCGCGGATGAGGACTAAATCTTCTAACCCCATCTCGCGGCGATCCACGTGCGAAGGCGTGACGACAAAAATGTCTTCATTTACCCTCGCCGAAAAACTGCCCCAAGTGCTCGTCATCAGCCGATGCTCGTAGGCGCGA
>Ga0210387_10002830_pt1 | contig 13303 bp, 9 predicted proteins | sample IncBWC7OmetaG_FD_160108 | JGI IMG/M metagenome (GOLD analysis project Ga0210387, IMG submission 160108) | Forest soil microbial communities from Barre Woods Harvard Forest LTER site, Petersham, Massachusetts, United States - Inc-BW-C-7-O ...
TCTTCGGTCATGAACACGAGGCTTCCAATGGCTCCCCGCGGACCAAACCGGGCCGGTTCGAGCTCTGTGACAAGGGAACGATTCTGCTGGACGAAATTTCGGAGATGCCAGCCGGCCTACAGGCCAAGCTGATCCATGTACTGCAAACCCGACAATTCGCCCGGCCGGGCAGCAACGTGATGGTGGATGTGGATGTGCGAATCATTGCCGCGATCACGGCCAGCGATGAGCGGGCAGCTTTCGAGCGGAGATTGCGGGAAGACCTGTACTACCGGTTGAGCGCGTTTACCGTCCAGGTCCCTCCGTTACGTCAACGTCGCGACGAGATTCCGTTTTTGTTGCAGCATTTCATGCATCATTTGGCCAAGCATTTCAACCTGCAGCCTCGCGCATTTTCGGCTTCGGTTCTCGATGCCTGCCAGGCCCATTCGTGGCCGGGAAACCTGAAAGAGCTGGAGAGTTTCGTGAAGCGGTACCTGGTGATGGGAGACAAGAACCTGGCCCCCGGAGAGCGGTCGCACGATGCGGAAACCCACGACGCTGAATCATTTGACCGCGGGATCGATCCCTCCTATGCAGGCAACGAACCCAGCACCACACGGTCCAACTTAGGCTCCTTGAAATCGCTGGTTCAAAGCGTAAAGTTGGAAGCGGAGAGAAACGCAATTGCCGCCGCGCTCGACAAAACCGGCTGGAACCGCAAAGCAGCGGCGCGTTTGCTGAAGGTGAGCTATCGAACTCTGCTGTACAAGATCGAGCAGTATCACATGCACGCCTCCGACCCTGCGCCCTTCGCAGGGGGAAATGGCATAAGAACAAATGGCAATGGCTTTAAGAGCAACGGCAGGGTAAGCTGACTATGATCGATCCGCGAATAGCATTGAGCGAGACCGCTGGGGAGAGCATATGAAGAACAACCTTGGAGTGAAGTGGCTCGGACTAGGGTTCGGTTGCCTTCTCATGTCCACGGGATTGTGGGCGCAGGCCGGTTCGGCGCCTCCGCCGGCAACGCCGCCTTCAGAGGTCACTGCCAGCAAGCCGCACGATAACAGTTTCGTGATTGGCAACGATGATGTCCTGACGATTAACGTTTGGAAAGAGCCCGACGTCTCACAACGTTCAATTCCGGTGCGCTCCGATGGCAAGATCTCGCTGCCTCTGGTCGGGGAAGTACAAGCTGCCGGACGGACGCCTTTAAGTCTGGAACAGGACATCGCAGCCCGGCTAAAGAGTTATATCGCCGACGCCGAAGTCACGGTGATGGTCCAGGCGATCAACAGCCAAAAATATAACGTTCTGGGACAAGTCACCAAGCCTGGCTCCTATCCGCTGACCAATTCGCAGACGGTGCTGGACGCAATTGCCATCGCCGGCGGCTTCCGTGATTTTGCCAAACAGAAGTCCATCTACATCCTGCGGCAGAACCCGGATGGCACTCAGTCCCGCCTGCCCTTCAACTATAAGAATGTGGTCAAGGGCCAGGATTCTGCGCAGAACGTGAAACTTCAGCCGCGCGACACCATCGTCGTCCCGTGAATTTAAGCATCCTGAGAAAGGCTGGGCTGGGTATTGTGCTGGTAACTGGAGCACCGCTATGGTCGCAGGTGAACGCAGCGCCCGAAACTACCCCCGTTCCTCCGGCCACAAGTACTGCGCTTGCTCAAACGACGGATACAACGCAGACTCCAGCAGCGGTTGAAGATCGCATGCAAACTCCTCCTCCGGTCAGTGGGGCCGCTTACCCGACTGCCTACACGTCCGAGCAGCGGTCAAACTACCTCCGCGGCGGACTAACTTTTACGACCGCATACAGTGACAACGTCTTGGGTGGAATAACCAGCAATCCTGTGAGTGATGTGAGCTACTCGATTTTTCCCAACATTGCGCTGGACCGAACTAGTCCGCGAATGCATTGGGTTCTAACCTATAGTCCAGGTTTCACGTTCTATCAGCGCGTCAGTTCGCGGAACCAGGAAAACCAGAATGTTTCCATCGATTTCAAGTACCGTTTGAGCCCGCATATAACCTTGAGCCTGCGAGACACATTTCAGAAGTCTTCCAGTGTCTTGGATCAGCCAGATCTGGCCTCGGCCGGCGTCGTAACCGGTGGTACTCAGGGAGGTGGAATCGCGATCGTTGCGCCGCTGGCGGATCAGCTCACCAATTCTGGCAATGCGGAACTCACCTATCAATTCAGCGTCAATGGCATGATCGGGGCAAGTGGCACGTTCACAAATCTGAATTATTCGAACCCGACGCAGGTTCCCGGCCTCGCTGACTCGAGTTCGCAGGCAGGGTCGGCGTTCTATTCGCACCGCCTGTCAAAGAAACATTACATAGGCGCGTCCTATCAGTACCAGAGACTGCTGTCCTATCCGGCCGGGATGCCGCAGAATGAGACCCAAACCAACACGGTGCTGGCGTTCTACACGCTCTATTTGAAGGCTAACCTTTCACTCTCGGTCTCCGCAGGGCCGCAGCACTACGAAGTTGACCAGTTCCCGCTGCCATCGGCGCAGTCATGGTCGCCGGCGGTGACCGTTAGCGCCGGGTGGCAAGCGCGTCACACCAATGTTGCGGCCAGCTATTCGCGAATCGTCTCGGGTGGTGGCGGATTGGTAGGAGCATTCCATTCGAACATGGCAAATCTTTCGTTGCGGCAACAGTTAAGCCAAAATTGGAACGCACAGGTGGTGGGGGCGTATTCGATCAACAAGACCGTGAGCCCGCTGTTCCCCAGTCCTGGGGGACACTCTATTTCGGGAAGTGCATCCATCCAAAGAAAACTGGGTCAGCATCTTAACGCAGAGGCCGGATACACGCGGCTGCACCAGAGTTACGGAGAAATCGCCGCGATCAGCACCGCACCCGATACCAATCGCGAGTGGGTGTCCATCTCCTATCAGTTCGCGCGGCCGTTGGGAAGATAATCATGGCAGATTTCGAAGAGAAAAATCCCGAAGGGTTCAATCTTCAGCGTTACCTGGGCATAGCGCGCCGCCGCCACCTCCAGTTTCTGATCCCGCTGTTTGTCGGGTGGGTGGCAGTGTGGAGTGCGAGCTGGATTTTGCCGCCCCGCTATAAATCGAGCACTCTGATTCTGGTCGAACAGCCGACCATGCCCAAGGACTACGTGACGCCCAACGTCAATGATGACCTACAGGAGCGGTTGCAGAGTATCACCCAGCAGATTCTGAGCCGGACCCGTCTTTTGCACATCATTGACGAGCTGAACCTTTATGCCGCAGATCGCTCCCGGCACACCCCCGATGAGCTGGTTGAGCGCATGCGCAAGGACATTCAGATCGAGCTGGTAAGGGATGCCCGTAACCAAATCACCGCCTTCAATGTTTATTACTGGGCGCGTGATCCGTATGTTGCCCAGCAGGTCACCAGCCAGCTTACCAACCTGTTCATCAATGAGAATCTGGAGAATCGCCAACAACAGTCCGAAGACACCACCAAGTTCATGGAGGGTCAGCTGGAGACCGCCCGGCAAGCGCTGGCAGCGCAGGAAGACAAGATCCGCGAGTTCAAGGCGCAGCACGTAGGTGAATTGCCGGAACAACTAGCCACCAACCTTCAGATCTTGGGCGGCCTACAGTCGCAGCTTCAGGGCGAGGAAGATGCTCTCAACAGCGCCCGGCAACAGCACGTCTATCTGCAAACCATGGTGGACCAGTACCGGACTCTGCAGGGATCGTCGAAGACTGCCGACGGGGTTCCGCTGGGTCTGCCGGCCGTCGATCAGCAACTGGACAAGCTGAGAACACAACTCGCCGACCTGAGTTCCCACTACACCGATCGTCACCCCGATGTTCGCAAAGTGAAAGACCAGATCGCGACCACGGAGAAGCTACGGGCCCAGATTATTGCCGGCATGAAGGCGAACGGCGATGGCAGCGCAACCGCCACCCAGAACGCTCCCGCACCTCACACCGCAGCGGACATCCGCGATGCTTCCCCAATGGTCCAGTTGCAGGGGCAATTGCAGGCGAACGAAACGGAAATTGCCAACCGGGAACGGGGCATTGTAGCCCTGAAAGCCAAGGTAGGCGATTACCAGGCGCGACTCAACCAGGAGCCGGTACGCGAGCAACAACTGGCGGATTTTACCCGTGGCTACGATCAGTCCAAGGCAAACTATGACGGACTGCTGAAGAAGAAAAATGAGTCTGCCATGGCCACCAGCATGGAACTGTTGCAGCAAGGCGAGCGCTTTCGCATTCTTGACCCACCCAGCCTGCCTCTGAAACCCGACTTCCCAGACCGCTTGAAGTTCTGTGGCATCGGGTTGGGGATTGGATTAGCATTAGGGGCGGTGGTGGCGGGCGCATTTGAGATGGCCGACGACCGGGTGTACAGCGAAGCGGAAATCAAGAGCTTGTTGCCGGTGCCGGTCATTTCCGAGATTCCAGTCATCGTCACTGCGGCCGACGAGGAAGTCAATAAGAAGAAAATCTGGCTGGGATGGGCAGTCGCGGTATTTGTAGTTGCCACCATCTTGGCCGGGTCTGCGCTCAGCTTTCTGCGCAGCTAGAAGCCTTCTCAATGTACAAGTCTTTTTACAAGCTGAAGCGGAATCCATTCGAGATCACTCCGGATCCGTCTTTTCTTTTCCCCACCCGCAGACACAACGAAGCTCTCGCGGCGCTCTATTATGGAGTGCGGCGGCACAAGGGATTTGTGGTGTTGACCGGGGAAGTGGGGACGGGGAAGACCCTGGTTTTGCGTTGCCTGCTGCAGCTGTTCAAACAGAACAACGATGTTGCCTATGCCTATATCTTCAACGGCCGCCTCTCCCCGGTTGAGTTCCTTCAGTATGTCGCCAGTGATTTTGGGCTGGCTGCATCGGGGAGGAACAAGGGTGAGCTGCTGCTGGATCTAGGCAGCCATGTGATTTCCCGTGCTCAAAGAAAGCTGACTACCGTCCTGGTGGTGGACGAGGCGCATCATCTATCAGCTGACATCCTTGAAGAGATTCGCCTGCTGACGAACCTGGAGACGGCCCACGACAAACTGCTGCAGATTCTGTTGGTAGGGCAGCCCGAGCTGGACGACAAATTGGATTCCGTCGGACTGCGGCAACTCAAGCAGAGGATTGCCCTTCGGTCTCGCCTGGAGCCTCTCGATCCCAGCGAAACCCGGGGATACATTGAGCGCCGCTTGCAGCTTGCAGGAGCGGACAACGCAGAGCAGAGGTTGTTCCCGGTCGAAACCATCGCCTGCATCTACCAGCACTCTCGAGGAATTCCGCGGCTTATCAACACAGTCTGTGAGAACGCACTGATCGCCGGGTACGCGCGACAGATGCGCAGCATTACTCCCGACATCATCGACGATATCGCGGTGGATTTTCGTCTTGGCGTGGTACATCAACCCCATGCCGAAAGGCCCAAAGAGGTCGAGGATCCCACCGATCTGCGCCTAGCAGCCAAGACGCTGCTTGATTTGCATTCCTTTCTGCAAAAGCCACTGCGCGAAGTTGAAGAACGCACTCCAGTGGCCCCCCGCGTGATAAAACAATGAGCCATATTTTCGACGCTTTGCAAAGGTCTGAGGCAGAACAGTCAGGGGCCGAAGCCCCAGCTTTGTCCATTGCAACAGAATTGATACAGGCGGTGGAGCGAAAGACAACCACCGAACGCGAGAATGTTCTGGAGCGCGAGACCGCGGTCGAACGCGACCTCGCCGGAGACCGCGACCTCGGTTCGGAAGTCGGGGCTCAGGACTCAAGTCCGACGGCGGTCGATCAATTTCCGCTGTTGCAAGTGGTGGTGTCTCCGCAAAGCCGGCTGGTCTGCCTGGTGGATCGTGAGAGTCTGGCGGCGGAGAAGTTCCGCTTTCTGGGTGTGCGCCTGCGCCAGATGCGTCAAAATCGCCAGCTGAAAAAAGTATTGATCACCAGCAGCATTCCTCAGGAAGGGAAGAGCATGGTGGCCGCGAACCTGGCCTGCGCTCTGGCCCGGAGACAGCAGCAGAAGACCCTGCTCCTCGATGGAGACCTGCGGCGGCCGGCATTGTCCCAGATGTTTGGGTTGGGAAAGCTCCCGGGACTGTGCGACTGGTTACAGGCTGAACCCGGCCCCATGAGGAATATTTACCGTCTCGAAGGCCCGGGGTGCTGGTTCCTGCCGGCTGGTAGCTCGCCGAAGAACCCTTTGGAGTTAATGCAATCCGGCCGGCTCTCCGTACTCATGGACCAGTTGACCGCTTGGTTCGACTGGATTGTGATCGATTCTCCTCCGGTATTGCCCTTGGGCGATACCAGCATCTGGACTCGGCTGGCGGATGGTGTCCTGCTGGTGACACGGCAGGGGGCAACCCAAAAGCAGCAGTTGCAGCGCGGTTTGGAAGCCATCGATCAATCGAAGTTGATCGGTGCTTTGTTAAACAGTTCGCGAGAAGCGGCATCTGCTGACTACTACTCGCGCTATGTCCCATCGGCCGTTGCAGCGCAGAGTAGCCTCCCTGAAGAATAAGCGGTTTTGTTCCGGCAATTAGGTATTTGATTCCTGTAACTCGGCAGCATCCCCCCTCGAAAATCAATCACTGCTACGCATCCGGCGCGCAGAGGCCAAGACGCCGGACAGACGGAGGGAATTGTGAATGTACGACGTTCAAATAACGGTTCGACTTTGAGTCCGCTCCCAGTCGAAGCGCCAACTAACGAGCAACAAACCGTTCTGAGCGAGGAGTCCTTCCAGAGGATGATCTCACTGGAACGGAAGCGCAGTGAGCGTTCTCGCAAACCGTTCTTGCTCATGTTGGTCGATATGGGTGGCTACCTGCCGTCGGAACGGACTACCAAAGTCCTGAGCAGCATCCTTTCCGCGCTCTCCTTATCCACCCGGGAAACCGACGTGACCGGCTGGTACAAGCACCGCAGTGTTGTGGGAGTGATGTTCACCGAGATTGGTCTGGAGGATCGGGCCTCGGTTTTGGGGACAATGATTACCCGGGTGAGCGAAACGCTGAAGAGCGCTCTGAGCTTTGAACAATTCAACCAGGTCAGCCTGTCTTTCCACCTGTTTCCCGAGGACTGGAACCACGAGGACGAACAGCGGCCAAGCGATCCCAGGTTGTATCCCGACCTGGTAAAGCGGGACGAATCCCGGAGGCTCTCTAATGCGGTAAAACGAGCCATGGACGTCTGCGGCAGCCTGTTCGCATTGATCGTCTTCGCCCCGTTGTGGTTGGCGATTGCCGCGGCAATCAAGTTGACCTCCAAAGGACCGGTGTTCTTTCGGCAACGGCGAATCGGCCAGCATGGTACATCGTTTACCTTCCTGAAGTTCCGCTCCATGCTTGTCGATAACGATGCCAGCACTCACAAAGAGTACGTCCAGAAACTGATTGCCGGGAAAGCCGAGCGTCATCCTTCGAGTGGAAACGGTGGTGGAGTGTACAAGATGACCAAGGATCCCCGTATCACCAAGGTGGGGGCGTTCTTACGCCGGACCAGTCTGGACGAGCTGCCGCAATTCATCAATGTATTGTCTGGGGAAATGTCGCTGGTGGGACCGCGCCCTCCGGTTCCCTACGAAGTGGAAGCCTATGACTTCTGGCATCGTCGCCGGGTGCTCGAAGCCAAGCCGGGCATCACGGGACTCTGGCAGGTCAGCGGCCGCAGTCGGGTGAAATTTGACGATATGGTGCGCTTAGATCTGCAATATGCGCAGAATTGGTCGCCCTGGATGGATCTGAAGATCATCCTTCGCACTCCGGGTGCAATGCTAGGTGAAGGTGCATACTAGTCCGATCTCTCCCTGTCTGACCCCCAGGCGCAAGGTGTTCCCCCGTCTCGCAAATCTGAAGAATGAGTAGGTGAGTGGTACACATGATTAGGTTTGGTGTGATCGGATACGGATACTGGGGCCCAAATGTGGTACGAAATCTGGACCTCCTAGAGAAAACACAGGTTCTAGCGGTGTGCGATAAGAGCCCGGCATCGCGAAAGCGCGTACAGAAAGCCTATCCCGCACTACGCGTGACGAGTGACTCAGCCGAGCTGATGTCGTCCAAGGACCTGGATGCCATCGCCGTGATCACGCCGGTCTGGACGCATTACGAACTGACCAAAGCTGCACTGGAGCACGGCAAGCATGTATTTGTCGAGAAGCCGTTCACCAGCACCGCAGCCCAGGCGGAGGAGTTGATCAATCTGGCCGCCAAGAAGAACTTGAAGATCATGGTGGACCACACTTTCCTGTTCACCGGGGCAGTGAAGAAGATTCGGCAACTTCTCAAGGAAGGTGCGCTGGGCAGCCTTTACTACTACGATTCAACCCGGGTCAATCTCGGTCTGTTCCAGCACGATGTGAATGTGATCTGGGACTTGGCGCCCCATGATCTCTCGATCATCGACCACCTCATTGCGGAGACCCCGGAGGCCGTCGTCGCCACCGGACAGACCCACCTCAACGGCTTCGAGGACGTAGCTTTTATAACCCTTTATTTTCCCAACAAGATCATCGCTCACATCAATGTCAATTGGCTATCACCGGTCAAGGTGCGCACGACCCTCATCGGAGGCGAGAAGAAGATGCTGGTGTGGAACGACCTCGAAGCCGACGAGAAAATCAAGATCTACGACAAGGGCATCGACGTTAAGGGCCAGCAAGGGCTCTACAATCTGCTGGTGAACTACCGCTCCGGCGATATGTGGTCCCCGCAATTGGAACAGGTCGAGGCTCTCAGTCAGGAATTAGCCTATTTTGCGGATTGCATCGCTCACGACAAAGTCCCATTCAACGATGGAGCCGCTGGACTTCGCGTGGTCAGAATGCTGGAAGCTGCTACCGAGTCCCTTCGGAAGCGTGGCGGTCTCGTCTACCTCTCAGCTAACGCGTCATAGGGATCTGGAACCTTGCACAAAGTGAAACCCACCGTATTAATTGCCACGACAGATCGCTGGTATCCCACCGCCCGGCTGGGTATGGCGTTGGCAAATGCCGGCTGCAATGTGGAAGGTGTTTGTCCGTCTGGACACCCGCTTGCAAAGACCAGAGCGGTACCACGGCCTCACCTTTATCGCGGACTAACGCCACTGAAATCTTTTGCCGATGCCATAGCAGCAACCAAGCCGGATTTCATTGTTCCCGGAGACGATCTTGCAACCCGGCACCTGCATGAGATTCACCGTCGAGAGCAGAAGAAAGGGAGAGCGGGAGCTGCCATTTGTGAGCTCATCGAACGTTCGCTGGGCGCGCCTGAAAGTTTTTCGATCGCGTACGCAAGAACGAGTTTCATGGAAGTCGCCCGCAAAGAGGGCATCCGGGTTCCTGAGACTCAGATAATCGCGGATGTAAGGGGTCTCAGGAGTTGGATCGACCGCAAAGGGTTTCCGGTAGTGCTCAAGGCGGACGGCACTTCGGGCGGTGTGGGCGTGAGGGTTGTGCACACCATGGACGAAGCTGCACGCGGCTTCGGCAAACTGCAAGCGCCTCCTCTTCTGGCGAGGGCTGCGAAGCGAGCGCTAGTGGACCAGGACAAAACGTTGATCTGGCCGTCGCTGTTACGCCGCAGGTCAGTCGTCAATGCGCAAGTATTTGTGGCGGGACACGAAGCCACCAGCACGATCGTTTGCTGGCAGGGTGAAGTACTCGCCGCGCTCCACTTCGAGGTGCTGACGAAGCGAAGTTCGTCAGGTCCGGCGACGGTATTACGCCTGATTGAAAATGGGGATATCGCGATGGCGGCGCAGAAGCTCGCCAAGCGCCTCAAGCTATCTGGGATACACGGCCTGGATTTCATGCTGGAAGCAGAGACGGGCAACACCTATCTCATCGAAATGAATCCTCGCCCTACTCAAGTCGGCCATCTGGCACTGGGGGCTGGTCGCGATCTACCGGCGGCTTTGTATTCCGCTCTTTCCGGAGAGCCTCTTCGGGAGGCTGAAAAGATCACGGAAAACGATACGGTCGCCCTGTTTCCGCACGAGTGGAGGAGGGATCCAAATAGTGCATTCTTACGGACTAGCTATCATGACGTCCCTTGGGAGGAGCCGGATTTGGTTCTGAGCTGCTTGGTCGGTTCTAACGCCAAGAGATCATTGCAGCTGAACGCACTGCCGCGATCTCCGATTGCAAGGCGAAATGAGTCTCCCACGAGCAAACACATGCATCGCCCGTCCGCTGGCCTTTCGGGGTTTATGTCTGAGCATGGTTCCCAGGACCGAGCCCTTGCGGGCAGGAATATGAAGAAGGCGCTTCGCGTCATGAAGTTTGGCGGGACATCGGTAGGTGACGCGTCCTGTATTGAGAAAGTAGTCGAAATCATTCGCTCCAGTGCGCGCGACGCTGATCTCGTCGTAGTGGTTTCTGCCATGAGCGGAGTAACCAACAAATTAATCGATGCGGCAACCAAGGCAGTGGCAGGGAAGTGGTCCGAAGTCACGTCTATCTTCGACGGCTTGCGGGAGCAACACGAACAGGTAATCCGGAAGTTGATCCACTCAGTCGCCGAGCGAGAACGAATCAGTGGAAAGATGGGCGAGTTCCTTGCGGAAGGTGATCGTCTGTGCAGGGGCACGGGATTGCTTCGCGAACTTACACCCCGGGTGCGGGACAAAATATCGAGTCTGGGCGAGCGCCTTTCTGCGCCTATTGTGGCTGCGGTGCTGATGGAACTTGGCACTGCCAGCGAGGCGATTGAGGCGACGGAACTCATTGTCACCGACTCCTGCCACGGCTCGGCGGAGCCGCGCATGGACTTGACGCGGGAGCGTTGCCAAACTCGCCTGCGTCCACTTTTGCAACAGGGCGTCGTTCCGGTGGTGACTGGATTCATCGGCAGCACGCCGGATGGTGTTCTTACAACTCTTGGCCGTGGCGGCTCGGACTATTCGGCAACCATTCTCGGAGCCACCCTGCAAGCGGACGAGGTTGAGATCTGGACGGACGTGGACGGACTCATGACTGGCGACCCGCGCGTGGTACCCGGATCCCGCACCATACCCGCCATCTCCTATCAGGAAGCTGCGGAACTTGCATGCTTTGGCGCCAAGGTCCTGCATCCGAAAGCTCTTGGTCCCGTCATGCGATGCGATATACCCCTTTTTATCCGCAACACATTTGCTCCCGAAAATGCGGGAACAAGGATCACGCCAAACGGTCTTCCGAGAGCTGACGGAGTGAAAGCGCTAACTGCGACGAAGGACGTTGCGTTGATCACGATCGGTGGCCCAGGCATGGTGGGCGTGACCGACGTGGTGGGCCGCGCATTCGCGACGATCGCGGCGGTTCGAGCCGACGTACTTCTGATCTCGCAGTCATCCTCACGGAATGACATTTGCCTCGTCGTTTCAACGGCCGGTGCCACCCGCACCGTCGAAGCGCTTCGCCGGGAGTTCGCGCATGACTTGAACCCTGAGCATGCGGAACATATCAGAGTCGATTCCTCGGTTGCGATTGTTACCGTGGTTGGCCAAAATATGCGGGGCAGTTCAGAGATTACGGGCCGTGTATTTGGGGCGCTACGCCGGCAAAGCGTAGGAATCATCGCAGTTGCCCAGGGTTCTTCGGACTGCAACATCTCCTTCGTGGTAGGGAAAGAAGACATGAACGAAACCCTGGTTACCGTTCACGAAGAATTCCAATTGGGCGTTCTGAACGCTGAAGCTCTTCCCGCGAAAAGACCCATCTACCCAGCGGCAGACTGGTGTTACGAGTCCGGGACTGCCACGGCTGATTGAACGAAGGGATTCTATTGGCCCGTCGTTTGCTCATTCCCACCTATAGAAAGAACCATTCATGAACACCTATCAGTGCATCGCCCCTGACGTAAAGCTGGGGCGGGACGTTAAGCTTTCAAAGTTCATCAATCTTTACGGCTGCGAGATTGGCGACGAGACCAAGATCGGCGCTTTTGTCGAAGTACAGAAGAATGCCACCATCGGTAAGCGCTGCAAGGTATCGAGTCATACCTTCGTCTGTGAGGGCGTGACCATTGAGGACAATGTCTTCATCGGCCACGGGGTCATGTTCATCAACGATAGCTATCCACGCGCCACCGCCGGGGGCAAGCTGCAAACCGAAGCGGACTGGAAGGTGGAGCGAACCGTGGTCAAAAAGGGTGCCTCGATCGGTTCTGGCGCCACCATCCTTTGCAACGTCACCATCGGCGAAAACGCAATCGTAGGCGCGGGCAGCGTTGTCACCAAGGATGTCGCCCCGAACGCCATCGTTGCGGGTAACCCGGCAAAATTCTTACGTTATATGGAACAAATTATGGAGATTTCAAAGTGAGCATTTCAAATAACCTGCCGAACAGCATTCCTTTTCTTGATCTGATTACTCCCCACGTAGAACTCGAGCAAGAACTGACCGCCGTTTTCCGCAAAGCACTGTACACCGGAGGGTTTATCGGTGGCCCTATGGTGGAAGAATTCGAGAAGGCGTTTGCCACGTTCTGCAGTACTACCCACGCGATCGCCATCAGCAGTGGTACCGATGCCTTGCGCTTCGCCCTCATGGCGAGCGGTATACAGGCGGGCGATGTGGTCGTGACCGTACCTCACACCTTCATTGCTACCACGGAAGCGATTTCACAGGCGGGAGCGTTTCCGGAATTCGTCGACATTGACGAGCGCACCTACAACATGTCCACGGAACGGCTGCAAGCGTTCCTGGAGCAGTGCAAAAAAGACAAGTCCGGCAAGCTCATCAGTCCTCGCAGCGGTCGTCCGGTGACGGCGATCGTTCCCGTGCATCTCTATGGACAAATGGTCGACATGGACGCCATCCTAAGACTTGCCGAAAAGTACGGACTGACGGTCATTGAGGACGCGTGCCAGGCGCACGGAGCTGAATATTTCTCCCGCAAGCAAAATCGCTGGATGAAGGCGGGCTCAATGGGCCGCGCGGCCGCTTTTAGCTTTTACCCGGGCAAGAATCTGGGCGCCTGCGGCGAAGCTGGCGCTGTGACCACAAACGATTCGGTCCTCGCCGACAAGATCAAAATGTTGCGAGACCATGGGCAAGCCAAGAAGTACTATCACGACGTTGAGGGCTATAACGGACGCCTGGACGCAATTCAGGCCGGACTTCTGCATGCCAAGCTGGCTCACCTGGCAAAGTGGAATGCGCAGCGCCGGGAGCGTGCTGCCGAATACCATCGCCTGTTCGCGGGGACGGATGAGGCAGTGGTTTTACCTTTTGAACCCTCGTGGTCGCGAGCCGTGCATCACCTCTATGTGATCCGCGCCGACGACCGGGACGGACTGATGAACCATCTGAAGAAGGTTGGCATTGGTTCCGGAATTCACTACCCGATTCCGTTGCACCTACAGAAGGCCTACGCA
>Ga0210387_10002832_pt1 | contig 13298 bp, 9 predicted proteins | sample IncBWC7OmetaG_FD_160108 | JGI IMG/M metagenome (GOLD analysis project Ga0210387, IMG submission 160108) | Forest soil microbial communities from Barre Woods Harvard Forest LTER site, Petersham, Massachusetts, United States - Inc-BW-C-7-O ...
TACTGGCCGGAACCGGTCGGACACTCGACCTTGAAGTCGTCGCCGTAGAACGAGTACATCTGGATGCAGGCGCGAACGAAGAGCGCGTTGATGGGCGCCCAGATCGGCCCGCGCCAGTTGGAGTTGCCGCCGAACATCCCGGTGTCCGATTCGGCCGGGAGGTAGCCCACCCGGTATTCCCGCCCATTCGAATTGAAGACGTACGGGTGCTCGAGGTGATAGCGGGAGATCGAGCGGACGCCGTGGTCGCCCAGGAACTCGTTCGGATCCAGCATGCGCGCCAGGACCCGCCGCAACTTCTCGTCGTCGAGCAACGAAAGCATGAACCGGCCCTCCACGCCTGGCCGGTTCGGTTGACTGACGTTGGCAAAGAGCTCGGGCCGGTTCTTGGTGAACCACTCGACGCGCTCCTGGAACCGGGGGAGCTGCGCGACGACATCTCGGCGGTAGACCGAGACGGCGCACAAGGGGAGAAGGCCCACCAGGGACCTCACCTTGAGACGCGTGTTGAACTGCCCGGGCACGCGGAGCACGTCGTAATAGAACCCGTCCTCTTCGTCCCACATCGAATCGTGCGCGCCTGTGCGGTTGGAGGCGGCGGCGATCGACATCACGTGCTCGTAGAACTTGATCGCCATGTCCTCGTAGGTCGGGTCGACGAGCGCGATCTCGAGCGCAATGTCGAGCATGTTCTGGGAGTAGAAGGCCATCCAGGCCGTGCCGTCGGCCTGCTCGATGTAGCCGCCGGTCGGCAGCGGCGAGCTGCGATCGAAGACCCCGATGTTGTCGAGGCCCAGAAAGCCGCCTTCGAACAGGTTGCGTCCGTCGCGGTCCTTGCGGTTCAGCCACCAGGTGAAGTTGGTCAACAGCATGTTGAAGGTGCGCTTCATGAACGGAATCGCCTGGTCGCCGAGACTCGAGCGGTTGAGGCGATAGTTGAAGAGCGCCGCCCAGGCATGGACCGGTGGGTTGACGTCATCGAAGTTCCACTCGTAGGCGGGGAGCTGCCCGTTGGGATGCTGGTACCGATCGATCAGCATGAGCGAGAGCTGCTCGGTGGCGAATTCGGGATCGACGAGCGCCAAGGCCGTCGAGTGGAAGGCCAGGTCCCAGGCGGCGAACCAGGGGTACTCCCACTTGTCGGGCATCGAGATGATGTCGGCGCTGAACATGTGGAACCAGTGCTGATTGCGGGTGGTGGTCCCCGAGTCGCGCTGGATACCGCGCTCTTTCAGCCATCGTTCCACGTCGTAGACGTAGGCCTGCTTCGACCAGAGCAGACCGCCCAGTCCCTGGCGGACGACGTTCGCCGCGTCTTCGCTCAGCGTGGTGGGGGTGATCGCCGCGTAGAACTCGTCCGCATCGTGCTTGCGGTCGGCGAACGTCTGGTCGAAATGGGCAAACGGATCGGTGAGATCGCCTGGCGGCCGGTCGGAGAGGCGCAGGCGAACCGTGGCGCTCTGGCCGGGCTGCACGGTGACCACCGTATGGGCCGCAGATTTGGTCCCCTTCTTCTCGGGGTTGACCGCGGTCTTGCGCCCTTGCACGACGTAATCGTTGATTCCGTCCTTCTGGTACTCGGTCGGGTTCGGTTGCCCCCAGAGCCGGTACCTGTTGGTCTCGTTGTCCGTGAACAGCAGATCGACCGGGCCGTCACAATAGAGGAACCGCTGTCCGAGCGCGGGGTGCTTGGCCGCGATGACCGAGCCCTTGTGGTGGTCGCGCGCCGTGAGCTCGGGGCGTGGCGCCTGTTCATCCACCCACCAGGTGTTGCGGAACCAGAGGTGCGGCAGGATGTGCAGCGTGGCGGCCTCCGGCCCCCGATTGAACGCGGTGATCTTGATCGAGACGTCTTCCGCATCGGACTTGGCGAACTCCACGAACACATCCCAGTAGCGGTCCTGATCGAAAATACCGGTATCGAGCAGCTCGTACTCGAACTCGGTCTTCGAGCGGCTCCGGTTCACCGCCACCAGGTCTCCGTAGGGATATTCCGCCTGCGGATACTTGTAGAGCATCTTCATGTACGAGTGGGTCGGCGTGCTGTCGAGATAGAAGTAGTATTCCTTGACGTCCTCGCCGTGGTTGCCCTCGCTGTTGGTGAGGCCGAACATCCGCTCCTTGAGGATCGGGTCCTTGCCATTCCAGAGGGCCAGCGACAGACAGAGCAGCATCTTGTCGTCGCAGAAGCCGGCGATGCCGTCCTCGCCGCTCAGATACGCGCGCGAGCGGGACTGATCGTGCGTGACGTCGTTCCAGGCTTCGACGTCCCTGTTCAAGTTCTCTCGAACGCCGCCCCACTGCCGCTCGCTGAGATAGGGCCCCCATTTTCTCCAGGGAACCTGCTTGCTGCGGATCTCTTCGAGGCGGGCATGTTCGCGCGTGACCTTGGGCTGCTGGCTCATCGTTGGGTCTCCTCGTGGGGTGCTCCGCCACTCTGTGTTCCCGAGACGCGCGACGGTTGTAGTGATCAACCTGAAACGCGCTCCTGCGGCGGTCACGCGTCACTGTTTCGACACGCTCGCGACGGACCTCGTTCCCGTCGCTGAGCTGCTTTCCATCCGTTTGCCGACGCTGGTGAGCCCGGCAGACGCCCGTGGCGGCCTCACCTTGTCGAAAGGGCGCACCGGAAAGCGTGGCCTATTTCGCAAACAGAGAAACAAGAGAGGCATGCAATGACCAAACAGACGAACAAATGGATGAGCGCCGTGGCCGGAATCGCCGGAGGGATGCTCACGCTTCAGCTCGCCGGGGCTGTCCAGGCCGCCCCCGGGGTGGAGGAGTCGGTGACCAACACCGCCACCGGCCAGACCAGGACGCAGCTGGTTCACGCCGTCGCGACGGTGAAAGGGATCAATCGCAGCGACCGCTCCGTCATTCTCAAGAAGGATGACGGCGAGGAGACGACGGTCCACGTGCCCGACGCCGTGAAGGGGTTCGACACTCTCAAGATGGGCGACAAGGTCGACGTCGACTACTACGAGTCGCTGGCCATTTCGATGGCGCCGGCGGGGACCAAGCCGAGCATGTCCGAGCGCAAGGGAGCAGCGGTGGACGTCGGCGGCGGCATCAGAGGTCGCGAAATGAAGATGTCGGCCGAGGTGGTGAGCGTCGATCCCGCCGCCAACACGGTCACCTTCAAGGGCCCGAAGGGGAACATGCGGACGGTCTACGTGGCCGACCCCGCCAACCAGCAGAAGCTGGCCTCGATGAAGCCAGGCCAGGTCGTCCAGTTCGACTACACCGAGGCGGTGGCCGCGACCATCCGCCCGACGGCCAAGTAGCCGCCGGCGAAACAAGACGTCGCCGGGATCGACGGCGCATCGGGCAAACGTCGGCCCGATCAGCGCCGTCGATTTCCCGTTTCAATGAAGGCTCGAGACGACGTCGACGGCGGCGGGCGCGGGCGAAGGAGGTGCAGGTTGGCTGGTCAGCTCCCGCAGGGTCTGACCAGATCCGGGGACGTCGTGCGGGGCGATCGCCGCGATTACCCGCGCGGAGCGGTGTTCTTCCTCCCGGGCGCGGCGGGCCGAATCGAGGGCCGGATCGCGCCCAACGGCATCCACAATTGCCACGACGCTGGTGCGATCGGGATCGCAGCCGAGGGCGAACGTGTCCAGCCCCGCTTCGGCGAGCAGACCGCGTTCGCGCAGGCGCAGGCCGATCCGACGGATCAGCTGCGGGGGGACCCGAAGCTCGCGCGCCAGCCCGTCCACGCTGACCTGCCCGCGAGCGGCGCGCACCATGATCTCGAGGCCGGTCTCCTCCTCCGCGAGCGCGTCGAGGTGGAAGCACCAGGCGCCGTGGCGCAAGACCCGGTCGACGCTGTGGCCGACGGCAATCTCGGCGCCGAGCAGAACGACGAACCAGGACGAGAACGCCCACAACAGAAAGACCGGCCCGGCGGTCGCCCCAAATTGGACGCTGTTTCCGCGCGACATCCCGATCTGGAATCTGGCGAAGGCCCAGAGCACCGCCACGAGCAGGATCGCCGCCACCGCCGCCCCGACCGCCGCCGACGGGAAGGCGATCCGGGCGCGCGCGGCCGCCGAATAAAAGATGGCGATGGCCAGCCAGAGCGCGGAGAGGCCCACCAGAGCGGCCATCGCCAGCTTGAGATGTACGGCCGCGCCGAACAGCCGAGAGAGCTCGGACCCGATGGCGTGGTGAGCGGCGGCGGCAAGCGGACCGACGACGACGCCCAGCAGAGGTGGGAGCATCAGCAGCGCCAGGTAGCTGAAGAGCCGGGAGAGCTTGGGTCTCCGCGTCGTCGACGCCGCGATGCGATCGAGCGCGCGCTCCGTGTAGGCAAACAGCTTGACCACCGCGTAGAGGAGCGCCAGCAGACCAACGATCCCGCCGGTGACCTGGCTGGTGTGATTCACGTTCTCGAGCAGCTTCCCCAGCATGGCGTGCAGCGCTGCGTTCCCCCTCGCCATCTCCCTCGCCAGGGGCATCGCATGAACGACGCCCCGGGAGCGGTCGAAGGTCTTCAGGATCCAGAGCACCACCACCAGCAGCGGCACCAGCGAGAACACCGTGTAGTAAGTGAGCGCCGCCGCCTGGAACCCAAGCTGATGCACGGAGACACCGCGCGCCGCCGCGGTCGCGATCCGGAGAAACCGGTTCTTGAAGGAGCTCCAGCCCCGAAGCGGGGCGCGATCGCGCCGCCAGACATCCTGGGCGTATGTCTGGATGGCGGCCCGCGCGCTCTCGATCCTGCGCCGTAAGTCGGTGAGCATGGCGATGCAAACGTGCGCACCGGGGGAGGGCGCTCCAGTGACTTCCAGGGAGCGACGCCTGTTTCCGTCATCCGCCGACACGCCTTCGCTCGCCCAGGCGAAGGCGTGGCCACCGCCCTCAGTGCCGGGAGTGGGGCTCGAACCCACAAGACGCTTTCGCGTCAGCGGATTTTAAGTCAGCCCCCTGCGTGCGCCCCGGTTCTCTCGGAAGCGACAAGGACGCAGGAACCCGCGAGATCGGCCGCGATCTGGTGGGGGCGGGTAGGTCCGAAACGCCGGTGCGGCACGCCGGGTTACTGCACCCGTACTGCAAACCGGGTGCTCGACCGCGGGGATCAGCCGACCGTTGCCCTATCCGGAACGCTGCGATTCGAGCGCGGCGACTATCGAGCGATATCGGCGCAATCGGCCGATACCGGCCAGGCACGCCGGAGGAAACCCTTCCCCGACGTGAGACTACTTGCCCGCGGTCGCGGGCTTGACCAGAGAAACCATCACCTGCTGCCCGAACGCGGGCTGCTGAGTCGCGTCGATGACCTCGACTGGCGAGTTCAGGACCGCGAAGCACTTCCTGTAGTCTTCACCGTTCCCTGTGACGAGCCACTTCGCGCCGATGCGATGGGCGATCCCCGCGATCTGGCAATCAACCTTCACGGCGCCGCGCTCGCGACCCTGGCGCTGCTTGAGCCTCGTTCTCGACATCTCACCTGCGATGACGGCGGCATCCTCGTCGAGCACCTCGATCCGGAGGTTCTTGAAGACTTTCTCGGCGACCTCACGAACGACGTCCGAGCCCGGGCCGTTCCCGCAGAGTTCGGCGATCACCGGCGCGGGGACGACGAATCGCGCCTTCTGCCTCTCGAGGTTCTCAATCGTCAATTCGGCGTAAGACTTGCGGACCCGCACGTCCTTTTCATCCTCCGTGTCGAGCAAAAGCAGGATGACATCGGTGTCGACGACCGCGATCGGCCTAACCATTAGTCGTCGTCCCTCTCGACCAGCCACTTCGACGCATCGATCACGATTCCCTTTTCCTGCAATTCCCTGCGGGCTCGCTTGATCGTCTCCATGAATTCGCCAGCGGCGGCGCGCTCCTCGATCTCCTCGATCTCACCTTCCCAGTCCTGCTCTTCGCCGCGAAGGAAAGTCACTCTTGCGGCCACGGCGTGTCCAAGCAGGCCAGCCGCCTTCTGGAGCGTCTCCAAGGAAGCCTCGAACTCGCCCTGGCCGCCGTCGTCGTACCGGAGCGTCACCCCAGCCTGATCGCGAGCATCGATCCGGAGGCCGACAACGCGCCCGTACACGACCGTGGCCTCCTCGACCTGCGTGTCCGGTTCAACCAAGACCGGCGCGAGATAGATCGGCTTGGTATTCGGACTCGACTCCATGGGATCGATCCGGAGCGAACCCGTTCTGGCCGAGATCTTGTGCATCCGCTGAAGTGACTTCCGCGTGCGGGGAGACGTACCCTTTCCACGACGGCGGACCGCGGTGACGAAAGAGGCAGCGACGCGATCGGCTTGTCGGTCGCTCGAATAGAGTTCGTAGGCCGCGGACCCCTCTTTCACCTTCGCCAGGCTCACAGTCGGAGGGTTCATCTTGCGGTCAGCGGCCAGCGAATCGAAGGTGGCGGCGGTAGCTTCGAGCAGCTCGGAGAGCTGCCTCAGGGAGACGTCCTTCGGCGTGATGCCCTCGCCGGTGAGCGCGATCGTCAACTTCATCGGCTTGGGCGGCGCACGGCGTGGCATGACTCGATAGCGTCGCAGAACGGTCCAGGCGACGCAAATCGGGTTGTGGCGTGCGTGACTCCGGCGAGCCGCGCCGGGAGAAACCCTGACCTGGCGGTCGGTCAGGAGACGACGTCCACCTAGAATGGCGACACCTTCGCTCTGCGGCAGAGATCGGTGAATAGTTCATTCAGCTCGGCGGCCGGCGCCCACCCCTTCGTCACGATCTGCGCCAGCAGACCGCCGAAGGAGTCAGCCCGCAACGCCTCGCGCTTCGGGTTATCGTACTGTAGGACCCACCGGTCACGGGCGTGTCGAAGCTCCGAACGAAGGAAGTGGCGGGCTTGAACAGCCTTCGCGATCACGTCCATCGAGTGACACTTGAAGCATTGCATCTGCCACTCGTTGAGATTGCGCCATGGGCTGTGGCCTGCGTCGACAGGCTGCAACCCAAATCGCACCCCGCAGTCGGCACAGCGGGGATCCTGCTGCTTGTTCCACGCGAAGAGTTCGATCAGATCGAACGCGACGCGGTAACGATGGCCGCAGACGCACTCCGACTCTCGTGGCGCGTTGCCACACCAGATCCAGCGGTCGCAGGTTTTGCAGCGATCCGAGAAGGTCGTCCCTTCGAGCGGTCCGACAAATCGGTTGCTGCGGATCATCTGGCCTTCGCGATCGTCGAGGGCACCCGCGGCGATCAGCTTGTTGTGCTCGTCGAGCGAGACCGTGTAGTCGGCACCACCACTCTTCGCGTAGTACCTCGGGTTTCGGGCGAGGTCATCCGCTTGCTTCTGCACCAACGCCAGATTCGCTCCCGCGGCCACCGCGGGCATCCGCCCGACCACCAGCTCGAAGGTGCTCGGCGCCTGAAGCAACGCCAACATCTCAGGCACCGACCTCGGGCCGGCCGGCGGCGGGGAACCTCCTTGCCGGGTTCCTTCACCCTGCGCCCGGACGAACCGCACAGCACCCTCCCAAGACCCACCCGCCTGATCGATGCGCGCTTTGACGGCCTTCTTGAACCTGCTACCCATGACCCGATTTCCTCTCAGCCACGAGTCGAAGCAGCGGCCCTGCGACTCGTCAGCGAAAGAGAAATGAGCTTCCCGGTACTGGGGACGTTCACCCCCTTTGCCCCGCCGCGGACCGCGGGCCGCGCGGTCTGTGGGAGGCGGCCGGACCGGCCGGCCAGTCGCCATCTTGGACCGCTCAACTTTGTGGGTCAAGCACTTTGGTGACCAGAGGGCTATGCTCTGCGAGCGAGGATAACGACCCAGTGGTTCGCTTTTTTTCCCTGTGCTGAGTGCGGAGACCGCCATCGCGTCCGAGTCAGGCGGCCGACCATGCCGCGCCCCTCTGATGTGCTGGAGTTCAGTTGCCACGACGAGACCGTCGAGGCTCCTTGCGGCGACATTCCGTGGGATTCGGCTGGAGACATCACCCGAGACGCGATCGCCGCGAAGGTTCGATAGCCCTCTTAACCCGCGTGCCCAACTTGTGCCCAACGGTTCCGATTTTGAGCGGCTCGGGCGTCCGCATCCGGTTCGCCGAGATTCGCTAACCGCCCTCGCCTCCAGCTCTTGCGGTCTCGGTGACCTCCCGAGACCGCACCTCGGCCCGACTTAGGAAACCGCCGCTCTATCCACCTCAGCGAGGGGACCTCCCAGGAGGGCTCGGGGCGGCCAGGCGGCGGGCGATCTCGGCGAGGCACACCGAGCACAGGACGTAGCACCGGTCGGCGGTCAGGCGGCGAAGGTCCGGTTGAGCCCTTTCCGTCCTTCGGCTGGCCCAGGCGGCCCGTAGTACACTTAGGTTACTTGCATGACGTCCCAGTTTGCATTCAGCGAGGGTGGCGCCGGGGTTCCGATGGGACCCTTGTCGGTTGCCGACCTCGAACGGCTCGTCGCCAGCCTCCCGGCTCAGCAGCGGGCGGCCATTGCGTGGGTGCCGCGGGATTTGCGGGACGCGATCGACGCGATCAGGCGAAGCGATGATGTGACGAGTGCCCTGCTGTCCAAGACCGCGGAGCAGATCTTTCGTTTGGTCCTTCCCGTCATCGAACCGATCGCCACCGCGCTGGGTGGCGACCGGCTCTCCGTAGAGGTCTCGACGCTCTGGCACAAGGAACTGGACCACCTTCGGCGATTCCTGCCTGACCCTGCGGCGGTGCATGCCGCGGACTGGACGTTCCGCGCTTTCGACGCTGTCCTGAAAACGGTCCTCCCGTCTGTCGGCCCCGCCGAGCTGGCCGAGGCCTTCGGCGCTATCAAAGCTGGCGCCCTTCCACCCGAGATCTTCGCATCGCCGGCGGGAGCGCTCTTTCGCGCTCAGGCCCTCGTGATGGCCGCGATCGCCGGGGCGGAGGCTGGTGGCGACGCCGACAAGGCGGCTGAGCTGATCGATCACGCGGTCCTGGAGATGGCCGCCACCATCGATATCCTCGGACGAATCGGAATCACGGTCGATCCGTTCGCAAACGAGCCAGACGATCAACGCGCGGCGCGGGTGCTCACTTATGTCCAGGACGTGCGTGACGTACTGACCGCGGACGACATCCAGCGGACCGTCGATGCGGGCAGGCTGAACCGACTTCGATGACCGAGCCCGCCTGGCTGGTCGACACGAACGTCCTGTCTCTGTACATCCGGCCCGACGCTCCCAAGGAATACCCGCGCTTGGTCTCGTGGCTATCGGAGCGCTTTCGGACCGGCGACGTCGCAATTTCCGCCGTGACCCTGTTCGAGCTGCGCCGCGGGATCAAGTCGGAGCTGCTCAGAGGCAAGTCGAAAAGGAAAGCCGCTCGCCTCGAACTGCTCCTCCGATCGATCGGTGTTCTCGGCCTGGACACACGCAACTTCGCAGCGTGGAACGTCGCTGCGGACGTTTGGGCGGAAGCCAAGGCCCGCGAGCCCTCGGTGGTCCTCCCCGACGCCGACCTACTGATCTTTGCGACTGCCCTCGCTCACGACCGTCGGTTAGCAACCGCCGACAGGCATTTCGTAGATCGGCTCCGCGACCTCGGGCGCGCCCAGGCGGCGCACCTCGTGGACCTCTCCTGACGCATTGCGGACTCGGATGTGCGTGACATGCCGAAACGAGATCTCTTCTATCTAACCCAACCGGACAGGTTCTCGCTCCTGCCGAGGCCGGTCATCCACGTCATCGGGAATACCCAAACGCTCGAGGATCGGTTCGCCGTAGCTCGGCAACACCCCCGCCTGCCGATGGTCAACGAGGCCGCGTACGGCGGCGAGATCGTTCGCTTCACGGTCGGCGAGGCGCTCCGACTGATGAACCAGGGACTACGCACGGCGGACGAGGAAGAGCAGCTGCGCGAGCTTCTGAAAGACCTTCGCGCCGTCACCACGAAGCTGCGGCCCCTATACCGACGCCTCGCACCTCCGGACGAGGGCTGGTCCGCGGACGCGCGTCCGGCCGCGCTGGTCGACATGTGGGTGGACGTGCTGCCGCAGATCGAGCAGATGGCGGCCAAGGACACCGGGAAGAAGAAGCCCAACGCAAGCGTCGTGCGACACGTACTTGAGCGTCGCGAGTTCCAGCCATGGCCCAACATCCCCATGTACCCCAGCACCGTTGACGACATGCTGAAGGTGGGAAAGGTGCTCGCCAACGATCGCGCCCTCAAGACGATCGTGAGCTACTGTTTGAAGCAGACCGCCCTCAGAACGGCGGCTTTTCGGGTCGTCGCGGTGATCCTCGAGATGACCGAGAACTCCGTGCGGCACGCGCGAGACCGCTACCGAAAGACGCATCCCGAAAAACGCACCGGATCTTAGGACGCGCGGTCGCGTATCCGCGTCTGTACATCTCGATGCATGAACTACGATACATCGACGACGGTGATCGTCGTGCTGATAGCGATGGGTTCACCTGCGGTAGCTCCAGCGATGAAGGAGTCGGGATCTAGGTGGTTGGTCGGCGTCCTGGTGATGATGATGGTCGCCGTCATAGGCGGACTTGCTCAGATCGAGGTCGCCCGGATCAACTCCAGCGCGATCATCCATGCTGCTGAAATGAGTCACGAGAGCCGATCCGAGGTGGTTCCTGACCGCACAACGGCTGCGCGACACCGCCTCAAGCCTCGCGCACGGGTGCCAGAATGATCGGGCGCCAGCCCGGGGCCATGATCTCTTTCTGGGCCCTCAGGGCCCGCAATCGCATTCGCGGCCCGAGTTCCCGCGAGCGGCTCGCGCGGTGTCTCTGGACGGATCGCCGCCCGGCACCTCGGGCGTGCAGCACCCGTGCAGTAGATCGGCCGGCCGCGTGCTCAGTTTGGTCCCTGTTGGAGACCCCGGCGCGCGTCGGCGGGACGTCGTCCGGCGGCGCCCAGTCGCGCCCTATGACGAGTGAGATAGGAGCAACCAGCTGCACCCAGCGCTGACAATCGAGGCAAGACTCCTCGAAATCGTCCTTCCCGTCGGTGAGCAGCGCTTTTCGAGCCACGAAAGGCCACGGTGATACCGAAAAAATGGAGGCCGCACGCCCACTTGAGACCTCTGATGTATCAAGGGGGGTCTCGGAAGTATCACCTTTTCCTTTTTGAAATGGCCTAGATACGCGGAACGTGTATCAAGCCTTTTATCTTGCCTTCGTCCCTCAGGCTGCAGAACCGGACTACGAGATCGAAGAAGTGATCCTCGTTGGCCATCTCGGTGCGGCGTCGCCGACATCGGAGGACGCAGGGAAAGATCGTTGATGAGTCGATGCGGAGGACGAGACGTCAGCAGCAGACCGAGACAGTGTATAGAAGGCCCGCAGGCGTTCTGCCTGCATCTCCACGAGCGATGTAGCTTGCGATCGGCCAGTGATCGACGAGCTCGTGGAGGCGACCGCCAACTTGATGACCTCTTGGTCGGGATCGCAGATCATCAACGCTACTTCTCGGGTAGTTCATGGGATCGCAGCGCGGCGACCCTTCGCGCCCCATCGGGCGTCGAAGCACAGAGCACCGAGGTATGAGCGGCGTCGAGGGCTATAGCCTGCCCGTCGGTTCATGCGAGGCGAGGAGCAGAGCCAGCGACCCCCAAGCAGCTGTGCGACGGCCTCGCGACAAGTGGCCGCGGTTCGTAGCGCGAGCGGGGATGGTCGGTGTGCGGCGATGGCGCCGGCCAGGGCGCGTCCCAATCAGTGAGCCGGTAGTCGTCTCCAGCACGATTTGCGCGATCGAGGTCCACGATGTCGAGGGGTCTTCTCGGCCACCCAACCTGCGGGCGCGGTGGCAGAGAAGGGCCACCGGCACCCAGCGCACCAAGCGCCCAACTCGAACGGCGTGTGAAGACAACCCTGCAGGAAACGGACGAGACCGAGCCCAGTCTACGCCGGCCGCATCTGCGCGAGCTGATGCGAGGCGGCGCCGAGGAATCGGCGGGAGGAGAAAGGGGGGGTTGCTCCAAGCGACGGTCTCATCGAGGTACACGGCGTTGGTTCTGCACAGCGCGCGACGTTGTCCTGCGGGCTCGCTCGGCGTTCTGCTCTCGGGGAAAGATCGACGAGCCGGGGACTGGGGCGTGCTCATGAGGGCGCCCCTCTTCCGTCGAGTCGGACGATGACCGGGGGACATAGTCGACGATTCCGCTGATATCCAACGCGGCGAAGAGACTTCGATGACGAACGCCAAGCCAAGTCCGGGTCGCGGGGGAGCCACTCGCCGCAGCAATTCGGGCCCTCGCTGGCCGTTCTCTTCCGACCGCGTGCGGCGCGAATCGCCGTACGAAAGAAATTCGGTTCGTTTGAACTGCGTCTAGCCGAGAAGTCTGGTGAGAGGACCAGCCGCCATGCTCGCCCACAGTTGCCAGCCATCCGCGCTCGCGCGGCCTTGTCGTCCGGAGCGCCCGCTCGTGATCAGACTCGCGTCCCTACCGCCTCTTGGAGACTTGCCGTGACCGCGCTTCAGTCGGAGATGTTCGAGGTTCTACGCGAGTTCGCAGCCTCGGAGCTGCCGCGACTGGTTCGAGCAGCTCTTCGAGACGTTGCGCGCGAGCTCGCTATCGGCGATGCCCAAGACGTGCTGTGCAATGCCGTCGAGGCAGCCAGGATTCTCGGTACCACGCCGCCCGCATTGAGGCGCGCACACGAACGTGGCAGGGCGCCAGTTGCCCCTATAGAAAACAGAACCGGCAAGCGCGCAGTACTGCGGTGGCGGAAGAGGGATCTCCTGGCCTACGTCGCTGCCGACGCGAAACACGATCAGGGCTAAGCATACCGACGCGCCCAGCGAGACCCCAGCGGGTGTCCACCGGGAGTGTTCTGCCAAATTGCCCTCGAGGCGCGGGCCGGATTGACTGAAGGGCAGCTTGGCGAGGTCGGGATCAGTCGGAATGCGTCGCAAGACCGCGGCATGCGCACTGCATGTTGGCTGTCGCGTCAGGACGATGAAGATAGCAAGAGCGATAGTTCCGTTGGCGGTGGCCGTCGCTCTATCAGGGTGCGCCCATAACTGCCCGAGACATGAGCCCGCGGAGTCGTCTTGGGCCGAAGGCGTTGCCTGTTACCACCATCTGGACCTTGAGCAGCAGACGCCGACCGACCGGCTTGGTTGCTACCGCGTCGCGCTCGGTCAGACGTACCTCCCGAACTGGTCGACCGGAGCTCCGTTCATATCGTTCATTCCGAACCCCGAGTTCATCGAACTGACAGCCGAGTGGTATGCGAAAGGGAGAATTCACAGTGGGTTTCTCGTTCGCGTACCGGCGGGATGGAATTATTGGGGCGGTAACGGAGTCTGGCGGCCCACTCGCACCGGGGGAGCGCTGATCGACCTTGGTACTGGGTTTTCCGGGCTTCTGTTTCTCATGCACCGAGACTC
>Ga0210387_10002834_pt1 | contig 13291 bp, 7 predicted proteins | sample IncBWC7OmetaG_FD_160108 | JGI IMG/M metagenome (GOLD analysis project Ga0210387, IMG submission 160108) | Forest soil microbial communities from Barre Woods Harvard Forest LTER site, Petersham, Massachusetts, United States - Inc-BW-C-7-O ...
CAACGAAAAGGGGACGCCATTCTCTTCAGCGCCGATGAACACCCTCGTCGGGACACCACTCTAGCTGCGCTCGCCAAGTTGCCGGGCATCGTAAGACCCGGCGGCACGGTCACTGCCGGAAATGCTGCTGGCGTAAACGACGGCGCTTGTGCCCTGCTACTGGCTTCAGAAGCTGCCGCCAAGCGCCACGGATTAACTCCCAAAGCGCGCGTCGTCGGAGCTGCTGCCGCGGGCGTTGCGCCGCGTATCATGGGGATGGGTCCCGCTCCCGCTTCTCGAAAACTTTTTGCGAAAACGAGTCTGACGATCGGCCAGATGGACGTCATCGAGCTAAACGAAGCCTTCGCTTCGCAGGCCCTGGCCGTGCTACGCGAGCTTGGTGTTGCCGACGATGGGGGCCACGTAAATCCCAACGGTGGCGCAATTGCTCTCGGGCATCCTCTTGGCGCCAGTGGCGCGCGTCTCGTCACCACCGCGATGTACCAGTTGCTCCGTACCGGCGGAAAATACGCACTCTGCACCATGTGCATCGGGGTTGGTCAGGGCATCGCCGTCATTCTCGAACGCATTTAGTTGGCGGGTCAGCCGGCATGCGAATCTCTGCGGAATCGCCCGCACCCAAGCCGCCGTTTATGCCTCCCTGCAAGCCGCTAAGGAAACCGTTTTCTTTCCCTGGCAGGAGTGATTACACTCAGCGCATGAACTTGCTGGACCCCTTGTTTCGCTCGCAAGCCGTCGAAAAGGCCTTCTCCAATCGCGCCACGCTGCAGGCTATGCTGGATTTCGAAGCCGCCCTGGCAAGAGCCGAGGCGCGTGCAGGCTTCATTCCGGCCTCTGCGGCTCCGGCCATCGAGGCGAAATGCCGCGCAGAACTTTTCGATATGACCGTGCTCGCCCGAGCTGCGGCCCATGCGGGTAATCTCGCGATTCCCCTGGTGAAACAACTCACCCTGCTCGTTGGTCAAAAAGAGAGAGAAGCCGCCCGTTATGTCCACTGGGGCGCAACCAGTCAGGACGCCATCGACACAGGCCGCGTGCTTCAGTTGCGCCAGGCGCTCACTGTGGTTTCCTCAGAACTCGATCTGTTCGCCGTGGCCCTCGGCGAATTGGTGCACAAGAATCGAACGACCCTGGTGGCTGCCCGCACTTGGATGCAGCAGGCTCTTCCCACGACTTTCGGCCTAAAAGTGGCGGGTTGGCTCGACGCTATCGATCGCCATCGCGCCCGTCTGTCTGAAACGCAGGAGCGTTGTCTGGTGCTGCAATTTGGCGGCGCGGTCGGCACTGCGGCGGCTCTCGGCGCGCGCGGGCTGGACGTCGCCACCAATCTCGCCAAAGAATGCCAGCTTCCTTTGCCGGAAATTCCGTGGCACAGCCATCGCGATCGCATGGCGGAAATCGCTACAACCCTCGGCCTTTGCTGTGGAACTCTCGGCAAAATCGCGCGCGACATTTCTCTCCACTCACAGACCGAGGTCGGCGAAGTTTTTGAGCCCTCCACCGATGGCCGCGGCGGCTCCTCGAGCATGCCGCACAAGCGCAATCCTGTCACCTGTGCCGTGGTTTTGTCTGCGGCCGCGCGTGTTCCACCGCTCGTCGGCACCATGCTGGCCGCCATGGTCCAGGAGCAAGAGCGCGGCCTGGGCGGCTGGCAAGCAGAGTGGGAGACCTTGCCCGACATCGTCCGTCTGACCGCAGGCGCTTTGCATCACCTCACTACCACCGTCTCCGAGCTGGAAATCGATGCCGCACGCATGCGTCAGAATCTCGATGTGACCCAGGGCTTGATTTTCGCCGAGGCTGTCACCATGGCTCTCGCCGAAAAAATACCGCGCTCGGAGGCCCACGAACTTGTCCAACTGGCCTCTAAACGAGCCCTGAGCGAGCGCCGCGAACTCCGCTCCGTACTGTCCCAAGACGCCATCCTCAAAGCTAGTCTCTCCGAGGCTGAACTCGAGCGCCTCTTCACTCCGGCCAACTATTTAGGCATCGCTGACCAATTCATCGACCGCGTGCTGGCGTCCACCGCGGCGCATCGCAACCAGAAAAGACTCCGAAAAAAGTGAGCCCCATGCCCTTCGCCCAATTGCCAGATGTCCCGATCCACTACGAACTTGCCGGCCCCGCCGGCGCGCCCGCACTCGTTTTCTCGAATTCCCTCGGCGCGACTCTCTCCATGTGGGAACCGCAGGTGCCCGCACTCCAGAAGCAATTCCGCGTCTTGCGCTACGACACCCGTGGCCACGGCCAGTCTCCTGTCATGCCCGGTCCATACGCCATCGAACAGCTCGCGCGCGACGTTCTCGCCCTTCTCGACACTCTGAGGCTCGATCGCGTTTATTTTTGCGGACTCTCCATGGGCGGCCAAACGGGGATGTGGCTTGCGCTAAACGCTCCGACCCGTCTCTCGAAACTGATTCTCTGTGACACCGCCGCAAAAATCGGCACCCCGGAAATGTGGAACTCACGCATCGAAGCCGTTCAGAAAGGCGGCATGAAATCGATCTCCACCGCTGTCATGGAGCGCTGGTTTTCCGCCACCTACCGAGCGAACTCTCCCGAGGTGGTGGCCACCATCAAACTCATCCTCGAAAGCATAAATCCCGATGGCTACATCGCCAATTGTGCCGCCGTTCGCGATTTTGACGCCCGCGAAACCATCGCCGCGATTACCGTCCCCACTCTCGTGATTGCCGGAACGCACGACGTCGCTACCACTCCCAGCGACGGGCACTACCTGGCCGACCGCATCTCGGGCGCGCATTATGTCGAACTCAACGCAGCCCATCTTTCCAATATGGAAGACCCCACGCGCTTCACTTCCGAAGTCAGCACATTTCTGCTTTCCCCATAAGACAAATGATCGAGCCAAAGGGCCCGGCCCGCATACCCACCTCGGATATTGCCGTACCTTAACCAGACCTAAGTTTCCAATAACCTTTGCTCTTTTCCTGCGTCCAAAGGAATAAAGCTGTAAACAATGCCCTCCGGCATTCGAGCTTCGGCGGATGTGTGTGCCGGAGACAGAGTTCGCTGTGTGGGGCACAGCGTTCCCGGTCGAAACCATGCGACTGTGCCGTAAAAGGGGATCCCAGTATGGGTGCCTTTAGCAGAAGCTACCTGCGGGACCGCACTACCGAGCCCATCCCGAATGAAACCATCGGTGCCACAGAGAATCTTCGTCTCAGTTTGATCTCGGATAAAGCCGGATTGGTCGAATTCCTTGGTTCACCCAGAGTTGTCCTTTCTCTCCACATAGGACCTTCGGTTGCCGTTGATTGCCGCCGCGCAGGCCAGCGGCACCGCGGAACCACAATTCACGGCGATCTGGAAATCATTCCCCCCAACCTTGGCGGCGTCTGGGAAATCAAATCGCGGGACACGGCTTTGGTCATCGGACTCAAACTTCGCGTCCTCGAACGCATCGTCGAAGAGTTCGGCGGGGATCCACAGAAACTCGAAGTGTTCAACCGTTTTCAAGCTCGCGATCCGCAGATCGAGCACATCGGCTGGGCTTTGAAAGCGGAGATGGAGAACGGGTATCCATCCGGCCGATCCTATACGGACGCGCTCGCGACGGGCCTGGCCACAAGAATCGTGCGGAATCACAGTTCGTTGGCCCGCCCACACCGCCCGATGAAAGCCGCGATGCCTGGCCGCAAGTTGAAGGCTGTGCTGGGGTACATCGAAGACAATCTGGGGCGCGATGTGGGGCTTGGCGAAATCGCCGCCGCAGCTGGTTTGAGTGTTTCACATTTTAAGACGCTGTTTCGGAAATCGCTGGGTATGCCGCCGCACCAGTATTTGCTTCGCCGCCGCGTGGAACGCGCGGCCATGCAACTACGCAGCGGACGTATGCCCATCGGCCAAATCGCTTTGGAGAATGGTTTCTGCCACCAGAGCCATCTTGCACTGCACACGCGCCGCGTTTTAGGCCTGACGCCGCAGGAGCTCAGAAACACCTGAGAAAGGCTGCTCTGACTTAAATATGAACTACCTACGGATAGTGGCGACCGACGCTTTCTCGGCGTCTCGGACTCGGTTAATGAATCTAACCGCTCAAACGAGTTCATCCGATTCTGCTCCCGCCCATACGATTCTGAGCGACACCGTTTTCATCAAGGCTCATGATTCCATCGAGCTGAACATTCCACTCCGCAGCGAAAACGAATTGCGCATGGCGCCGGAAAACCTCGAGAGTTCTTCCGCCTGGGACAAAAATGACCGACCTATCTAGAGCCAAACTCGCTGGAACCGTTTTGAAAGAAGCCCTTGAGGAACGCCGGGATGTGCCTCTCGGTCCCTCTGTTCATCCCGCTGCACCAAAAAGAGGGTCGAAAATTGCGGAATTCCGTCCGCGATCGGAGACGCCGCCAGTGAAACCGATCAAAATCGCTATCAAAACCAAGGGCAAAATCCTCCTCATCCATCCCGGAGACATTCTCGCGGTGGAAGCCGAGGGAAACTACGTCTTGTTGCGGCGTGCCACCGATTCCTACTTGTTGCGCGAGTCGATTTCGACGATGGCGGAGAAGCTGGAGGCCTACGGCTTCATTCGTGTCCACCGCTCCGTCTTGGTCAATGCGTCTTCGGTAGAAGAGATCCACCCCGGTACCAGCGGAGAGTACATGCTGCGCATTGCTGGAGGCAGGCAATACATGGTCTCCCGAACCTATAAAAATAATTTGAAGTCGCTGGCGCACGCTTGGATCGGCACGGATACTTTTGTGGATGAGGGATGACTTTTGGAATTCTCGAGACGGGGGTCCGGACTTCTCCATAGAAAACGGCAGCCGCACAGGCCATTTCGCTCTCACCCCTAGCGCGTTGGGCTGTTCTCGCCCTCGAGACTCATAACCAAACAAACTTGAATTCTTGTTTTTAGATTAATTTCGGCCTCTATAGAATCGTTTTAGATATTGTGGTGGAATAAATCGCCCCTCCGCTTCGTTCTGGTATACGGTGTTCTCCCAATTCTGGGATAAATCGCGGCTCCCGTAAGTATGGGACGCCTTGACACCACTTGGCCTCGGGACACCGAAGAAGCGGTGCGAGCGACGCAATACCAGCCTCGAAACGATTCGGGTCATCTTCACGAATTCATATCCCCTTTCATCTCGCTCGCCCGATGTTGTTGAAAACAAACTAACTCAGAATAATTTCTGATTGGTATGACGCTTGCACCTCGCACAGTTGCTAAAGCGCGGCGCGAGTGGCCGCGCAATTTCCCATTTTTGCTTTGCTTTACATACACCAAACTGGAGGCTGCTAAATGTCTAGTAAACGATCGCTACTTGTGATCGCTCTCTTGCTCTGCGTCTGTGCTTTAGTTCCCTCCGCTCTCTTTTCGCAGAGCGCCTCAACCGGCACAGTAGCCGGAACCGTCACGGACCCTTCCGGAGCTGCTGTCGCCGCTGCGGCGGTTACGCTGACGGATAAGGCGACGAACACTCCCCGGACGGCGTCCACCAACGAAAACGGACGATATATCCTCGTCGATATCCCTGCCGGCGTATACGACGTGAGTGTTAGCAAGCCGGGATTCCGTATTTCCAGGCTCAGCGATCAAACGGTGAATGTCGGCACAGCGCTCACTCTCAATGTCACTCTTGAAATTGGCTCGGTTGCAGAAAGCGTCGAAGTGACCGCCTCCAATGCGGAACTTCAGACGCTGAACGCCACGGTGGGCAACACCATCTCGGGAGCAGCCTTGGATTCGCTCCCCAGCATCAGCCGCGACGCGTCCACTTTCTTTACTCTTCAGCCTGGCGTTTCTCCCGATGGCAGCGTGGCTGGCGTAGCGATGGATCAAAACTCCTTCCAACTCGATGGCGGCCAAAACACCAACGACATGGACGGCAGCATGAACATCTATACGCCCAGCTTTGCCGGTGATGTGACCGGTGGCCTCATCAAGGGCGAAGTTACCGGAAACGCGGGCGGCGGTCCTACCGGCGTGATGCCCACTCCGATTGATAGCATTGAAGAGTTCAAAGTCAGCACCACCAATCAAACTGCGGACTTCAACAGCTCCGCAGGCTCTCAAGTGTCCATGGTTACAAAGCGCGGAACGAACGCGTGGCACGGTACTGGCTACGAGTATTATCTGGACAATAATTGGTCGGCGAACACATTTGACAATAACAACCATGCGGGAACTGCTGCCGATCCAAAAGTTCCCGTGCCCAGCTATCATTACAGCCGCTTCGGCGCCGCCGTCGGCGGTCCGATCCTGCCCAAGGAGATTCTTGGCGGCAAAACCTATTTCTTCGCCAACTATGAAGGTTTCCGGTGGCCCAATTCAGAAACGATTAACAGAGCCGTGCCAACAGCATCTATGCGCCTGGGCTTGCTGTTCTTCGGCGGCACCTATTACAACTTAAACCCCACCGCCGTAACCTTTAACGGCGTGACGTATCCAGGGACAAATCTCGATCCCCGCAACATTGGAATCAATTCCGTCGTTTCGCAGATGTGGTCGACCATGCCCCTGCCAAATACCACCGGCTGCAACGGCCTGTTAATCTGCGACAATTCCGTCGCCGGGGGCAATGTCGGCACCTTTTCAGGCAACATGTCCGTGCCCCAGACCAGCAACTTCGGCGTCGCTCGCCTGGATCACGATTTCGGCGCCAAGTGGCACTTCATGAGCAGCTACCGCTATTACAAACTGACGCGCGTCACCGACAGCCAGTACACCATTGCCAACGGCGCGCCATCTTCCCTTTCCGCGCGTCCGCAGGTGCCCTGGTTCTATGTGGCGTCTCTGACCACCAACATTTCCAACAACACGACAAACGACTTTCACTATAGCTTTCTGCGAAACTTCTGGCAGTGGGGCTCCGGGGGCGATACCCCGCAGATCGCCGGTCTGGGCGGCGCTCTCGAACCCCTGGGCGAGCAGTCCGCTACTTCGGGCTTTGCGCTGACCCCCTACAATGTGAACACGCAAGACACCCGTACGCGCTTCTGGGACGGCAAAGACAACATGGTTCGCGATGATGTGAGCGTCCTGCATGGCAACCACCTCTTCCAGTTCGGTGGCACTTATCAGCGCAATTGGAACTTCCACGAGCGCAGTGACAACGGCGGCGGCATCAACTTTCAACCCGTATATCAGCTCGGTATTACCAGTGGGGCGGGAATCAATGTGGCCGGCAATATCCCCGCATCGGTCGCTGCCGGAGACCAAACAAACTTTGGACGCGACTATGTCGCGGCACTTGGAATCGTATCCATTGCCCAGACCGCCTTCACGCGTTCCGGCGCGCAACTGACCTTGAATCCCCCGCTTACGCCGGCTCAGGACAAGAGCACGATTCCCTACTACAACGTGTACATCAGCGACTCCTGGCGCATGAAGCCGACCTTTACGCTCACCTACGGTCTGGGCTGGACGCTGGAAATGCCGCCCGTCGAGCAGCAGGGACGCCAAGTCGAACTCGTTGATCAGGCCGGTCAGCAAATTGATGTCGAGGCGTACCTAAAAGCTCGTGAAGTTGCCGCGCTTGGGGGGCAGGTGTACAACCCCGAGCTCGGTTTTGCTCTCGTGGGTAACACCGGCGGCGGACAAAAATACCCTTACAATCCTTTCTACGGCGCGTTCAGCCCGCGCATTGCCGCTGCTTGGAATCCCAGCTATACGGACGGCCTCCTGGGCAAGATGTTTGGCCAGGGCAAGACCGTCGTCCGCGGCGGCTACAGCAGAATCTTCGGACGGCTCAACGGAGTGGACCTCGTGCTGGTGCCTCTGCTCGGCACCGGGCTGATCCAACCCGTGCAGTGCATTGGCGCACAGAGTCCGACCGTGGGCATTCCTGGCACGACTTGCGCCGGCAAGAACCTAGCCACTCCCGCCAACGCTTTCCGGGTTGGCACCGATGGCATGACCGCCCCGATTCCATCTGCCAGCGCTACGCTTCCTCAGCCTGACTTTCCAGGAGTCAACGCCATCGCCGCTGGTGCTGGCGAAGCCTTGGATCGCAACTTCCGGCCTGACGAATCTGACCAGTTCGACCTCACGGTGCAACGCCAGTTGAACCGCAAAACGATGATCGAAGTGGGCTATATTGGTCGCCGTATAAGCCACGAGTATCAGCCCCTAAACATCAACGCGGTCCCTTACATGATGACCAAGGGCGGCCAGACGTTCGCCAAAGCTTATGCCGCGGTCGAGACAGCGCTAGGGTGCGCCACCTCCGTTACGGCCTGCGGTGCGAACGTTCCGGCAGCGAAGCTTTGCACAGCAAACTGTACAACCGGTACGCCGACGCTGGTAGCCAACCCAGCCTACGCCGCCTTTTTCAATGCCATTCCAACCCAGCCGTTCTTCGAGTCGGCCCTCGCAGGCACTGGATACTGTGGCGGCTCTTACGCTGGCGTTGCATTGACAAGCTGCACTGCAACCGCAGCATTGAACCAGGTCGGCAACTTCGAACAGGAGAACGTCTGGAGCTTGTGGAGTGCTCTGGACCAGGGTGGCGTTCAGCCCGTTGCGGCCAACACTGTCCCGGGCTTCAACTTCGGCCGAAGCATGCTTAATAGTCCGATTCTGGATCCCGTCACAGGCATGCCGACTCAGTTCGGCGCAAACGGTCAATTGACTTCAGGCGTCGGCGTCAATGCCAGCGTCGGCACCGGAAACTACAACGCCGGCTTCATCACTCTCAAAATGTCGGATTGGCATGGCCTAACCCTGCAAACGAATTTTACCTATAGCAAGGCTCTGGGCACTGTGTCGGTCGTTCAGGCCAGCAGCTCGTTCACGGTCGTGGACCCCTACAATATCAACAACGGCTACGGCCTCCAGCCGTTTGACCGCAAATTCGTCGGCAACGTTCTCATGGTTTACCAGCCAGACTTTTTTAAGGGCCAGCACGGCTTGATGGGCCGTCTCCTCGGCGGCTGGTCGTTTGCCCCGATCTTCACCGCCGCCAGTGGATTGCCGCTAGAAATCAACACCACCAACGGTGACGGTCAGGCCTTCGGAGAAGCAGACGCCAACGGCTTCGCAGCTGACGAAAACGGCGTTCTTACCTGCTCCAATAACTTCGGCAGCTCGCGCCATAACAACATTCCGGGCTCCAGCGGCATCGGCACAGCCGGCTCGGGAGCCAATCTCTTCGCGAATCCCGCAGCCGTATATGGCTGTTTCCGAGACCCGATTCTGGGTCTAGACGGTGGCGCTGGCGGGGCTGGCACACTTCGCGGCATGCCTTTCTGGAACGTTGACTTCCAGGTCAAAAAGAACATTCATATCAACGAGCGCTTCAGCTTTGAGTTCCAATCCATCTTCACCAACATTTTCAACCACGACCAGCTCGCCGACCCGGTCCTCAACCTCGGCTCGGCGTCCACCTGGGGCACTCTCGGCGGCCAGATCAATACGCCGCGCTCCATTGAACTGGGCATTCGCCTGCGCTTTTGACCTCTTCCGGCCATTTCTTTAACCATGCCGCAAAAAAACGGGGAAGGCCACACCCACCTTCCCCGTTTTCCTTTTTCAAATAAGGTTCTGCCTCCGCTGGTCGACGCTCCTCGGCTCGAGCTGGCGTATCCACTGCACACCAAGCCATATTCCGCTACGGCAGATCCTTGCCGAACCTCTCCACAACCGCTTTCGACTCCGTCACTGGCGGATTATTCAAGTACTTCCCAAAAAAAACCAGATACCTCTGCCACCTGTCCTGAATGTGCCGCGGTTCCACGAACCCGTGGTTTTCCCTGGGATAGGTCACGTACTCCACTGGTACCTTCCGCTCATACAGTGCCCGATAAAACTCCTCGGCCTGGGGAATTGGCACGCGCGTGTCGGCCTGCCCGTGCAGAATCATCGTCGGCGTCTTTACATTCCCCACAAACTTCATTGGCGAATGATCCCAATATTCCTGGTAGTTGTCCCACGGCGCCTTGGCGTTAAAGAATACTGTCAGATAGCGATGAATGTCCGTCTCGGAATACATGGAATAAAGATCGGGCAGCCCCGCACCAGGTGAGATGGCCTTGAAGCGATCTGTCTGCGTGTCGATCCACATGGTCATGTATCCGCCATAGGACCATCCGAACGCACCGAGCCTGTCCGCATCAGCCCAGCCCTTGTCCACCATCGCCTGCACTCCGCTCATGTCGTCCTTGAAATCGCCATTTCCCCAATCGTTCTGATTCGCCGCCTCAAACTTTTCCCCGCGCCCCGTTGAACCGCGGAAATTTGGCTGCAGCACCATGTACCCATTCGCTGCCATGATCTGCTCGGTAGCACTAAAGGAAAGCAGCGAAGCCCCTGTCGGGCCTCCGTGCGGATTCAGGAGAAACGGAACTTTGTGCGTCCCGTCAAACTCCACTGGCTTGGTCACAATCCCGTCAATTTCCATTCCGTCTTTGCTGCTCTTCCAGCGAACGACTTCGCTCGAACCCAGCGCGTAATCCGCTAGCCAGGCATTCTGGCTGGTAATGCGCTCTAACGACCCAAAACCCAAGTCGCTGCGGAACACTTCATCCGGATGCGTCGAATCGCCCCACGTTCCAACCGCGCTCTGCCCATTCGCGCTGATTTCCGACAAGTTGACCACCGTGGCCGCGTCCGTCAGCGGCCGCGCCGTTCCTGCCGCCACGTCCACGGCGAAAATCTTCATCGCTTCGTGGTCATCCGAACTGAAATAGATCGTTTTGCCATCCCGCGACCAAACTGGCTCGCCGGCGTTCAATTCAAACGAACCGCTCAACTTCCGTGCCGCACCACCGCTGGAGTCCACCACAAATAGATTCACCTTGTAAACCACCAACCCGGAACTGCTCAAATACGCGATCCACTTGCCGTCTGGCGACCACCTCGCCATCTGCGTGGCATCAGCCGTTTCCACGACCTTCCGCTGTTTCCCGCTGGACACATCCAGCACCCAAGAGGTTTGTAACGACATGTCATCTAGTCGCGGTGTCGGATTTGTCGTCAGCGTGACTCGCGACCCGTCGGGCGACCAACGCGCATCACTGACGGTGAAATCTCCCTTGGTCAATTGCTTCTCCTCGTTCGTGGCGATGCTCCAGGTCCAAAGCTGCCCCATCTTGAAATCGTGATCCACCACGACGGCATCATCCTTCTGCTTTGTGCGCTTTTCTTGCTCGTCGCTCAACGGAACCGTCGCCGTAAGCAACAATGTCTTCCCGTCGGGTGAAAACTGAAATCCCCGGACGCCTGATTTATGCTTCGTCACCTGCCAGGGCTCGCCGCCATCCGCGTACATGAACCACACCTCGGGCTTCGCATCTTTCTCATCCCCCGCGTCCATCGTGAACGCCAGCAATTTTCCGTCCGGTGACCATTCCAGGTTCGAAACGCTCTTCTCGCCCCGCGTAAATTGCCGAGCCGCGGTAGCTGGACCGGCCGTCGGCACCACCCAGAGTTGCGTCACACTTTTCCAGGCGGTGTCCTTCTCTTGGTCCATTACGTTGTCAGCCACCAAATAAGCCACGCGCGCGCCATCCGGCGAAATCCTCGGTGAACTCACACGCGCAACGCGTAAAGCTTCCGCAGTGCCAAACAGTTTCTTGCCGTCCTTACTCCGCGCAGCCGCCGTCTCCTGGCTCGAGGGCTTTTGCCCAGCCACCGCCAGCGGCGCCACAAACACGGCCGCCATCCATATCCCGCGCACTAATTTCCTCATCGCCATGCCCCTCCCCGGAAATCCATCCAGACCATGAAACATTCGTTTCACACCCGAATGACGCCGCGAAGTATATTGGCAACCTCCGGCCCGCGCAAGGCATACGCATTTTGCCGGCACTTGTTCTGTTGCGCTTCTCGGAAACAATTCGGAGAATCCAACTGCCGCACGCGGAACCGCCTCTCTGATCTTGCAACCGCTGGTGAATGGCACGCTGGGTTCTGGAATTGGTAGGCAGCCGTGTGCGGCACACACCGCCGCGGGTCGTCCTGAGTTCCCGGAAGTTGGGCGTTCCCTTATTCTTGCCGAAGCGCGATCACCGGGTCGACACGGCTCGCGTGGCGCGCCGGTAGAAAGCTTGCGAGAAGCGCAGCAAACACAAGCACGGGAATCATAGTCGCGAAACTGGAAATCTCCATGGACTGCATGCCCTCAACCAATTGCTTTAATACCCGCCCTGCTGCCCAGGCCCCCGCCGTTCCCAGCGCAACGCCAACAAATATCATCCCGAGGCTCTGCCTCAGCACCATCCACATGACCCCGCCGGGACTCGCACCCAGTGCGATGCGTATGCCGATCTCCGGCACGCGCTGTCCCGTCAAATAAGCCAGCACTCCATAGATCCCTATGCACGCGAGCACCAATGCCAAGCCCGCGAACACACCAAACAACAGTAAGAGGAATCGCTGATGTGCCAGCGAGTCGCTCGCCAACTGCTCCATGGTATGAACTTCGTAAAAAACTTGATCGCCGGCAGCCCCGCGCAGTTCCCGCTTGAGCGATGGAACCTCACTCAAGGGTCGAACGTTAGTCCGCACCACGATGGACATTAGTTCAGACCACCGCCGCAACAACTTATCCGGGAGCTGCGCAAACGGATAGTAAAACTGCGCCCGCACTTGCGCCTGATCGTCTGCTGCGAGCCCCCAATGACGGACATGGCCGACCACGCCAGCCACAACAAACGGCCCGTAACCCATGTCCGGCATCCAAACCCGCTTCCCGACAGCCGGCTCTCCGCCAAAAGCCTGTTGCGCCAACACTTCATCGATCACCACGACAAGCTCGCCGCCCATACGATCTTGCTCGTTAAAAAGTCGCCCTTGCCGCAGCGGAATTCCCATGACATCCAAATATTCCGGCGACACGCTTGTCGCCAATGCCTGCGGCTGTTTATTCTCCGGCGGCACATCCGCTGTCGGCCAGTAACCCATGGCATTGAAGCCCTCGCGCATCGGAAACGTATCGACGATGGCGACGGACTCGACTCCCGGGACGCGCCGCGCCCGCTCCAGAACATCCTGCCACGCCGCACGAATCCGCCCGGTGTCGGCCAGCACGCCCGGCGAAAGCGCCATGTGAGCCACCAGTACGTTCTGTATATTCATCCCAGGGTCGAGGGACGATAAACGCAAAAGTGTTCGTCCCAGCATTCCCGCAGAAACCAGCAGCACCATTGCCAACGCAAGTTCCGACACCACAAAACTACTGTGGAGACGCCGCGAGCTTCCCACAACGCTCCGCCCTCCCGCACGAAGCACCTGCTCAAATTCGCGTGCCGGAGCCCTCAAGGCCGGTGCCAGCCCGAATAGAAAACCGCTGACCAAAGATACCGTCAGCGCAAACAACAG
>Ga0210387_10002835_pt1 | contig 13289 bp, 9 predicted proteins | sample IncBWC7OmetaG_FD_160108 | JGI IMG/M metagenome (GOLD analysis project Ga0210387, IMG submission 160108) | Forest soil microbial communities from Barre Woods Harvard Forest LTER site, Petersham, Massachusetts, United States - Inc-BW-C-7-O ...
AACGTTTTTTACGCGACCCTCGGTACTGGTATTGGAACCGGCATCGTATTTGACAGAAAGATTTATCACGGGCGAACGGGGAGCGCTGCCGAGGGCGGGCACGTGACGATCGATTATCGCGGACCACAATGTGGTTGCGGCAAGCGCGGATGTGTCGAGGCATTGTGCTCCGGCCCAGCGATCGCACGGCGTGCAAGAGAACGGCTTGCCGGATTGCCTCAGCCGGGATCGGGCACCTCTGAGGCCCTTCGTGCAAAACCGAGAATGCTTGCACTTGCTGGCGGCAATCTCGATGCAGTGAACGCCGAGATTGTAGCGGAAGCGTTTCGCCAGGGTGATCCACTTGCCGCCGAGGTGCTGCGAGAGACTGCGGACTTTCTGGCGATTTGGGCCGGAAATGTTATTGATCTGCTTGAGCCGGATATATTTGTTTTTGGCGGAGGACTGGCGACGCTGATAAGTGGATTTTTCGGGCGCATCCGCGAACAATTGCCGATGTGTTGCGTGAATCAACGCTGTGCGGAAATGCCCATGGTCCTCGCGAAGTATGGGTCGGACGCGGGTATCGCCGGTGCCGCAGCACTGTGCCGCGTTTAAGAGGCTCACCCAAAAAAATCGGAGCCCTGCCTGAGGCACCTTTTGCCGGAAGGTTCCATACGCCTTCTCGAATAGCCCGTGCATCAAATGATCTTGGTAGTGAGGCGTTTAGTTCAAACGGGAACCAGCGCGGAAAGATCAGCCCTCTTCGGAGAGCGGGACTGACTCCGCTCCAGCTAGAGCACAGAAATCTTTGAAATTGAAAGACAAGGGGAAGAACGATGAGCAACAAAACAACGACAGCGAGCGGGACAGGAATTTCGGGCAAGGATTTGCCGGTCGCCAAAAGCGGCGAATTCCGGATGGGTGGGGAGTTGCCTATGTGGCGTCTAGGATTTGGAGCAATGCGAATCACGGGCAAAGGAATCTGGGGCGAGCCAAAGGACCACGACGAGGCAATTCGGGTGCTTCGGCGTGCGGTCGAGCTGGGAATCAATTTCATCGACACGGCGGATTCGTACGGGCCTCACGTGAGCGAACGTCTGATAGCGGAAGCTCTACATCCTTATCCGGCCGGGTTGGTGATCGCGACGAAAGCCGGGTTTGACCGGACAGGGCCGGATCAGTGGAGGATGAACGGGAAGCCCGAGCATTTGCGCAGCGCTTGTGAAGGAAGTTTGCGGCGATTGAAGCTGGAACGGATTGATTTGTATCAACTCCACCGGATCGACCCAGCGTATCCGGCGGAAGATCAGCTCGGAACGCTGAAGGATTTGCAGACGCAGGGGAAAATCAAACACATAGGTCTTTCGGAAGTCAGCGTTGCGCAGATCAAGCATGCTAGAACCGTCGTGCCAATCGTCTCTGTGCAGAACCGTTACAGCCTGGCGGACCGCGCGGCGGAGGACGTCCTGGAATATTGCGAACGCGAGAGTATTGGTTTCATTCCCTGGTTCCCGCTGGGAGCCGGCGAATTGGCGGCTCCGGGCGGCAAGCTGGCGCGAACGGCCGATGAGCTTAAGATTACGACTTCTCAGTTGGCGCTGGCGTGGCTGTTGTGGCGTTCGCCGGTGATGCTGCCAATTCCGGGGACGTCAAATGTGAAACACCTGGAAGAAAACGTCGCGGCGGCGGCGGTAAAAGTGGATGACCGAAAGATGCGTGAATTGGGCCAGTTGGCAAAATCAGCGTAACAGTGGGCTTGCCTGCAGCGAGCGTCCTTGAAGCGCTCGCTTGCGGCTAGGTCTTCTTGTGCTTGAAGAATTTTGCTTCGAGTGCGACCCGACGCGGACTGCGCGGGTTTTGTGATTATTAAATATGGATTACTTCCACGTTTGGATGTGCAGGCCTACAGATTCCCCTGAAGTGTAAATGCACATTTCTTGTTTGTTGTCAGCGGCAACGGCGCACCAGGCCTTGACCTTGACGCCAGTGAGTTCCTCCGATTGATCATCCTGTCGGATGGACCAATTTGAGGGCGCCAAAATCTGGAGGCGAGAGACCAGATCGCGGAATCTTGAGTCGGCGGCAGAAGCGGAAGTCTCCGGCCAATAACACACAAACTGCGTCCCGAGCTCATTGGAGTGAGACTTTGAGGTCGTGCCCACAGCGCACTCCGCAGCCCCCGCGAGTTTCACTGTGGCCTCCGACACTCCGCCACTTGGATTGGCAGCACGTATCCCTTCAAAGCCGCTCGCACGAGCCTCGAACGCCTTCTTAAGGCCAAGGCACAGTTCGTCGCAGCCAGTGGCAATGGGGGCCGCGGCGGCTTTTGGCGGAGGACCCGGAGGGCGGTTGACCAGATAGAACGAAGAGAGCGAACTCACCCAAAGATAAACCTTCGCCGTCCCATCCGTTTGTTTTGTGATTTGCAGATGGACTGGACAATGGCCGACGTACGGTCCGTCGGTGGCCGGAACCGAACAATCCGGAGGGCCGGCGTCGACAAAATGGTCAGCAACCGGCGAGTCAATCTTGAACTGCCACGATGGCTGAAGAATTCGCAGGGAATCGAGCGCGTTTGCGTACCAGCTTTCCGCGCTGGCATACGGAATTTGCGCGAAGCAGATATACATGGGCACATTGTTTGCCCAGGTCGACATCTGGCAGGGGACCTTGGCTCCTTCGGTCGAGAGGGCCGAAACGACGGCGCTGTTCGCGCGATATTTTCGAAAGTCCGTGACCGCGGCGTCGAGAATGTTTTGCAGGCCCTGGCAGAGAAGGGCTTTGCACTGTGCGAGTGCGGAAACCGTAAGGAGAAGACTGAAACACAAGAGGGAAAATGCCCGGAGCATTTTCTTGATCATAGCGGCCCCACTAGAAATTGGATGTAAATCCAACCAGGGCCAGGGAGTGGAGGGATTGTCTCAGCAATTGAATCGTGCCTTCTGATGAAGGCAGAGTCAACCCGTATTCCTGCTCTTGTTTCCGCTGGGATGGAATCGGGGCTGAGAGGAATGGTACGAACTAAACCTTTACGCTGCAAAACACCTAGGAAAACGCGCGGTAAATCTCAGCGGGCGAGGGGCATTCGAATAACGGTTGCATGTTCGGCGGGATCGACGGCCAAGCCGTCGCGAAATGCGACGAGCTTGCCGGAGTTGGCGGCGACGCGTTCGCCTGGAACGACGATACCAACGAGATTCAGTGGGTCGGCCGCGGAAATGGTGACGAGTTCGCCGGTGGGCTGCTGATTGCGCTGCGCACGCAATGAGTCGACGGCCATGCTGAGAGCAAATTGCTCCCCGATGAAGCCGCTTACAAAACGGCCGCCTCGAACTTCGCCGCGGTCTTCGAGGCGGCGGAGAGTGATTAGCAGCTCGCGCCACTTGGGGAGATTGGTTTCGCGCGTCAGAAGCTCGCGGAAGACAATTCCATAGCGGCGCAGAAGCATCCAGCACGTAGCTTCGAGGGCGCGAGGGCGATCGTGGGCGTCGCCGGAAAAGAGCAGCGACCAACGGCCCGCGCTGTGTCGTGGACGCGAGGTTCGTCCGATTCCCTGCCCGGAGCGGCGCTTGGGATCGATCAGGGCACGCAAGTTGTCGAAACCGTCTGCCGTGAGCAGACCGGCAGCGACGAGTTCCCAGAGTGCAGATTCTACTTCCGACTTTAATTTACCGACGCCGCGCACGATGTCCGCGAAGAACGAAGCGCCCCGCTGTTGCAAAAACTGGAGGATGGCAGCAGCATCGGCGCTGAGGCCTGTGAATTCGGCTTCGCCGGCTTCTCGGCGCGGGATCATCCACTCGGCTTCTTCGCGTACGAAGAAGGTGATGGGAGCGACGCTCGTGGGGATAACACGGCGTTTCGCGTCGGAGACGGCTTCGAGCGTGGCTGGATGAGGAGAGAGGCGTCCCCAGCCTACTGCACCCGTAAAGCAAAGCTGGTCCAGAGTCGCTGGATCGAAATCGGCGATGCGGCGTTTGAGGATTTGTCGTTCCCAGGAATTAGCGGGGGCTTCATAACCTTGAAGCTGACGAATCGCTTCGAGGGTGCCGCGCTCGCCGAGAAGCTGCGTGCCTGGAACGATGTGTTGCCAGCGAAGCAGCCAGTTCATGAATTGGGCGGGAGTTACGGACTGGATTTGCTTGCGGAGCCCGCCTAGCGTGAGTTTGTGAATGCGGGCCAGCAAGCGGCGCTCGCACCATTCGGTTTCATGGGAGGCTGGATCGGTGAACTTGCCGCGGAGGACGACGCCGCTAGACTCCAAGCGGAGGAAAGATTTGTCGATGTCTGAAGCAGGGAGCGCGAGGAGCGAGGCGAGTTGGTTCGCGGTTACTGGGCCGCTGTGGGCGATCCAGCCGGTTACGAGCGAGTGGAGAGCGTCTTCTCTATTGGAGGCGCCGGACGATTCGAAGTGTGGGAGCGGCGATTCGTCGAAGCTTGCCGATGGAAAAACTTGCGCGAAGGTGCGCATGCGTTCCGCCGCGATCCAATAGACTTCGGCTCCGAGAAGTATTCGGAACGCGCGACGATCTTGGGCCAATTGTTCGAAAAAGTTGTTCCACGCGGGAAGCGATTGCTGCAACTTCTCGTGTAAGCGGTTGGCGACGGGCGCGTTAGTTTGCTGGCAGGCAGGCAGCGCGATCAGAGTCAGCAGAGCGTCGTGGAGTTCTTCCGCATCGCGCACATCGGGCCAGGCGTCGTCGCAGACTTCGGCGATGGCGGCTGGGTCGAGACGGCCAATTTCTCCTAGCACGGCGTCAGGAAGGACGCGACGCATCTCAACGGCGCGTGCGCGGCGCTCTTCCAGCGGGGCATCATCGAGATACGCATAGGGATTGGCGTTCAGAATTTCGTGGGAAAATTGCGAAGGCTGCGGGGTATCTACGGCGAGGCAAGTGATGCTGCCATCGGCTAAGCCCCGCAGAACGCGATCGAGACCTTCGATGTCCATCGCTTCGGTGAGGACGTCTTTCATCACTTCGCGGATGAGCGGGTGATTGGAAATGGTGATGTCGCCCTCGATGTTTTCCTGGCAGGCCTGCGCCTCGGGAAAGACGGCGGCGAGCAAATCATCGGCGCGCATGCGCTGAATCGGCGGCGGAACTCTTTTACCGCCGCGAAATCGAAGCAGCGCAAGGGCCCGCCCGGCGTCCCAGCGCCAGCGCGTGGTGAAGAGCGGCGAGGTTAAAACGGCTTGTTCGAGAACGGAGCGCAAGGAATTTGGATGCAAAAAATGAAAGACATCAGCGAGCGGGAAACTGTGTTGTTCACTGAGCGAGATATTCAGACCGTTGTCGGTGGCAGCCGCTTGCAGCTCAAAATTGAAGGAGCGGCAGAAACGCTTGCGGAGGGCGAGGCCCCAGGCTTTGTTGATTCGGCCGCCGAACGGAGCGTGAATGACGAGTTGCATGCCACCGCTTTCGTCGAAGAAACGTTCGGCGATGACTGTGGTTTGCGTTGGAACCGCGCCCAGTAGAGCGCGGCCGGCCACGATGTATTCGACGGTTTGTTCGGCGCCAGCATCATCTAGGCCGCATTCGAGTTTGAGCCAGTTCACCGCGGCGGCAACAACGGCGGCAGTTTGCGGGCTGGTGTTCTCCGGGGTTGCGCGAGGCATAAATGCGCCAATCTTCTCGCGCAACTCCGCGACGTGGGCGGAGAGTTCGTCGGTGCGTGATGGAGCTTCGCCGCGCCAGAACGGCACGTTGGGAGCCGCGCCCTGCGCGTCCTCCACCAAGACGCTGCCTGCCTGCACGCGGCGAATACGCCAGGAGGTGTTGCCCAGCAGCATGATGTCGCCGGCAAGACTTTCGACGGCGAAGTCTTCGTCGACCGTGCCAACCACCGCTGCTTTGGGATGTGCGACGACGGTGTAGAGCGAATTTTCCGGAATTGCGCCGCCGCTGGTGATGGCCGCGAGGCGGCTGCCTCGGCGCGCGCGAAGCATTCCGTTGACACGATCGCGATGCAAGTATGCGGCGTAACGACCGCGTACACCTTCGATGCCCTCGGAAAGCATCTCGACTATTGCCTCGAAATCTTCGCGCGAAAGATTTCGATAAGGATAAGCCCGGCGTATGGATTGGAAGAGTTCTTCTTCCTTCCAATCTTCGGCGGCACACATCGCCACGATTTGCTGGGACAGAATATCCAGAGGGGCTTCGGGAATGGCGATGCGGTCGAGATCACCTTGGCGAATCGCCCGGACAAGGGCTGCACATTCGAGCAAATCGTCGCGCGTAGTGGCGAAAATGCGGCCTTTGGGTATCGCTCCGCGCCAGTGGCCAGCGCGGCCGATCCGTTGCAAACCCACAGAAATAGAACGCGGAGAGCCAATCTGGCAAACGAGATCAACACTGCCGATGTCGATCCCCAGCTCGAGGGAGGCGGTGGCGACGAGTGCGCGGATTTCCCCGGCTTTTAGTCTTCTTTCTGCGGCGAGGCGAAGCTTGCGCGAGAGACTGCCGTGATGCGTAGCGACGGCGTCTTGCCCCAAGCGTTCGCCGAGGTGATGCGCCATGCGTTCGGCAAGGCGGCGCGTATTGACGAAGATAAGCGTTGAGCGGTGCTGCGTGGCAAGTGCGGCGATGCGGTCGTAGATTTCGCCCCACATTTCGTTGGAAGCGACGGCGCTTAGTTCACTTCCGGGGACTTCGATAGCGAGATCGAGCTCGCGCCGATGACCAATTTGCACTATGACCGGCGCTGGGCGAGCAGCGCCGCCCAGAAAATCGGCGACGAGCTCGATCGGTTTCTGTGTCGCGGAAAGACCAATGCGCGTCAAAGGTTTGCCGGCCAAGTGGTCGAGGCGTTCGAGAGAGACCGCGAGGTGGGAGCCGCGTTTGTCATCGGCAAGCGCATGGATTTCGTCTACGATGACGGTTTCGACAGTTCTGAGGACTTCGCGGCTTTTCGCGGCGGTCAGGAGGATGTAAAGGGATTCGGGAGTGGTGACCAGAATATGCGGCGGGCGAGCCAACATGGCATGGCGTTCGTGCGCGAGCGTGTCTCCAGTGCGCACGGCAGTACGTATGTTCGGCATGAGGATGCCGCGCTGTCCGGCGAGTTGCAGGATTTCACCGAGGGGAATTTCCAAGTTTTTCTGAATGTCGTTGCTTAGCGCTTTGAGCGGCGAGACATATAGGACTTCTGTCTGGTCGGTCAATTCCCCGCTGATCGCCTTGCGGATCAAGCGATCGATGCAAATGAGAAATGCGGCCAGCGTTTTGCCTGAGCCCGTGGGAGCCGAGACAAGCGTGGTTTTCCGCGCCAGAATGCTCGGCCACCCCAATTGTTGCGGCTCGGTCGGCGTGCCAAAGCGGCCGACAAACCAATCGCGGACGAGTGGGTGAGCCCATTCCAAGTCGGAGGAAATCGATTGTGAAGTCTCGGTGTTCATCGAGCAGACTTAAATTATAACGTAAACAGTTCTTGTTCGCAGACAACGACCGTTTGCGGAGGCATTCGCCGGAAATGCGCAGCGATGACAAACGTCCTCGGACTACGTCGACGAGATGATGTGACCTTTCTAGTGCGATGCAGCACTACAGGACCGGTCCCCATGGAAATTCCTTTGAACAAACTCACTGATTACTTGCATCATTTTTTCTGTTTCGCAAAGAACATAGAGATCTCGGAACTGTTCCCGTGCACAGAATCTAGGATCCGTATTTGACCTTCGTTTGATTTCTAGAGTCGTGTCCTCCAAGCGCTGCTAGTGTTGTTCGTATTAGAGGCCGAGAATTTCGCGAACGGCTTTCTGGTCAGCGCCCGAACCAGCAAAGTCGTCAAACGAGCTCTTCGCCGCTTCGATGATATGGCGCTGGATGAAAGGCGCGCCCTCTCTCGCTCCCTGTTCACTGCTCTTGATGCAACACTCCCATTCGAGAATTGCCCAACCTGGGAAATCATATTGAGTGAGCTTTGAAAAGATGGTCTGAAAGTCCACTTGGCCGTCGCCCAGCGAACGAAACCGGCCCGCGCGTTGCAACCACGGCTGGTAGCCGCCATAAACACCTTGCTTGCCACTCGGACGGAACTCCGCGTCCTTTACATGGAACATCTTGATCCGGGAGTGATAGAAATCGATGAATTGGAGATAGTCGAGCTGTTGCAACACAAAATGGCTAGGATCGTAGAGCAAATTGCAGCGAGGATGCTGGCGGACACGGTCCAAAAACATTTCGAACGTCGCTCCATCGTGAAGATCTTCCCCTGGGTGAATCTCAAAACAAAGATCGACTCCAGCTTTGTCAAAAGCGTCGAGGATGGGGAGCCACCGTTTCGCGAGCTCGTCGAAGGCGGTTTCGATAAGTCCGGCGGGGCGCTGCGGCCAGGGATAGATGTACGGCCACGCCAACGACCCTGAAAACGTGACGTGGGCTTTCAGGCCGAGATGCGCGGAAGCTCGCGCTGCGAAGTGCAACTGTTCGACGGCCCATGCCTGCCGAGCTTTTCGATCGCCGTGCACGCTCTTCGGGGCGAATCCATCAAACATCGCATCGTAGGCGGGATGGCAGGCCAAAAGCTGACCTTGCAGATGGGTCGATAGCTCGGAAATCACGAGGTTGTGCTGAGCGGCTATCGCGGCGATTCCGTCGCAGTACGCTTTGCTTTCAGCGGCGCGCTTTAAATCGAACAGCCGCGCATCCCATGAAGGAATCTGCACGGCAGCGTAACCGAGATTCGCCGCCCACGCGCAGATCGCATCGAAGCTGTTGAAGGGTGCGCTATCGGATGCGAACTGTGCAAGAAATATGCCCGGACCCTGAATCGTTTTCATCGATGTGCTCCCATTACGCGCTCAGTATTCCGCCAGCAGCCTCGAACCGTCAACGAAATGAGCAAGCCGCTGGGAGGGCATTCTATCGTTAGGAAGGGTAAAATCTGGATATTTTTCGCATTGCATCCGACTTGGATGGACGAGAGGTCATTGGAAACTGGAGCAAACCTGCGTGAAGTCAAATGGGTCAAAAAAATTAATCTCAGCACTGTCTTCGCCGGGCAAGCTGTTGGCATCAAGGAAGTCGAAGAAGGTATTTGGCTGGTCAGCTTTATGGATTACGATCTCGGGTACTTCGATCTGGAGGAAAAAACTCTGCAGCCGCTCGCCAACCCTTTTGGCCCAAAAGTGTTACCTATCTAGCCGGTACGTTCTGTTACCCATGTGTCCGGGTCGGACCCCAGGATTTATGGAGCGGGCGATGGGAATCGAACCCACGTCCGAAGCTTGGGAAGCTTCTATACTGCCATTGTACGACGCCCGCTCTGATCTCCCCTATTGTACTTCCGCTTTTCGAGATTGCAACAGTCGCTTCCTTTGTCTGCTCCAGCTGACTCTGATTATTTGAGTGCTGCGTAGCAACGCCGCCGTTCTTCACTCACGGAGATCGAAGTATTTGACTGGCGTAGCACGATATTCGATGGTTCGTTCAGATCGGTAACAGTCAGAAATCTCTAGTGCGCGGCCGCGCCCCCACTGCAAGCACCTTCAACGGTCCTTTCGCCTAAACAATCCCTGCTCCATCAGGGTTTGGCTTCAGCACCGCCAACAGCTGAAGTTCTCTGAAAGGGGTTGATTGGCTTCCGCCAGATACACTTGATATTGCGCCATGGGTGCGAGTCCTTCCGCCGCGATCTCAAGCAGATCCAAAAGCCCGAGAGAGTTGACCGCCACCGAGGCCTGCCCGTTCCTGATGGGATGAATGAGCGACATCTCGCCTGAGGTGGCGCGTTTTCGATCGCGATCTTCTAGCCGCTGCGCGACGCTCTCAGCGGTCGATCGCCTTCATCGCCGGGGCAGCATATCGGTCGCCGGCAATTTCACTCTGTGGAACGGCCGCCTCCAACTCTGCCACCTCGGCTGGAGTTAGCTTGATGTCTGCTGCAGCTGCATTCTCTTCCAGGTATTTCCTTCGCTTGGTCCCGGGAATTGGCACCATGTCCTCGCCCTTGGCGAGTACCCACGCTAACGCCAACTGGCCGGCTTTTGCGCCTCTTCGCTCCGCGATAGCTTTCACCCGCTCCACGAGCACTTGGTTTCTGTCAAAGTTTTCGCCTGCAAAACGTGGAAAGCGCTGCGACCTCGAATCCTTTTCACCAAGATCCCCTGGCTTGGTGATCGCACCGGTCAGAAAGCCACGACCGAGTGGACTATACGGCACGAATCCAATCCCCAGCTCGCGCAAGGTCGGAATGATTTCTTCCTCCGGCTCACGCGCCCATAGCGAGTACTCCGTTTGCAACGCGGTGATCGGATGAACCTTGTGCGCTTTTCGGATCGTCGCTGGAGACGCCTCGGACAGGCCCAGGTACTTTACCTTCCCAGCCTTCACCAACTCCGACATTGCGCCTACGGTATCTTCGATTGGAGTTAGCGGGTCCACCCTATGCTGATAATAGAGATCGATATGGTCCACGCCCAATCGCTTTAAGGAAGCGTCGCAAGCCGCTCGGACATACTCCGGCTTGCCGCTGATGGACCACTTGTTCGGCTCTTCCTTCGTGCGAATATTGGCAAACTCGTCGCCAGAAAAACCTCATCGCGCCTCTCGCGGATTGTTTTACCAATCAATTCCTCATTGTCGCCGATCCCATACGCATCCGCAGTGTCCAGAAAAGTTACCCCGAGGTCTAGCGATCGGAGTATCGTCGCGGCAGACTCTTCGTCATTCCGCTCGCCATAGAACTCACTCATGCCCATGCAACCAAGTCCCATGCGGGACACAATTGCCCCTTGTGAACCAAGTCTTACGCTTTCAATGCTCATACTCGCCTTAGATACGCATGCCCCACTTTCGGTTACGTCTCTCGAAAGGAGCCCGCCTTCAGGTTCTAATCGGGGTGTTTGCGGCAGGCTGAGTGCCAAGCACCGTCTGTCATAGAACTCGAAACGAAGTCCGCGTTGCCCCGTCTAGTAGTCTAGGTAATCGAATGTCAAGCCTCTGGCAAGACTTACACTACGCCTTACGCCTCCTCCGCCGCGCGCCGATGTTTACCGCTGTCGCGATCCTCACTCTGGCCCTCGGTCTCGGCGCCAACATTTCTATTTTCAGCCTCGTAAACACTATCTTCTTCCGCACCCTCCCTCTCGCGGATCCGGACCGCACCCTTCGCGTCCTGGATTCCAACCGCGGGCCCGATGGTCACCTCAGCACTTTCGGCATGCACAGCCCTCACGTAGTGATGTTTCGTGAATCCGCTTCGGCTTTCGATGGCATGGTTGCCCTTTCAGGCGACAGCCTGACGCTCGCTGGGGGTACAGAGCCCCAACGAATCAGCGTGGTTTACCGCTCCGCAGGCTGGTCGTCCACCCTTAAAGTGCAGCCCATTTTGGGTCGCGATTTTCTGCCGCAAGAAGAGAGCAAGGGCCTCGGAAGCGGCGTCGCTCTCATCAGCGATCGCCTGTGGCAGCGTCGTTTCGGCGGCAGCGCTTCCGTATTGCAGCAAAGCGTCACGCTCGACAATCAGATCTTCCGCGTTGTAGGCATCATGCCTCGTAGCTTCAATTTCCCCTACGACGCGGACATTTGGCTTCCCTTTGCCGTGGACCGCATCGATCCAGCTCGCGAGTTTGCCGTTTTCGCTCACATCAAGCCCGGCTTTACGGCGCAGCAGGCACACGAATTGCTCACTCAAATAACTGCCCGAATTAAGGAGATATATCCGGCGACGCCGCCGGGCTATCAAGTAACCAGTATCACTCTCCGCGAAAACCTGAACGACAATCAGGAGCGCACTATGTTCGCGCTGCTTTGCGTGGTCGGTTTTCTACTGCTCCTCACGTGCGTCAACGTAGCCAACCTGCTTCTAGCTCGCTCCGCCGTCCGCGCCCGTGAGTTCGCGATTCGTGCAGCTCTCGGCGCCAGCCGCGCGCGCCAGCTTCAGCAGACTATGACCGAAAGCTTGCTTTTGGCCATCGCGGGGTGCGGCTGTGCCCTTCTCTTGTCCTCGTGGTTGAACCGCTATCTGGCCACACTCCTCCCGTCCGATTTCCGATTGCAATTGGGCATGTCCATTCCAGAGCTCGACCATCGCGTCTTGCTCTTTAGTATAACGCTCTCGCTCCTCGCCGGAATATTCGCGGGGCTATTTCCCGGATTGGGCCACGCGCGAGACGATTCAGCCAACACTCTAAAACAAGCGGGACGATCAGGTTCCGGAGGAGGCCGCACCACACATCGTCTCCTCAACGGATTCGTGATCGCGCAAACCGCGTTAGCCCTGGTGCTAACCGCCGGAGCAGCTTTGATGACCGAGCATTTCCGCCGGCTACAAACCCGCGACCTTGGTTTCGAGACTCACCAACTCTTGACCATGCAAATCACTCCGTCCCAGATCAATTATCCGCCCGGTTCTCGCCGCACTGTCTTGGTCGACCGCATGCTCCACGCAGTCTGCGCCACACCCGGCGTCGCAGCAGCGGCCGCCACTACCGTGAATCCGCTGGGAGGAGGCACCTGGGGCGCGCCCATAATCATTGAAGGCACGGAAGCCGGCGGAAGAAACGCGGACTTCATCGTCAACCATCGATTGGTCAGCAGCGATATTTTCCGCACCATGAACATCCCGTTGCTGCGAGGCCGGACATTCTCCGATCTCGACAATGAGCGAGGCCAGCCCGTCGCCATCGTAAGCAAAGATATGGCCCAGCGTTTCTGGCCCAATGGCAACGCGCTTGGCAAGCGTCTGCGCATGGATCGTCCCAATGCTCCCTGGCTCACCGTAGTCGGTATCGTTGGCAACGTGCACGACGCCGGCGATCCCGGCGACCCGCGCGAAACGTGGTATCTCCCGTATGCGCAAAATGCCGGAACTGCGGCTGCGGATTCGATCTATCTGATGGTGCGCGTCCAGTCGGATTCGCCGACGCTCGTCGCGAGCGTCAAGCAAGCCGTCTGGCAAGCGGACAAAACGTTGGCCGTTTACGACGTTTCGCTGATGGATCGCTACTACTCCGAAAGCCTCGAAAGAGACCGGCTCGGTACTCGCGTGATGAGTTTCTTCGGTGGATTTGGGTTGCTGCTTGCCGCTCTCGGGGTTTACGGAGTCATGGCTTTCGCGGTGATCCAGCGGACCCACGAAATCGGTATTCGCATGGCACTCGGCGCCACCAGCAATCAAGTGTTGTCCGGTGTGTTGCTTCGCGGCCTGAGACTAAGCTGCGCCGGTCTCGTGATAGGCTTGCTGATTACCATCGCGATGAACCGCGTGCTTACGAGCTTTTTGACTGAAGTCCATGGTTTGGAGATTGTGCCACTGCTCTTCTCGGCCGGAGTTCTTCTGGCTGTCGCTTTTGCCGCGTCTTA
>Ga0210387_10002838_pt1 | contig 13283 bp, 10 predicted proteins | sample IncBWC7OmetaG_FD_160108 | JGI IMG/M metagenome (GOLD analysis project Ga0210387, IMG submission 160108) | Forest soil microbial communities from Barre Woods Harvard Forest LTER site, Petersham, Massachusetts, United States - Inc-BW-C-7-O ...
GCCTTTGGGAAGTCCGGTCTGTTCCAGGAGTTCGAAGGCGCGGATCATGCTGAGGGGAACGCGCTCAGAGGGCTTGAGCACGAACGTGTTGCCGCACGCGATGGCGTAAGGAAGAAACCAGTAGGAGATCATCGCCGGGAAGTTAAACGGTACGATCGCGGCTACTACTCCGAGCGGCTGGCGAATTTGCATTTCATCAACGCCGGGCGTGACGTCTTCGAGGTTGTAGCCCTGCATCATCATGGGAATGCCGCAGGCGACTTCGACATTTTCGATGCCGCGGCGGAGTTCGGCTCTGGCTTCGGCGAAGGTCTTGCCATTTTCCAAAGTGATCAGACGGGAGAGTTCGTCGAGGTGCTCCTCGAGAAGATTCTTCAGCCTGAAGAGATATTGGACGCGTTCGCCAGGGGGAGTGCGACGCCACGAGGGAAACGCATCGGTGGCGGCTTGGACGGCGGCATCGACGTCGGCCGGAGAAGACATCGGCGTGCGGGCGAGTAACTCAGCGGTCGCTGGATTGTGGACGTCGAAAAATTCGCTGGAAGCAGGACGGCGCCACGCGCCATTAATGTAGTTTTGCAGCTCGGTGACTTGGGTAGTGACGGCACTGCTCATAAAGCGCTCCTCGCGGCCAGCGTCAGGGACGGGTTTTTAGCTTTGTCTGTTTGGCGGCTTCAGCAATCGAATTTTACGCTCTGTAGCGACAGCAAAACAACCCGGCCAATCGCTGACGTCTTCCGTTTGAAAGATCTCTGTGACCCGCGTCTCTAAGCCCATTCGGCTAGGTGAACGCAATCGAACCATCAGGATGCCGTGGTGTGATCCGGGAGCGAAGCGTCTCAAATCGCCAAAATCGAGGTCTTGAGTAATCAGGAACCTTGCTTCTTTCTGCGTAGCCTCCCACAGTTCGCGGTCGGAGTGGCCGGTGAGACCCTCTTCATTAGCGGTATGAACGTCGTGACCGAGTTTTCCCAAGGAGACCGCCAAGCCAGAGGGAAGATTTTCGTCCAATTTGATTTTCATCGAATGCGCGGGACTTCCGGCACTGGCATATCTTCCTCTGCAGACGCGGCGGCGAACGCGATGGCCGCCTGGACGTCCTCAGGTTTCAGGCTGGGGAAAGCGGCAAGGATTTCCTGTGTAGTATCCCCAGTGGCCAAGCTGGCGAGAACAGTGCGGAGTGTTACGCGGGTCCCCTTGAAAACAGGCTCACCTCCGCAGATTTTGGGATCTCGAACGATTCGTTCTTCGTAGACTCTCTTATTGCCGCCTGGGTGTCCCATAGCGCCTCCACTGCTCTTGGACTGTCGATCATATCATGCGTCCTGTGACTGCTGACCGTGGGTGCCGCCGTCGCCAATCTTGCGCACTGCTCCTGATGGGCTGGATTGAACGGATGGGGTGAGCGCGCCTTAGGATGGTGAAAATTTCTTTTGGGCAGTAGCGTAGCAGACGCGGCGCGAGATCTCATGCGATGCCGGCGACGCGGGAGATGGATTTCCAATTAGGGAAGTTTTCAGAAAACAATGACAGGTGAAATGCTACCGCGGCGGAAGCGAGGCGAGAGCTTCGTAGGCGGCGCCCAGAAGCGGGGCGGATTCATTGAGGATGACGGAGACGGGGATATTGCTGAGCAGCCCTTCGAATTTCCACTTGTCGCGGAAGGCTGCGAAGAAAGCGCCCTCCTTGATTTTCTCGATGATTTTGACGGCGATGCCGCCGGCAACATACACACCGCCGAGCGCGAGAACTTTCAGAGCGAGATTGCCAGCTTCAGAACCGTAAATCGCGACCCAGAGATCCAGCGTCTCCGCGCAAACGGGGCACTCTTTGGAGAGGCCGAGCTTGGTAATTTCGGGGGCGGGATCCGTGCCGGGGTCTTCGAAGGAGTGATGCTTTACGTTGGGATCAAGGAACTCGTGAAGGGTGCGGAAGCCGCGGCCCGAAAGGATGAGCTCGAAGCTGACTTGTGGATAGCGGCGGCGCATGAAGCGGAGAAGTTCGATTTGCTGTTCGGTGTGCGGCGCGAAATCGGAGTGGCCGCCTTCGGAGGGCACAACGCGGTAGCGGCCGCCGTCCCAAACGAGGATGGACTGTCCGAGACCGGTGCCGGCAGCGAGCAGAGCGCGGGTTCCACCGTGCTCGGGCTTGCCCGGATTGAGGACACAATATTCTTCTGGCGAGAGATGCTCGATACTGTGGCCTGTGGCGCCAAGGTCGTTCATCAGCACGACGTCGGAGAGTTTTAGTTCGCGAGCCAAAATTGCGGCGTCGACCGTCCAGGGAAGATTGGTGGCGCGCACGCGATTGTTAATGACCGGGCCGGCCACGCCAAAACCTGCCGCGCGCACGCGTTCCATGGCGAGATGTGGCGCAGCTTGAAGCGAAAATTCACGAACAATCAAATCAAATTGCGCAAAGTCTTTACTTGCAAAGCGCTGTTTGTAGACGGCTGTGAGCTTGCCGTCTTTTTCCGAGAAGAGCGCAAGATTGCATTTCGTGCCGCCAACGTCGCCCGCAAGAATCACCTAATCCCCCCGTCATACCGCCGTTCACTATCGCTGCCAGGACTAAAAATCATGGGTTGTACCATTTCCTGTCGTCGCGTTCGAGCAAGAGCTCGGATTCGCGCGGGCCCCAGCTTCCGGCTGAGTATTCAGGAACCTTGCCGGTTCTCGCGGCGCTCCACACGTCCAGAATGGGATCAACAAGCGCCCAAGCGGCTTCGACGTTGTCGCCGCGATCGAACAGCGTGGCATCTCCGCGCAGGCAATCGTTGACCAGCGTGGCGTACGCGCTGCGCGACACGTCGCCAAAGCCTTCTTTGTAACTGAAGTTCATGGTGACGTTCCCAATACGCATCTCCGTTCCGGGACGCTTCGCGCCGAACGACACGGAGATTCCCTCTTCCGGCTGGATATTCAAAATGAGGCGATTGGGCTCGATTTCACGTTCGCGAAAAACGATGTGCGGGGCGCAGCGGAATTGAATCATGATTTCCGTGCTGCGCGTCGCGAGACGTTTGCCGGTGCGCAAATAAAAAGGGACGCCGGCCCAGCGCCAGTTGTCGATCAACAAGCGAGCGGCGACAAACGTTTCGGTGCGGGAGGACTTGCTGACTCCCGGTTCCTCGCGATAGCCGGCCACACGCTTACCATCGATCTGGCCGGGGGCGTACTGGCCGCGCACGACGGATTGCGCGACCATCTCGAGGTTAAACGGACGGATAGACTGCAGGACTTTGAGTTTTTCATTGCGGACAGAGGTAGCGTCGAAGGATGCAGGCGGCTCCACGGCGACGAGAGAAGTTAGCTGCAGGACGTGGCTCTGAATCATGTCGCGGAGCGCGCCCGCGGTTTCGTAAAAACCGCCACGGCGTTCGACGCCAAGCGTTTCTGCTGCCGTGATTTGCACGTTGTCAACGTAGTTGCGGTTCCACAGCGGTTCGAAGATGCCGTTGCCAAAACGGAGAACCAGCAGATTCTGAACGGTGTCTTTGCCGAGATAATGATCGATGCGGTAGACCTGCTGCTCTTCGAAGACGTTTAGAACGATCTTGTTGAGTTCTTTGGCGGTGGCGAGATCGCGGCCAAAAGGCTTCTCAATAATGATGCGCACCCAGGAGTTTGGCGACGTGGGACGCGCCAGGCCGGCGCGGCCAAGTTGCTCAACGATGTGCGGATAGACTTCCGGCGGAGTGGAAAGGTAGAAGAGACGGTTGCCGCCTAGCTTTTTTTCGGCTTCAAGTTCAGCGAGGCGCTTTACCAGTTGTTCGTAGGCTTGAGGGTCGGAGTAATCGCCGGCGCAGTAGTGCAGGCAGGAGGCAAAGTCGTCCCACTGCTTCGGGTCAATATCTCCGAGCTCGGACATGGTCTTCGCGGCTTCGCCGGTGGTGGCGCGAAAACTTTCTTCGCTCATCGGAGTGCGGGCGAAACCCACGATCACGTAGTGAGAACCGAGAGAATTGTGTGTAGCAAGATCGAACATCGCCGGGATGACTTTGCGCTTGGCCAAATCGCCGGACGCGCCAAACAAAACCACGGCACACGGTTCAGCCGTGCCGCCGTAAAGACTTCCAGATCGGTTGGTATCCTCAGCCATGGTTTCCCTCAACTCGTTTGAGCACTTGGAGCGCCTGAAGGGCGCACAAAACTATACCTCAACGCCATGTTTTCGCAGTTCGGAACGCAATTGCTCCGCATTTTGATGGTGGATAACGTTAAACCCCAAACGGCGGGGGCTTTCAAGATTGAGTGACCGGTCGTCGATGAATACACACTGCTGCGGCGGCCGCTGCGTGACATCGAGGGCGATGCGAAAGATAGTTTCTTCGGGCTTGCGCGAACGGACATAGCAAGAGCTGAAGAAGACGAGAAAATCCCGGCGCAGGTTGAATGCTTCGATGCGGTGCTGGTTGAGCTCCAATGGCTCGTTGTTGATGGAACCGATGAAGTATTTTCCGGTGCGCGCGGCGTCGGCGAGGACCGCTCGGGTTTCAGGATATTCTTTCGATTGGGCGAACATGAATGCCGTGAACTCGTCTCGGGTAAAGGGGCGCGCGCGGTAAAAGAGGGTGCGGTCGAGATATTCATTCAGCGTGATGTGGCCAGTATCGAACGCAGGAAAGGACAGGTCGTGGCGGTCTTGAAATTCTTCGTAGTCGAAGTTGAAAACAGCGGCGGCCTCGAGGCGTGAGCTACGGCCCCAGCCGTTGGTAAGAATGACTCCGCCGATGTCCCAGAACAGCGTCGTGATGTCAGCCAAACGCGCGGTACCTCCGACCGTGCCATGAAGGAATCCATGATAAACGTTTCGGGGTAAGAAAACACGCGAATGGCAGATTTCAAACGGTTCAACACTGGCAGGGAGTGCCTGCCAGGAATTCAGCTTTCCTGCCTGAACTGCGGACATCGGTCTCCACGCCTGGCAGTTATTGCGCGGGCGTGGAGACCGGCAACACCGAAACGCTTATGGCTTATTTGGATTCGGAGTTGGATTTGGCGTTGGGTTCGACGGCTTCGGAGCCTGGACTTCCGCCTTGGGCTGGATGGACATGAGCTCGACTTCGAATACCAGGGTTGCGTTGGGGCCGATGCCGCTGCCCGGTGGGCCGCCGCGAGCGCCGTAGCCAAGCTCCCCTGGAATGACGAGCTGCCACTTCGATCCTACGGGCATGAGCTGAAGCGCCTCTGTCCAACCCTTGATCACGCCGTTCACCGGAAAAGTTGCCGGCTGGCCGCGCTTATAGGAGCTATCGAATTCCGTGTTGTCAATGAGCGTGCCCTTGTAATTGCAGACGACCGTGTCCGCTGCTGTGGGCTTTGGACCTGTTCCTTCCTTCAGAATTTTGTATTGCAGGCCGCTCGGAAGGGTTACGACGCCCTCTTTCGCTTTGTTATCGACCAGAAACGATTGCATTTTTTCGTCCTGCTGTTTCCGCATGTCTGCCTGCAGCTGCACCATCGCGGCGCGAGCTTCGTCGTCCGTCATCAGCGGCTTGGTGCCGGCCAATCCATCTTTCAAGCCTCGCAGTAGAATGGCCGTGTCGACGTCTACGGAGTCCTTGTGCATGCTCTTGCCGATATTCAAGCCGATGGCGTAGCTGGCTTTGTCTTTCTGTGTTTTGAGAGTCAGGACGATCGGTTTTCTTGCCACTGTGGAACCGGTTTTCGCCGCGGGGGGCTTGGCTGGCGTTGTTGGCGAAGTTTGTGAACCACTCGCCGGAGGAGTCTGCGGAGTAGTTGAGGGAGGAGTCTGCTGTGCCTGAGCATACCCAAGAATCATCATCCCAATCGCAACGGCTGTTACCGCTAAAGTGAATGGTTTTCGCATAATTGTATTGTCACACTGGTCCGCCGTCTCCGCAAATCACCATTCTCCGCCGGCTTGCATGAACGGATAATGAAGGCACTGAATTATTCATTCGGGGATTTTGGCACCCAATGAGTATGGGCGTCCACGTCGCCAAACCCTGCTGAAACCAGAAGGTCTCGCCAATCCAATTTTGCTAACTCAATCGCTTTGCTTAGTTTTTCGATATTTCCTTCACTTAATTTCAATGCTGAAAATCGCCAACGCTCCATCTGAAACTGATCGAGCTTTTCGCAGAAAGGGGGGTTGTTCCCGCATTGCTCGGCTAATAGGCGGCTTGCTTCGGCTCTAGTTTCAGGTGAGAAGAGCGCGGATACTCGCCGTTCGGTCTCGGGGCTTAGTGGTGGCGACATGGCACGCGGCCTTTCAGTCCAGTTGCTGATTATATTTTAAGTTTCCGGTAACGGAAACTGACCCACTGCCGCCGAGGGAGCGCACTAGGCAATTCCCGGGAGTTGCAGTATGTTGAGAATTGGCAATCCTGATGAGGTGATGCGAATGGCGAATGACTCCTGCGATCCCGTTCCGGCCCCAAGCGAGCCGGCCAAGCCCGGTACACGAATGGTCATGTGCGTAAAATTCGGCAAGGAGCTGCCGGGGCTCGACCGCATCCCTTGGAGCGGTGAGTTGGGGAAGCGCGTTTTCGAGAATGTTTCGAAAGACGCGTGGAAGCTGTGGATTGAGCATTCGAAGATGATTATGAACGAATACCGGCTCAATCCCATCGACCCTAATTCCCAGAGAATCATGGGCGAACAGTTGGAACAATTCTTTTTCGGCGAAGGCGCCAAACTTCCAGAAGGCTACGTCGCGCCAAAAGCCAAAGGTTAGCCCTGCAGGGGCGGGGCTTGCCCCGCCCGCCGCGCCCACTCACCCAAGTCCCGGTTAATCAACTACGGATGGCAGACGGCCCGTCGCCGGATGTTCGACCGGGAGGCGCGGCGTCAAAATAAAGTGTAATTTCCCATGCGCTCTGCGGATCGCATCCTCAGCTTCCGCAGGCGTTTTTGCGCTTGCAAACAAAAAACCTAGATAACTTGAGCCTTCGGGCCACGCCGCGATGTAGTCGTGCAGGCGCGCCGTGATTTCGAGCGCGGTGATACCAGGGACGTTTCGCGCGGCGTCTTCGCCTTCGATTCTTTCGAGGACTCCGCTCTTAGGGACGGGAATCATCATTACGCCAGACGCTGCTTGCTCGCGTGGCCAATCGCTGCCGGGCAGACCGAGCGAGTGCCGCAAGAGCAATTCTTCCAAGCCGATGGTTTGGCTTGCGGCATCCGGCGCAAATCGCAGGGCGCGTGCGCAGAGGCCGCCGATGGGGCGCGGCGCAACTTCGAGCGGCCAGATGCCGTCGTCGTTTATACGTAACTCGGCGTGGACCGGCCCCTGCGAAAGTCCGAGCGCGCGAACTGCGTCTACGGCGCATCGTTCGATTTCGCGCTGTTGCGAAGCGGCGAGGCGCGAGGGCGTGATGTAGATGGTCTCTTCGAAATAGGGCCCTTCGAGCGGATCCGGTTTGTCAAAAATAGCGAGGACGCGAAGCTTGCCATCGGCCAGCAAACCTTCGACCGCTACTTCCCTGCCCGGTATGTACCCTTCGACAAGGATTTGATCGAGATTGGGCTCGCGGGTCGCACGGATTTCCGGCGATTCGAGCAGGCGGCGGATTCGAGCGGCAGCGGCGGCAAACTCTTCGCGCGAATTTGCGCGGACTACGCCTTGGCTGGCCGAAAGCGAAAGCGGCTTCGCGACGCAAGGATACGAAACACCGAGCAGAGCCGGCTCCGGCGTAGGAGTAAGCGAAATTGAACGAAACCACGGGACGCGCAATCCTGCTTCGCGAAAGACTTCGCGCATACGCAATTTGCTGCGGCAGGCTTCGACGGCGGCGGGATGGTTGTACAGAATACCGAGGCCGCGCGCGACGTAGGACGCTGCAACCGCTGGACGGTCGCCGAGTGCGAGAATTCCATCGATGTTTTTATGTTGGCCACGCACCTCTTCTAGAACCGCGTAGGCAGCCGCTTCCGGCGATTCAAAATGAACGGGAATCGCGCGATCTCCCCAGGGATCTTTGAGTTGATGGCAGCGGTCCGTTACAAAGACAAGATGGATACCCAGCTTGCGAGCGGCTTCGTCGAAGCTGCGTGTTTGATAGCCGAGTTTGGCGGTGAAGAGGAGGAGTCGCGGCATTTGCTTTTATTCTGAAGGATTCGCGTGCATCACGGCTAGACGTAGCTGCCTGTGGCCGGCACCGGGTCTTCCAGTTTCGTCGAGACTTGGCCGATGGAGACAAACTGTTCGCGGGTCGGCTCGGCGCAGCAGTACCACGGCTCGCTGAGAAAAGGGATGGCGGCTGCAGGCGGTTGCGATGGTCGAAGGATTGGAGCATCGAGCCCTGCAGCAGCGTGCGCTGCTTTCCAGACGTGTTCGAAAACCATTGAGCGAGATTCTTTTCTGCGATCACCCTCGGCAGCGATGGCTTGTACCGTCTCGCTAAGCGCATCCACGCGCGGGTCGAAATGTTTCCAAGGATAGAACAGCGACTCCGGATCAAACGGCCCGACGTTGCTCCGTACTTCGTCCAACTCCAGTAGCCGCGAGCCTTCCGGGATGAGCAGACGGATGCCCAGTTGGATGGGCGCGACATTTTCGATCAGAGATTCGGCATGGATCACGCGCAGGAGATCGAGATAACTCTCCATCGTCGTCCATTGCGTGAAGGGCACGAAAGTTGGGTGAAGAGTCATGGCGAGATCGCGGAAAGATTGCACGACATGCAGAAAATCCTCGCGCGTGTGGCCTTTGTCGAGAGCGCGGAGCACGGCATCATCGAGATATTCCACTGCACTGATGACGAAGAGGCAGCCGGTGTCCCTGAGTTTTGGCAAATGCGCTTCGTATTTTCGCAAGTGCTCGACTTTTATGGTGACGTCGTAAGTTATCTTGGGGAACTCGCGGTGAAATTCCTCAACAAGATCCAATGCGTGGCGAATTCCATTGAAGAAGTCCGGATCGCCGAACGAAATGTGCTGCGCGCCCGCGGCCACTTGCTGCCGAATGTCCTGCATGATGACGTCACGGCTCACGATTCGAAAAACGCCCTTATAAACCGGGACGATCGGGCAATGGCGGCAAAGATGTTTGCAGCCGCGGCTGGCTTCCGTTGAGCCGACGAGGCGAAATCCGCCGCCTGGAAGGATGAGGTGGGCATATTTTTCGATAGCCGGCATCCCGGAACGGTCCGGAACTTCAAATCCGAGTCGATCGAGCGAGACAATAGGCTCGAGCTGCGATGCGTGTTTTGGATTGGCGCGATCATCGGTTTGTAGGCGCTCAGCGAGTTGCGAGAGACCTAGCTCGAATTCCCCGCCGAGGATGGCCGCGACGCCGAGTGTCCGCAGATAATCGGCGTTCATCGGCGCATACAAGCCATAGCAGCAGAGGTGGGCGCGCGGATTTAGCTCGCGCAAGCTTGGGATTAATTTTGCAGCAAGACGAGTGGCCGTGTGCATCGGCAGGTAGATGGCGATCAGTCCTGCGGTGCGAATGGCGGATTCATCCAGGGACTGCCGGGAAAGATCGAGGCAGACGACTTCGTGGCCGCGCTTGCGCAGCCAGGCCGCCGGAGACGCGAGGCCAAATGGCTGCCGTCCCAGTTCGTAGGTCGAAATCAGAACTATGTTCATGCGTTTAACAGTATAGCTGGCCGACCGCCGCGAGGAATCGTTTTCGGTTATCATAGAAGTTCGCTGGCTCCGCTGAAAGGACCGTGAGAATGGCCATCGCCGCAGGGAATTCCTTCGGAACGCGCGACAAGCTGAACGTCGGCGCGCAATCGTTCGATATTCATCGCCTCGAGTTCCTGGAAAAAAAGATTTCGTGCCATCTGGCGAAGCTGCCGTTTTCCCTGCGCATCCTTCTCGAAAATCTTTTGCGCTGCGAGGACGGCCGTTTTGTCCGGCCGGATGACATTCGCGCGCTGGCGAACTGGACACCCGGCGCCGCGGAAAAAGAGATCGCTTTCATGCCCGCGCGCGTGCTGCTGCAGGACTTCACCGGCGTGCCCGCCGTGGTCGATTTGGCCACCATGCGCGAAGCCATCCAACGGATGGGCGGCAATCCGAGGTTGATCAACCCGCTCTTCCCAGCCGAACTGGTCATCGACCATTCCGTGCAGGTCGACAGTTTCGGCAGCGCGAACGCCTTTGGTTTGAACGCCGAACTGGAATTTCAACGCAACATCGAACGCTATGCGTTTTTGCGCTGGGGGCAAACCGCATTTCAGAATTTCAAGGTGGTGCCGCCGGACACCGGAATTTGCCATCAAGTGAATCTCGAATATCTCGCGCGTGTGGTTTGCGCGATGCCTTCGGGAAGCAGAGTGGAAGCGTATCCCGATTCCGTCGTTGGCACGGATTCGCACACGACGATGGTGAATGCGCTCGGTGTGTTTGGCTGGGGCGTGGGAGGGATCGAGGCAGAAGCGGCGATGCTTGGCCAGCCGTCTTCGATGTTGATTCCCGACGTTGTTGGTTTCCGCCTGCACGGCAAACTTCGGGAAGGAGCAACGGCGACGGACCTGGTCCTGACTGTGACGGAAATGCTGCGGAAGAAGGGCGTCGTCGGCAAATTCGTGGAGTTCTGCGGGACGGGGCTCTCCAGCTTGAGCGTGCCGGACCGCGCAACGATCGCGAACATGGCGCCAGAGTATGGCGCGACGATGGGTTTCTTTCCTGTCGACGCGGAAACACTTGCGTATTTGCAATTCACGGCGCGCGGCGCCGAACAGATCGCGCTTGTTGAGGCGTATTGCAAAGAGCAGATGCTGTTCCGCACGGACGACATGGCGGATCCGGTATTCAGCGACAGGCTGGAGCTGGATCTCGGAACAGTGGAGCCGACGGTTGCTGGGCCGAAGCGGCCGCAGGATCGCGTGTCGTTGCGGAATGCGAAGAGTTCTTTCACAAAGGTCGTGGAAGGAACACCGGATAAACATGTGGCCGTGCGGAACAACGGCGACTCGTTTGACCTATCGAGCGGGGCGGTGGTGATTGCGGCAATCACGAGTTGCACAAACACATCGAATCCTTCGCTGATGCTGGGAGCAGGCCTGCTCGCAAAGAAAGCGGTCGAGCGCGGGTTGCATGTGAAGCCGTGGGTCAAGACAAGTCTTGCGCCAGGCTCGAAAGTTGTGACGGATTATCTCGACGCGTCGGGGCTAACGACGTATCTCGAAAAACTGAATTTTCACCTAGTCGGATATGGATGCACGACGTGCATCGGCAATAGCGGGCCGCTCCCCGAAGCGATTGGCGCGGCGATCAAAGACAACAACCTGATAGCCGTGGCCGTGCTCAGCGGCAATCGCAATTTCGAGGGGCGCATTCATCCTCTCGTGCGGGCGAACTATTTGGCTTCGCCGCCGCTCGTCGTGGCGTATGCGCTTGCAGGGCGCATGGATATGGATTTGACCACCGAATCTCTGGGCATGGACTCCGCGGGGAAGCCCGTTTATCTGCGGGACATTTGGCCAAGCCCGCAGGAGATTGAATCCGCGGTGCGCGACTCGGTGACGAGCGAGATGTACCGCAAGGAATATGCCAACGTTTTCGAAGGCGACGCGCACTGGAAGTCGATGCCCGTTCCGGAAGGCGACTTGTACCGTTGGGACCCAAAATCCACGTACATCAAGCAGCCGCCGTTTTTTGAAAACATGCCGAAGACGCCGCCGGCTCTCACGGATATTCATGGCGCCCGCGTGCTCGCGATTCTTGGCGACAGCGTGACGACGGATCATATTTCGCCAGCAGGATCGATCCCGGTTGATTCTCCTGCGGGGAAATATTTGATCGCAAATGGCGTAAAGCCGCACGAATTCAATTCGTATGGAGCGCGGCGCGGCAATCATGAAGTGATGATGCGCGGCACGTTCGCAAATATACGGCTGCGCAATCAGCTCGCTCCTGGAACGGAAGGTTGCTGGACGCTTTTCCTGCCGGGCAACGAGAAGATGACGATTTACGACGCGGCGGTGAAATACCGCGAAGGAGGAGTGCCGCTGGTCGTACTCGCTGGCAAAGAGTACGGATCGGGTTCCTCGCGCGACTGGGCCGCCAAAGGGACGCGATTGCTTGGCGTGCGCGCGGTGATCGCGGAAAGTTACGAGCGCATCCATCGAAGCAATTTGGTTGGCATGGGCGTGCTGCCGCTGGAATTCAAGGCCGGCGAGAATCGCGAGACGCTTGGATTGACTGGTCAAGAGGTGTTCGAGATCGAAGGTGTTGCGTCACTCTCGCCGAAGAAAGCGATCAGCGTGCAGGCCAAGGCCAGCGATGGATCGGCGAAGAAATTCAGCGTGACTGCTCGCGTCGATACTCCCGAAGAAGTCTCCTACTATCATCACGGCGGCATCTTGCAGTACGTTTTGCGGCAGATGCTCTGAGTTCCGATTCGCTCCTTTGAAATTTAGCCGAAAGCGTCGGCTGCGACTTACTCGGAAATCAAGCCTGCACAGACTGAAGTCTGTGCCACCACCGCGTTAAGTTCGGCCTTCGCGTTTTTGCGCTACCACCAAACCCCTGGGCGTCGGCAAAAGAACCACGGAGATCAGCCCTTCGGATTCCAGCCTGAGTGCGCCTTCGCGAACCGTTTTCATGAGCGAACTGGCATCGTGCATGAGGATGAGTCCGTGCGGATTCATCTGCGGGAGAAACTTGCGTACTTCCTGCTCGCGCAGAGGAGCATCGCTATCGCAGAAAAGCAGATCGATCCGGCCTTCGATTTTCATCTCCAGGCTGGATTCGTTGCGCGCGTCGATCCATTGACCGAGGCCGGAAGCAGCGAAGCGCTGCTGCGCCGCCGAGAAGACTTTCGCGTCGTATTCACACGTGATGACGCGGCCAAAGCCGTTGGCTCTTAGCCCTTCCGCGAGGCGCAGAGTGCTTAGGCCAGAGAAAGTGCCGGTCTCGACGATGAGTTCCGGCTTGATCGTGGTGACAATCGATTTCAAGAAATCGAGCACCTCGACTTCGGCGCTCATCGAATCGTACATGTGCCAGCGCTCCGGGTGCGGGCATTCCGGCGTGGGGCGATGATATTCCGGCTGGAGAACGTCGCCGCTCGAAGCAATGTGTTCTACGATGCGGTGCTCTTTTTTCTGGCCGTGGAATTGGCTTTTAATACGCCAAAGTAACACCGCGCCAAGCAGGATAGAAACAACGCTCGCCGCCTGGGCATTCGACATACCGAAAAAAGATCTCGGATTGATGCGAATAAATTCGATCAAGAAGCGGGCGATGCCCGTGAAAATCAGGTAGTTGCAAAAAATTTCACCCTTTGCTTTGGGACCACGCAGAGACTTCGTTCCCATGTGCCAGAGAAATGCCGCGATGGCCAGCCAAATGAAAAAT
>Ga0210387_10002839_pt1 | contig 13281 bp, 10 predicted proteins | sample IncBWC7OmetaG_FD_160108 | JGI IMG/M metagenome (GOLD analysis project Ga0210387, IMG submission 160108) | Forest soil microbial communities from Barre Woods Harvard Forest LTER site, Petersham, Massachusetts, United States - Inc-BW-C-7-O ...
GACCACCTCGGCCGCGGAAGTGAAATCGGATTTGACGCTGACACGTGAGCCGGGTGCGAGTCTTGTGGTGGTGCGAGGCACGCTGCCGGCAAAGAGCGCGCCCAGGAAACTCGTGCTGGCGATCGAGGAACCGGCGCAACACGTGGCGTCGGTTTTGGCGGGGCTTTTGGCAGAGCGCGGCGTGAAACTCGATGGGAAAATTCGCGCGGTTCACGTTCCTGAGGCGGATGTAACGCCGCGTGCTGTTCTTGCGGAACATGTATCCGTGCCGCTAGGCGATTCCGTGAAGCTCGTCAACAAAATCAGCCAAAACCTGCACACAGAGATACTGCTGCGCACCGCGGCCCGGCAAAACGGATTGTGGAGCACACCGGAAGAAATGTTGAAAACTCCGCAGGATTTTTACGCCTCCGCGGGAATCGCGCCGGACGACGTGATTCAAACGGATGGCTCGGGACTATCGCGGCACGACCTGGTCACGCCGCGTGCCGTCGTGACTCTACTCAGGTACGCGCAAGGGCAGACGTGGTTTGCGCCGTACTACGCGTCGCTACCAGTGGCGGGCATTGATGGTTCGCTGCAAGACCGCATGAAGGGTACAGTGGCGGCGGGAAGAATTCACGCGAAGACGGGATCGGTCGAACACGTGCGGACTCTCTCCGGTTTCGCGGAAACACCTGGCGGGCGGCGGCTAATCTTTTCGTTCCTTAGTAACAACCAGGGCGGAAAAAGCCACGAAGCGGCCGATGCGTTGAACGGGCTCTGCGTGGCGATGATCGAAGAATTTGATGAAGCAGCAGCGGCCATCGCGCCAGGGCCTGCACGCGATCACGTAAAACAGAAATGAAGCAGCTGAAGAGCACACTGGAATAGTAAAAAAACAAAATGTCGCGGACGGCACAAGACGTACTTGAGTTTGACAAGCTGCGGGAGTTGCTGCGGCTGCGGACGACGTGCGCGCCGGGGCGGCGGGCTGTGGATGCGCTGGAGTTTGGAACGGATCGCAACGCACTTGTGGCGGCGTTTGCGTTGATTCGTGAAGCACGGGAATGGCTGCGCGGCGGCGGTGAACTTGGGTTTGGCGGGCTCGCCGATCCGCAGGACTGGCTCGAAAAAATCGAAGGGCCGGGAATCGTTCTCGAAGCTAAGGAAATTCTCGCCGCTGCGTCGCTGCTCGAGACTGCGGGATGGTTGCGCGGACAATTCCGAGAAGATGCGCCGAAATTTCCCTTGTTGGCGGCGGGCGTAGCCTCGTTGGCGGACTTTCGAGAAGCATTGACGGGGATCCGGCGATGCCTGTTGCCAAATGGAGAGATCAGCGACGACGCGTCGTCGGCGCTGCGTCGCATCCGTGCGAGCATCACGCAGACGCGGGAATCGATTCAGAAAACGCTCAAGCAAATCCTGCGGTCTCGCAACGCGGAGGCCGGCGAAGACTACGTCACGCTCCGTAATGAACGGTTTGTGATTCCCGTGCGCGCGGAAAACCGGCGCAGCGTCCCGGGAATTGTGCATGGCGCGAGTGGAACCGGGCAGACGGTTTTTCTCGAGCCGCTTGAAACGGTAGAAGCGAACAACGAACTTACGCAACTTGTAGAGGAAGAAGCAGCGGAGATTTTGAGAATTTTGCGCGAACTGACCGAGCGCCTGCAGACAATTCGAGAACCATTGCTCGCTGCAGCGGAGACCATCGCGGAACTTGACGGCGTTTTCGCTCGCGGGCGCTTCGCGCGCGACTTCGATGCGGCGATGCCAGAATTCTCGGGCTCTACGGAATTGCGTTTGGTGGATGCGCGGCATCCTGTGCTCGAAGACAAGTTGCGACGGCAAGAACGCAGCGTCGTACCGATGACGCTTGCGCTCGGCGGCGCGGAAAAGGTTTTGGTCATCAGCGGGCCGAACACTGGCGGAAAGACCGTCGCTCTGAAAACGACGGGGCTTGCGGCGCTCTCTGCGCAATCCGGGATTCCCGTGGCGGCACAGCGTGCGGTGCTGCCGATTTTTGACCGCGTGCTAGTGGACATAGGCGACGAGCAGTCCATTGCAGCCGACCTCTCGACGTTTTCGGCGCACATGCTGAATTTGAAGACCATGCTGGAATTAGCGACGCCGCAATCGCTGGCGCTCGTCGATGAAATGGGCACAGGAACTGCGCCGGAAGAAGGCGCGGCGCTGGCCGTAGCGCTGCTCGACGAGTTTCGCGCCAAGAATTGCATCGTGCTTGCGACAACGCATCACGACCGATTGAAGACCTACGCTTCGACGACGCCCGGCGTGGTGAACGCCGCGGTGGAATTTGACGATGTGAACCTACGGCCGACTTACCGGCTGATGGTTGGAGTGCCGGGCGGCTCGAGCGGAATCGCCATCGCGCAGCGGCTGGGCATTGCGACCTCCATTATCGAAAGGGCGCGGTCATTGCTGACGCCGGAATCGCGCGAAGCCGCCGACTTGATCGCGTATCTGCATCGCAGCCGCGATGAACTCGACCGGATGCAGCAACAAATGGCGGCGGAACGCCACGCGCTCGAAGAAGAACGCAAGAAATTGCGGACCGAATGGGTCGATCGGCAGCAGAAACGCATCAAGGAACTCGAAACGCAATTCGCCGAGATGCAGAAACGCTTCGATGAAAACGTTGCGCGCGTGATCGAAGCCGTAAAAGAACGCGAACTGCGTGCCTCGCTCGAAAAAACCGCGCGTCGCAAGGGGCAGGACATTCGCAGCGAAGCCCGCGAAGAACTGAACGCCGCGCTGGTGCAAACCATCTCCGATTCGCAAGCGGATCTAGGAACAAGCTCCGCGAGCCAAGAGCCAATTCGCGCGGAGACGTTACAACCCGGTGCGCGCATCCGCGTGCGCGGCTTCAGTAAGCCAGTCATCTTCCGCCGACTCGATGGCTCGTCCGCCGAAATCGAAGCCGGCCCGCTGCGCATGAAAGTTGCCGTCGATGAAATTATCGGAATCGAAGGAGTGAAAGCATTGCAATCAGTACCAGCGGCGTCGCGAAATGTCACCGTTACATCGCAGCCTGGCGAAGGCACGGCTTCGGGCGAAATAAATGTCATCGGCATGCGCGTGGAAGAGGCGACGGAACGCGTCGACAAATATCTCGATGAAGCGGCCCTAGCCAATCAAACGCGCGTGCGCATCATTCACGGCCACGGAACAGGCGCACTGCGCAAAGGTCTCGGCGAATTCCTCAAGTCACATCCGCTCGTTCAGCGCACCTCCTTTGAAACGGAAGAGCACGGCGGCAAAGCGATCACCGTTGTAGAATTGCGATCCTAGGAGCCATGGCAGAGGCAGGATCATTTGCGGAGCGGGTGAAGCAGCAGGCGGACATTGTTCGCGTGGTGGGCGAATATGTGCGCCTGAAAAAGACCGGGAAGGATTTCAGCGGGCTTTGTCCGTTTCATCAGGAAAAAACTCCTTCGTTTACGGTGTCTCCTCTGAAGCAGATTTTTTATTGTTTTGGATGCGGCAAGGGCGGCGACGTTTTCAATTTTGTGATGGACTTGGAGAAGTCCACGTTTCCGGAGGCGGTGCGAACCGTTGCAGAGAAGTGCGGGATTGCGATTCCACGGCCTAGGGAGCGGTCGCCGGAGGAACGGCAAGAAAATCAGCAGCGGTCGGCGCTTGTTGAGATGCATCGCGAGGCGCAGGCTTTCTTCACGAAGCAGATTTCAGGGACGCTCGAAGGCAAGGCGGCGCGGGCTTACCTCGAGGATCGCGGGCTCGACAGCAAGGCGATTGACCGGTTCGGAATCGGGTATGCGCCGAGCGACGGAGACGCCCTTCTGCGTGTGTTGAAGCAGAAACATCCGGAGAAATTGCTGGTGGAATCCGGATTGATTTCGCGCGGCGAACAGGGTGGAAGAATGTTCGACCGGTTCCGGCGGCGTATCACCTTTCCCATTGCGAACGACTCAGGAAAGATTGTAGCGTTCGGCGCGCGCGCGCTTGGGGACGATCAACCCAAATATTTGAATTCGCCTGAGACGCCGATCTACTCGAAAAGCAATGTGCTGTATCACATGGACCGCGCGAAGGAAGCGCTGCGGCGGTCGGATTTTGCGGTACTTGTCGAAGGCTATATGGATGCCATCGCCGTGGCCCGCGCGGGAATCAGCAACGTGGTGGCGAGCTGCGGGACGAGTCTTGCGGAGCCGCAGATTAAGTTGCTGAGCCGTTTTACGAAGCGCGTAATCATTAACTACGACCCGGACAATGCGGGGCAGTTGGCCGCAGAGCGGTCCGTGGCGCTGCTGCTCGAACAGGATTTCGAGGTGCGCGTGCTGGCGCTGCCTCCCGTTGGCGACAAGAAAGCCGATCCGGATTTATTCATCCGCGAGCGAGGCGTCGAGGAATACACGAAGTTGCTGAAAGATTCTCCGCCTTACGTGGACTACTTGATCGCTCGCGCGAGAAAGATGGACTTGACGACAGGCGAAGGGAAGCGGCGCGCGGTCAATTTTCTTTTGCCCTATGTCCAAAAAATCCCCAACACCATTCTTCGCTCGGAGTGGGCAACGCGGATTGCGCAGCAGCTTCACTTGGACGAGCCGGTGTTGCGCGCCGCATTGAGTAAAGCAGCCACTCAGCGCCACAGCGAATTGAAGATTCAGCCGGAGCTGGTGGGCCGCTCGGCAAAGCCCGTGGAGCGGCGGCTGATCCGCATGCTGGCGGAAGCCGAGGGATTTCGCCGCGAGCTGGCGCAACGGCTGCAGGCGGCTCAGCTTTATCAAGGGCTCGAGACCGAGAAAGTTTTCGCGGCGCTAATCGTCGCGAGCCTGGCCGATGAACCGATGCAGGCTACGGAAGTTGCTACGAAACTCGAAGAACGCGACAGGCGGATACTCTTCGAGATTCTCTTCGAGGAAGCCAGCGAACCGACCTGGGAAGAGGCGGTCAGTTGCGTCGAGGCATTGCAGCACCGGCAAGCCGAGCGGGAGCTTGCCGAGGTCCAACGCAGCATCGAGGCGAACCCGCCTGTGACGGAAATGCGCGGGCTGCTGGAGAAGAAGCAGGATCTGATGCGCAGACTCGCGGCGGCGAGGTGAAAGGCCTGATTTCAGATTGTTAAGGGAGAGGCCAGTCTGTCTCCGGCTTGCTGCGGTTGAAGGGGAGACAGACTAAAGTCTGTTGCACTCGAGAGAAAGCGTTCTCAGGATTTATAGTTAACAATAACGACCCCTCCCTATGTTTTCTGTAAAGGTTCATTCTAAAGACAGTTAAAGTCATTTATTTTGACGCACTTTTGCAAGTGTTCATTCTAAGCGGCTTACGCGTGCGAAGTTGCACTGAAGTGGGGCAACTTCGCCTTGTGCCTTGCAAATGTTGCATGTAAAGGACTTGGGACGATACCGAGGTCTGAAAAGCAAAAAACGCCAGCGAGGCGCTGGCGCTACGGAGAACCGGCAAATGATTACCCAAATAACATTATAGCATGGACAAACATTTTGTCAAGAAAAATCGGGGAGGCTCTATGTGCGCTGAGCGGTTCATTTGGCGGCCAGTTTTTGCCTCGCCAATTCGGCGCGGAACTCTTGTTCCTTTTGCGTGATAAACCTTTTGTAACCATCGGGATCAACGAATGGGTTTGTGCCGGCCTCTTTCCTAAGAGGGTACTTTTCTTCGAGGCCAAAATAGCTGCCATGGGCACCGAGGAAAATGTCGCATGGCAATGACTTCAGAACGCGCCACATGCGCTCGTAGTCTTCGGCGATCTGCGGATAGGCAGGGTTGTTAACAAGTTTGTAGCCAGGATTGACATTGGGGCTGCCAACGATCACCACATTGTATGTTTTGCCGCCATCGGTAACCTTCATCGTCCAGGTGGTGCAGCCTTTGGTGTGGCCGGGCGTGAGGTGAGCGACCAGCACCGTGCCGCCGAGGTTTACCTCGTCGCCATCGTGAAGTAGGCGACCGACTTTGGCGGGCGGGTAAAGCGAACTGGGTGTGCTGCCGTACTGGAAATCGGTTTTGCCGCCGGATTCGACCACCGAAACGTCCGCATCCATCACCATGTACTTCGCCCCAGTCATCTGCATGATCATGGCGCTGCCTGCATCGTGATCCCAGTGCGCGTGGCTAATGAGAAGAATCTTTGTGTCCTTGAAATGGAAACCGAGTTTTTCGGTGCTCGCGGAGATCATCGGGACGTTGGCTTCGAGATCGCTGTTGATCAGGATGTTGCCTTCCGGGGTGGTGATCAGATAGCTCGCAAGCCCTTTGCTCCCTACGTAGTACAGATTGCCCGCGATGCGAAACGGCGGGAAGGGTTCCGTCCAGTCAGAATTGGATTGGGCGGACACGGCACCCGCGAGGGCAAACACGAAAACCGGTAAGCAAGCGCGGATCGAGATTTTTTGCAGCATGGGCGGAGTATAAGCTAAAGCAACGGCGTGAGACGAGTCTCCCAACGGGCGGCTACTGCGTGTGCGAATACTGACGCCATTTTTAGCGAGTCGTTTTTGCCTGCGGAACATCATACACATTGACGTCATCCAGGCGGAGTTCGCCCGGTCCCAAAGCGGCAGTAGAAAAGCTGAGTCTTGGTTGTAAATTTGGAGCGGCTGGAGGGTCCGGCTACCAAGTAAGGGTCTCGGGCAGGCTTCTTCCACAGATTTCCACTGATTAAATTGTTGACGGGGGCAGACTTAAGCGTGTAGCGTAATAGGGTTTCGCGAGTAACGGATTCGCACCTAACTGCATCTATATAGATGTACTTAGAGGCGCGGGAACGTACTCTGAGAGCGCACAACGGGCGAAGTGCAGGGCGAACGGCAAGCTAGCGGCGCGGCGTACCATAAAGGAATTCACAAAAAGACGTGTGATCTGGTGGGGGATTCCCCACAGTTCGTTTTGGTGACCGCAGAGGAATTGGCTGCGCAAGCGTGGCATACTGCCTGCGCCTTGCGAGGGAAAAGTTTTGGCGGCTTTGACCGGCCGCATTTGGATTGCGCTTTAATGGCTGGAGGAATTCGTGGCAGCAGTGGGTCTTGAAGAAAAATACGATGCGGTAAAGCAGCTCATTGCCGTTGGCAAAGAGCGCGGGTATCTGCTTTACGACGAAGTGAATGATTCGCTTCCGGCGGAAGTGCATTCTTCGGAAGAGATCGACGACCTTCTCACTACATTTGAACGGAACGGGATCGAGATTTACGAGGACCAGGCGTCGGCGAAGGCGGCGCGGGCGGTGGAAGTGTCCTCGGAGGCCGGCGATCGCGATGCGGTCGTCAAGGACGACGCGCATTCGGATGAAGGCGGCAGCGATCTGGATTTGACGCCGGGGTCGCTGGAAAAAACGAACGATCCAGTGCGCATGTATTTGCGCGAGATGGGAACCGTGCCGCTGCTGACGCGCGAAGGCGAAGTGACCATCGCGAAGCGCATTGAGCGCGGGCAGCTCGTGGTGATGAAGTCGATCACGCGGTCGCCGATCGTCATCAAGGAATTGATTGCGGTGGGCGAGGATCTGCGTAAGGGCGCGCGGTCAATCAAAGAGATCGTGCAGTTTGACGACGAAGAGCTGACCGAAGAAAAAATCGCGAACAAGACGAAGCAGACGCTGAAGTACATCGACAAGATCGCGAAGCTGTACGACTTGGCGCTGAAGCAAGCGGAGAAGCTCGATACCACGCCGAAGGCGAAGAAAAAGCCGTACATGAAGGCGAAGTGGGCGCTGTCGCGGACGCGTGTAGAGATTTCGGTGGAAATTCGCGGGATCGATTTCAATCCGTTTGAGAAGAAGCGGCTGATCGACAAGATGCGCGGGACTGTGGAGCGCTTGCAGTCGTTGGAGCGCGAAGCGGGGCGGCTGGAACGGCGCGTGGATGCCGCGAAAGGCGACGTTGCTGCGGAAGCGCGCAAGGAATTGCGCACGCGGCGGACGGAGTTGAAGGATATCGAAGAGGCGAGCGAGGTCGGGCTAACCGAGCTGAAACGCACCCTGACGTTTATCCACCGCGGCGAGGCGGAAGCTGAACAGGCGAAGAAGGAATTGATTGAGGCCAACCTTCGCTTGGTCGTTTCGATTGCGAAAAAATATACCAACCGCGGGTTGCAGTTCCTGGATTTGATTCAGGAAGGCAACATCGGCTTGATGAAGGCCGTGGACAAGTTCGAGTGGCGCCGCGGATATAAGTTCTCGACGTACGCGACATGGTGGATCAGGCAGGCCATTACGCGCGCGATTGCCGACCAGGCGCGCACGATCCGTATTCCCGTGCACATGATCGAAACGATCAACAAGCTGGTGCGCACGAGCCGCCAGTTGGTGCAGGAACTGGGGCGCGAGCCGACTTCGGAAGAAATTGCCAAGCGCATGGACATTCCCGTGTCCAAGGTGCGCAAGATTTTGAAAATTGCGCAGGAGCCGATTTCGCTCGAGACGCCGATTGGCGAAGAAGAAGATTCGCATCTCGGGGATTTCATCGAAGACAAGGCCGTGGTTTCGCCGTCCGACGCGGTGATCAATTTGAATTTGAAGGAGCAGACGTCTTCGGTGTTGAAGACGCTGACGCCGCGCGAGGAAAAAGTCATCAAGATGCGGTTTGGTTTGGATGACGGCAGCGAGCATACGCTCGAAGAAGTGGGGCAGTCGTTTGCCGTGACGCGCGAGCGCATCCGGCAGATTGAGGCTAAGGCATTGCGCAAGCTGCGCCATCCGTCGCGGTCGAGGAAGTTGCGGGCGTTTTTGGAGGGGCCGTCGAGGGATTATTTGTAAAAAGAAGTGAGTAGTGAGCGGTGGGTAGTGAGTAGTTGAGAACCGAAAACGAAATGCCCCGATTTGCTCGGGGCGTTTTTTTGGTTCTGCATCGGAACTCCGGGGGTTCTGGATCTTTACCGAAGCTTCAGGCCGGTAGTTCGATGTATGCCGAGTAAGTTTGTGGCTCGGGGACGGTTCGTCCTTCTTCGCGCAAGCCGTCAAGATGGAACGCAATGGCCTCGCGCATATTTTGCTCGACTTCCTCACGTGTGCGGCCGGTCGAAACACACCGAGGAAGATCGGGACAATAGGCCGAGAATCCAGTTTGCGTCGGCTCGATGACTATCATATATTTTTTCATGGTTTCAATCCCGCCTGCTTCAGGACCCTAACTACCGCAATCGTTCGATCAGCGCTTCCTTGGGTATGCCGTTCCACAAGCTCACCCGCGTCAGCAGGTCATTTAGAGTTCCCTTCGCGAGGACGTCATGATCGGGAACAGTAAGGTTGTGCTCCCCCAGTTCGCTCCGTTTGCGCAGGAGAACATGGCTTCCTTTTTGACGGATTACTTCATATCCGAGCGAAACGAGCAAGCGGATGAGCGAGCGACCACTAATCTGAGGCAGCCGGGGCATGAACGGGCTTCAATTCGGAAACGACGAGGATGTCGATGTCGCTGGCGGGCACGCGGTCTTCAAAATGGAGGGTCACAGCTTCGCGGATGTTTTTGTACAGCTCGTCGACAGTTTTGCCTTGCGTGAAAATATCTTCGCCGATTCCACGCGCACACCAAAAATCACCATCATTGTACACTTCGACCTTTACTAACATGGCTAGATTCTACAACGGCTCAGCTCGCCGAACCACTCCTGCTTTTATTTTGGGACGAAGCCGTCGGATGGGACGCGGGCGAAGCGCGTGGCCAGACGTGTGATCCACACGGCTACGAACGCGGCAAAAGCGAGGACGGCGTAAAGCATTTGGTCGGGATCGGGGCGGTGGTCGGGATGCAGATTGGATTGGACGGCGTAATTGAACGTAAAAAGAAGGAGTACGAGGGCGGCACAGCCGAACCAGGCAAACCAGATGCTGAAGAACTCGAACGTGGCTGCAGACTGGTCCGGAGCGAGCCAGTAGGCTTTGTTGGGGAGATTGATAGCTTGTGGCGGCAAACTCTTTAATATGCGCGGGAGGCCGAAGGCGAGGACCGTGGCTATTACCAGGGCGCCAACGAAAAATGCGAAGAACATTGGTTTGGTTTGCCAGCCGTTGGGGAGGCCGCGACTGTTGAAGTGAGACGCGAGCTCGTCGGGGAGACGCGGGTAGCATGAAGAAAAATAGATCGCCGCGAAAATCGCGAGCATGACGAAAATGCTTCTGGGCAATTTGGAATCCTGCACGGAGTCCTCTGCGACCAGCTTACGAGTCCGGCCGAGGGCCGGCAAGCGGCAGGCGGCGCCGTTTGTCATATCGGGAACCATGCCAATCTCAGGCGCTTATTGGTTCGAGCGACGGCGGAAGACTGCGAAATGCTTCGCATCGCGAAGACGACATCGAGATTGCCGATTGCAAGAACTCGCGAAGGAATTGTTTGTGGTGGGCGCGAAGCATACTAAGATAATGAAACCAGCCGCAAAACAAAAATGAAACCGATACAAAAGATTTTTGCTGTGGTGTTAGTGCTGCTTTTAGCGGCGAGCGTGTTTGGGTTGCTGCACACGGGGCAGCCAGCCGGTTCATCGCCCGTCGCGGGTGTGGCGAACGGCGCTGCGACCGCACAGGCGCCGTTGGTGGATCAATCGCCACTGCTGACGGCACAGCGCTTGGCGAAAATGCCGAACAGCCCCGAGGAGGAGCCGTTTGCCAAGGAAGCGCTCCGGCTTGCGGACCATCAAATGGATTTGGCCTACGCGGCGGCGGAGCGTGAGGCGGAAGAGCACCCGCCTGCGCTGAGCGCGCAAGCAAAAGAAATTCAAGCGCGATTGAAAAGCGCCGAAGATACGCTCGATGCCGACAATGCGTTAGTGGCGCGGTTGACGGCCGACGATGCGAAGGCTACCGGAGCCAAGAAAGATGCCTTGGACGATCAGCTGGTGCTGGCGACGGCCCATCAAGAAGAGCATCAGGATGAAGTGGACGATGCCAAGGCGGACCTGGAGCGCGTAGGGGGCGACCCAAAGAGCCGCATCGAAGCCATGATGCAGGAGCATAAAACCTCTTCGGAGGCTACGGATGCATTGCGAGTGAACGTTACTCCCGCCGTGGACCAAGCCGGATTGATTCACCGGTTCCAGCAGTGGATGACACTCCATCAGAAGCAGTTGATCTTGTGGCAGGCGAAACAGGCGGCGGAGTCGGCGGCGGCGGCGCTGTCGGCGCGACATAAAGAAATCGAAGCACAAATCAACGCCAGAAAAAACAAGTCAGCGCAAGCAAATGGACCGGCGAACCCGAGCACACAATCGCCGTACGCCGCGGTTCCATCGAAGCTGAGCAGCGAAGACTCAGCGGCGCTGCTCAAAGAGACAAAGAGCCACTCGGCGCAGCAGAAAGCTTTGGCGTCGTTCGACAAGAGAATCGACGACCAGAAACAGCTCGCCGATAACTATGGGAAGTGGATTCAGGTCGTCGCAGGAAATCAGAAAGCGGTCGTTCATCGCGCTCTGATTGGTTTCATTGTCATTCTTGGTATTTCATTGGTCGGCGTGTTTTTCGAGAGCTGGCTGGAAATGCTGCTTGGAAGGACTTCGCTGGATCGCCGGCAGGTGGAGACTCTGCGCGGGGTGACGCGCGTTTCCGTCCAGGTTCTGGCAGTGCTGCTTATCCTGCTGGTGATTCTCGGGCCGCCGAACCAGTTGGGGACTTTTCTGGGACTTGCCGGCGCGGGGCTAACCGTTGCGCTGAAAGACTTCATTGTGGGCTTTCTCGGCTGGTTTGTGCTGATGGGGAAGAATGGGATTCGGCTTGGTGATTGGGTGGAGATTAATGGAGTGACGGGAGAGGTCGTCGAACTCGGCATGTTTCATACGGTGCTACTGGAGACTGGTAATTGGACGGACTCCGGCCACCCGACCGGACGGCGCGTGACTTTTACAAACAGTTTTGCGATTGAAGGGCACTATTTTAATTTTTCGACTTCGGGGCAGTGGCTGTGGGACGAGTTGCAAGTGGTTTTGCCGGCGGGGCGCGATCCTTATCCGATGGTAGATGCAATCCAGAAGATCGTGCTCGAGGCCACCGCGGAGACGGCGAAACAGGCCGAGAAAGAATGGAAAGGTGTGACGCGCTCGCAGGACGCGGCGCATACACTGACGGCAGCACCGGCCATCAACGTGAAGCCGGTGGTGGGCGGCGTCGAAATCGCGGTGAGATACATCACACGGGCGAACGAGCGCTACCAAATGCGGGCGAAATTAAATCAAGCCGCGGTCGACCTGCTAGGTCAGGGCTTTGTAGCGCCACCCGCGGCTGCGCCGGAGCCAGCTTCAAAGCCGGCTTGATGATGTAAGTCTGCTGCGCAAGAGGGAAGAACCGTCGGAAAGTCTATCTCGTCCGTTTCTCAATCCACCGCGCTGCGAGCGCGAACTTCTTCGGAAGTCAGGCCGTAGAGCGGCGGCGTCTTTACTCCCAACATTGCCAGATATAGGTAAATCTGTCCGCGGTGATGGATTTCGTGCTCGGGCATTAGGCGAAGCCATTTCCAGGTGGTAATGGGCGCATCGTCGGGAGTCTTGCACTTGCGCTGAAGGTCTTCGTCCGTGAGGCGGGCGAAGATTTCCATGGATTCGGCATGCAGGCGTTCGACAAAGGCCATCACGTTTTCGTAGCCGTCGGCAAGTTCTTTACCGTGAGTCGTGTAACGGGCGGGTCGGCACTGCACGTTTTCGGCCCACATATAGCGTTCCGCGACGGCGAGATGCCGCAGAATATCGCCGAGCGTGAATTTTTCCGGCGCGTAGGTCCAATCGATTTTGTCCGGCGGAATGCAGCGCGCCACGCGCATGGTGCGTTCGCGGACATTTCCAAAATAATGCAAGAACGGCTGAATGGTTTTGATTTCCACGGGGCCTCGCACACTAGAAGAACTGCTATTGAAGTTTAACGCATGAGCTGGCGGGCGCGGGAGGCGGAGAGTGTGGCGCCGGCATAGAGGAGCCCGAGCAAGGCGTAACCAGCGATGAGGCTGACGCCCTGCGCGACGACACCGAGAGCGATGCTCATGGCGAGCTGAACGCAGGTCGTGAAGATGGCCATGGCGGATTGCGTGCGGCCCATGAAATGGCGCGGGACGATGGACATCAGCCCGGACTGCGCCGTGACGCCGCCAATCGCGCGGCAGAGTCCGAAGATGGCTTGCATCACGACGGCGCCAACGAGAAAAGCGACAAACGGCGTGGCCATGTGGCCTACGGCAAGAACGGCGCAGACGGCGACATAGAGCGGCATGCGCAATGAGTTGCGCAGCTGGCTGGCGATAATGCCGCCGGTGATGGCCCCAACGGCCCAGCCGGCTTCGAGAAAGCCGAGGCCGCGCGCGCCGGCGTGCAGGATGTCATTGACAAGAGCTA